>Ga0068871_100000107_pt1 | contig 50575 bp, 38 predicted proteins | sample KBSMisM72_FD_72750 | JGI IMG/M metagenome (GOLD analysis project Ga0068871, IMG submission 72750) | Miscanthus rhizosphere microbial communities from Kellogg Biological Station, Michigan, USA - KBS Miscanthus M7-2 | ecosystem: Host-associated > Plants > Roots > Rhizosphere > Soil ...
CCCACATGGTTGGCCGCGAGGGAGGTCAATTTTTTGATGGCTTCTTCCAACGTGAGCAGCTTTTGTTCCCTTACATAATAGCCCAGCACGCGGGTGAAACTACCCCAACCGCGGGGATGACCGCCCTCAGAAGTGCCATCTGAACAAAGATTTGTTTCGGGCCATTTCAGGATCGCCGCAATATCATCGGGATGCATGCCCTTGGCTATGATGCCAACACCTCCCAGGGGTTCGTTGGTTTGCAGCAACTGCATCATTAACTTCTCTGGTGTTGTACTTTTTTGCACGGCTAGTACTGCAAGCGTCTTTCCGTTCATCGTGCTGTCGGACGGACAGTCGGATATGATGAGTCCATCTGGTGTGGTTACCTGTGTAAGCGCAAAATGTACGGCCTGGCTGTCGGAAAAATTTCTTTCAGGCAAGAGCACACTAAGTCCGGAGTGCCAATATTCATAAGGATAAACATCGGCGGTAATCTTAACGCCAGCGGCCCTGGCGCTATCCAAAAGTTTCAAAAAATGGGGAGCATTTTTCCATTGGCTCACGATGCCAAGTTTGAAATGCGAAATCTGAACCGGCATATTCCAGCGTGCGCCAATAAGGATCACTTCCCTGACGGCGTTTTCCAAAAAACGATCCTCGCTCCTGATGTGACTGATGTATCTTCTTTGGTAGCCTGCAGCTACACCAGCCAGGGACTGTACTTCTCCCGTATCTGAATAGATTCCGGGATCATATTCCAATCCCGTCGAAAATCCCAGGGCGCCTGATTTTAGATCCTGCGCCAGGAATTTTTTCATCATCTCCACCTGCGACGGAGAAGCAAAATGCTTGTAGTCCTTTCCCATCACAGAATCCCGGATGGTATTGTGACCCGAATACGAGCCCACATTCACCGCGACCGGCGTTGCATTCAGTTTTTTCCAAAGATTGTCTAAAGGAAATTCTGAAGAACCATCCTGTCCAACTACGATTGTTGTCACACCCTGACTAACGACGGCGGCTACCCCGGGATGACCAAACATCTCACGGTCATGGTGACTATGCGTGTCAATAAATCCAGGCGCCAACACCAGCCCCTTACCGTCAATTCTTTTTTCACCTGGCAAAGGCCGCAGGGAACCGGTATCCCTGATCCATTGATTAACGATCCTTACCGAACCCGCCTTAATCGGCGAGCCAAGACCATCTGCCAACCTGATGTTTTCAATGAGTTGCAGAACGGGCATCTTCGGCGCTGCGCCAGTCATAATGCTGTCGATGATATTTTGAATCCACCTGCGGGTGGGGGGATTATCGGAATTGTCAAGGATCACCAAAACCTGGCGTTCCTTTCGCTTTCTCACAATTAGGTTGCGAAAACCGACCCAACTTCCTGTATGGGAAAGTTTGTTTCCGCCATCGTCCACAAACCAGCCAAATCCATAAGGATAAGTCGATCCATCATTCAGCCTGGCCGGGGTGTAGGCCTGTTGCATGGTGATGGGCTTGACGAGCTTGTTGGCTTCCAGCGCGAGCGCCCATTGGTAAAGGTCTTCAACGGACGAATAGATGCTCCCATCGCCAATGATCCCGTCCATCGCAGTAATATCGAAGGGCACCTGCTTTCCACCGCGGGTGCTGTATCCATACACACGGTTTGGCGTTGCAACCTGTGTTTTCGCCCGAAAGTGAAATCCATAGGTTTCCTTCAAATGCAGGGGTTGAACAATTTTTTGCTGGAGCAGTTTCTCATAAGGCAAGCCTGAAACTTTCTCCAATACCTGCGCCATCAAGGCATAACCCGTGTTGCAGTATTGCCACCGATCCCCGGGATTGAATAGCAAGGCAGGTTTTGATGCCACGATATAATCCAGCACATCCTGGTTTATAATGGTGTCACCAGCGGCAATGCGTTTATCGAACCAGTCGAAATATTCAGGTAATCCGGAAGTGTGGTTCAAAAGTTGTCGAATCGTAATTTCCTTATATGGAAACCGCGTGAGGTATTTGCTTACGGCGTCATCAAAATTGAGTTTCCCCTCATCATACTCGATCATCGTCAAAACCGCAAGAAACTGTTTACTAACCGAAGCGAGGTTAAAGGCAGATGCCGTATGGAGAGGCCGCTGCGTTCTGCAATCTGAAATTCCAAATGCTTTCTTGTATTTTATTTGGCCACCTTCGCCCCATAGGATCACGCCGTTGAATAATTGCTGTTGGTGTAGAATATTCAAACAGGAATCAAGCCGCTTGACGTTTAGCAGGGCCTGTCCAAAGCAATGTTGAAAATTCAATGCAAAAAATAAAATGAAGAAAGGGGCCCCGGGGCGGAAAGATTTTCTCATGCAGAATTTATTTTCAGCACCATGCGCTAATTTTACGCAAATGCATGTTTCATGAAAGATAATACAGCCATTGTTTTGAGCAATGGAATGTTGGATAATAATCACGCGAAAACCGCTCACGGCCTGATTCGGGGCTCCGACCGGTACAGCATCAGTGCAGTCATTGATCATAACCACGCCGGGCAGGATGCAGGTGAGGTACTGGATGGCATCCACCGAAATATTCCGATTTATGCGAATGTGGAGGAGGCGTTGCTGAAATTACCTAAAAAGCCAGCCTATTGTATTATCGGAGTCGCTACGAGTGGCGGCGTGCTTCCGCCTGAGATGCTGGAATCTGTCACTTCGGCATTGGACGCAGGTGTTAGCATCGTGAACGGATTGCATGAACAATTGGCGGGTAAGGAAAACATCAGAAACCTGGCCAATGAAAAAGGTGCTAAGCTGATTGATATCCGGAAACCGAGGAGCCGGGAGGAATTGCATTTTTGGACAGGAGCCATCTTTAATGTGCCATCCACGATTGTTGCGGTTTTGGGAATGGATTGTGCAACGGGTAAAAGGACAACGGCCCGACTGCTGACAGAAGCCTGCAGGGAAGAGGGCCTCCGCGCTGAAATGATCTACACAGGCCAGACCGGATGGATGCAGGGCGCTAAATACGGATTCATATTTGACTCAACCCTGAACGATTTTATCAGCGGAGAAATTGAGCACGCCATCGTTAGTTGTTACAATGAAACAAAATCCGATTTCATTTTCATCGAGGGACAGTCTTCGCTGCGCAATCCAGCAGGGCCTTGCGGCTCAGAATTCCTGATTTCGGGAAATGCTAAAAAGGTGGTGCTGGTGCTCAATCCCAAACAGGAATTTTTTGACGACGACCCGGCCTGGGGCCGGCTGCCTTCTGTAGAGTCAGAAATAGGCCTCGCTGAAGCGTATGGTTCATCCGTCGTCGCGCTTTCATTGAACACACACACCTGCACACTTGAGGAGGCAAAGAAATTTCAAAAGCAATACGAATCGGAATTTAAACTACCGGTACTCCTTCCCGTTATAGATGGCGTGCGACATTTCATTCCGCAGCTCAAAACAATTTGAATTCATGAAGATAAAATCCATTCGGACTTACAGTCGCAACCTCGCATTACTCCGACCCTATACCATCGCCTATAAAACGGTCAGTGACGTTGAAAATGTTTTTGCTGAAATCGAATTGGAGAATGGTATGATCGGGCTGGGGGCCGGTTGCCCAATGACAGAAGAAATGAAGGAGGGCATGGATGATTCCCTCCGGGCTTTACAATCGGATGAAGTGAATTCGTTACGCGGGAAGTCCATTGAGACCATATCTGCTTTGATCTATGGGCTGCGGGAACAATTTCCCGGGCAGCCTGCAGCACTTGCGGCGTTGGATATTTCCCTTCATGATGCTTTCTCACAATTCCTGGGCATTCCACTTGTTGAACTATGGGGAAGAAAGATTAAATCCATGCCTACATCCATTACCGTGGGCATTAAGAACGTGAGTGAAACGCTTACAGAAGCCCAGGAATACCTGGATCGGGGATTTTCGGTGCTCAAGATTAAACTGGGTGCAGGCGTGGATGAAGACGTTGAAAGACTGGTCAAATTGAGAGAGCAATACGGCTCCGACATCACGATCAGGATTGATGTCAACCAGGGATATGATTCAGCACAAATCATCGATTTTTTCAGAAAGACGAAGGCTTTAAATATCGAGCTGATAGAGCAACCCATCTCCGCGAAAAAGGTGGATGAAATGAAGGCGTTGCCCGAAGAGCTGAGGAAAGAAATTGCCGCCGATGAGGCCCTCACCTCTCCTGCCTCGGCACTTCAGCTCATAAACGGTAATAAGGCATGCGGCATTTTCAACATTAAGCTCATGAAAAGCGGCGGATTGCAAGCTGCGGGCGAAATCGCAAACATTGCACGGCATGCCGGCATCAGCCTGATGTGGGGATGTAACGACGAGAGCCTGATCAGTATAACCGCAGCGCTTCACCTGGCTTTCGCCAATGCACATACGAAATATATTGACCTTGATGGCAGTCTTGACCTTGGCGAAGATGCAGCCCTTGGCGGATTTAAGCTTGAGAACGGGGTGATGAGTATTGACAGCTCACTTAGTGGGCTTGGGGTAAGGAAAATTGAAAAGTAAAAAGTCAAAATTCAAAAGTGAATGCAACTTTTGAATTTTGACTTTTTACTTTTGAATTATTTCCTACTGACTCTTCCATTCATTGTTCTCCGAATTCATATCCGGGAAAACATGATCCGGGTCAAGGGTCACCCTTGAAAGTGAATCACTCGTATTTAGCCTGATTTTCCAACTGGCGTTGTTTTGCCAGATCTCGACCGGCAATGTTTTCCTGTCTGTTTTTCCAGCAACGGTTGACCACTCTACGACCACGGGCATGGCCATCTGATCCAGGTTATCAATCGTCACGACCGCACCTTTCTTGGGATCACCATCCACATAATCTACCTTACTAACGGCCTGGTCTAACCGATAATTTTCGATGAAGTACCCTCTCCAGAACCAGGCAAGGTCCTCACCGGAACCGTTCTCTATGCTGCGGAAGAAATCCCATGGAGTCGGATGTTTATAAGCCCAATCCCTGATGTACTTCTTAAATGCAAAATCAAATCTTTCCGGCCCGAGTATTTGATCTCTCAAAAGTCCGAGTCCATATCCTGGTTTTGCATAGAGTGCAGTACCGATATTTCCCTCGCGCATCGCGTCCGGTGTATTCATGATGGATTCTGAAGAAGCGCCTTGCATATAAGAAGCCCGGCGATGCATATCCGTCTTTGCACTCTTGAATTCGCCATTGTTAAAATCTTCGGCTGAAATGCCATTGATAAAGGTGTTGAATCCTTCGTCCATCCAACCATAGCGACGTTCATTGCTCCCCACAACCATCGGAAACCAGGTGTGTCCGAATTCATGGTCGGTTACACCCCATAGACCGGCGCCTTTTGCCGTTGAACCGCAGAATACGATGCCGGGGTATTCCATACCGCTGATGTTGCAAGCCACATTAGAAGCACAGGGATAAGGAAATTCGAACCAGCGTTTGGAATAATTTTCAATGCTTGCCTTGGTGAATTCGGTTGCTCTTCCCCAGGCCGTATTGCCGGCAACTTCGGCCGGGTACACGCTCATGGCCACGGCCTTTCTGCCGCTTGGTAAATTCATTTTCGCCGCGTCCCACACGAAGGCCTTTGATGAAGCCCAGGCGAAATCACGTGAGGAATTAATTTTGTATTTCCAGGTGCAGGTTGCTTTTGTTGGTCTTGATTCCGGTTTCAGCACTTCATCGGCCGTTCTCAACATCACCGTCTTGTCGCTTTGTTTCGCTTCATTCCATCTTTTCAACCCTTCAGACGTGAGCACTTCTTCAGGGTTCAACAATTCCCCAGATGCAACCACGATATGACTTGAAGGAACTGTGAGGTTGACTTCAAAGTCTCCGTATTCCAGGTAAAACTCGGATGCTCCAAGGTAGGGATCTGTATTCCAGCCGCGAATGTCATCATACACACACAAACGGGGATACCATTGCGCGATCGCAAATATGTCGCCGTTCTTCGTGTTGAGAATCCCGGTTCTGTCGGATCCGTATTTAGGAACCAGATATGAATAATCGATCCTGATCTTAATTACACCGCCTTTTGCCGACAGCGGTTTTGGCAAGCGGATCTGCATGCGGGTATCGGTAATAATATCATCCGCGTCAACATCAGACTTGCTTTGATAGCCAACCAGTTTTACTGACCTGATATTATAGCCACCTTCGAACACCGATTTTGAATCACCATACCTGCTGCGACCGCTGGCGGGCATCTTTGCCTGACCACGAGAATCCAATTTGTATAAGTTTTCATCCAGCTGAAGCCAGATGTAAGAAAGTTCCTGCGGACTATTATTCTTATAAGTGATCACAACAGATCCCGTAACTTCTTTCTTGCTTTCATCCAAACTTGCATTGATTTGGTAATCGGCCTTATTTTGCCAGTACGCAGGACCAGGCTCACCGCTTGCAGCCCTGAATTCGTTGCCGTTGTAAGTATAGAACAGCGGTGAAAAGAGAGCGTGATAGTCATATCTTGATTTAGGTGCATCAGTAATCTGCATCTGCGCCATTGATGTCAGGCAAGCGGCGATCATCCATAGGGAAAACAGGAACTTCTTCATCATAATCATATTTTGACAGGTTACAAATTTAGCGTTGGCAAAGGTAGGAGAATTCGGGGGAAATGCAGGGTGAAAGACCATCATACGTTGACCGTTGATCGTTTTTCGTTGTTCGATTTTGGTTGACCGGATTCGGGTATCGTCCTTAAAATTAAGTTACAGAAACCGATCAACGACCAACGAACAACGATTCTACTGGAGACTGGCCAGGAGTTGGCGGGCCTGTTCTTTATGATTGGCGTCGTCTTCGGTTCGATAAGGCAGTTTTAACATCCTTTGCAGGTTTTCTATAGCCTTATCGGATTGGTGATTCGCCACATATGCCTTGGCCAGTTCAAGGTAATTCAGCAATACCCAGGGGCTAATCGCTTTTACTCTTTCATAATACGTGATGGCATCTTCATAAGAAGCCTTCGGCATCCCCCCGTAAATGACTTTAATCGCAGCCTTCTCCACAAAATTCAAACTGCTCACTTCATAATTCCATTTTCCCAAAACAAAAAGGGCCTTGGCATTATTGGGGTCAATTGCCAGTGCCCGGTCACTATACAGTTTAATACCTTTTACGAAATCGATTTTTTCTTTCCCTTTTTTAATCAGTGCCATCCTTCCCATCGCAATGGCCATGGCTGCATTGGCGCCAGCATTGCCGGAGTCGATCTTCAACGCGGTCTCTGCATAGGTCCTGGACGCATTGTAAAAATCAACCTTCTTCACTTCTTCTTTCTCCCGGTTACCAATGCTTCCGCACAACTCGCTGCATTTATACATCGCTACAATCTGCATGGGCTGTATGCGCAGAATTTCCTTATATTTTTCTAGGGCATCATTTTCCTTCATTCCGTTTTCAAGTACGGAAGCTTCCTGCAATAACGTATCCACATCTTGCGCGAAGACAATTCCACCTACAAACAAAAATGCCAGGAAGAGACAGATTTTCTTCATGAATGGAATTTAGTGAAAGGATTTATTATACTTGACGCAAACTTTGCCTTCAAAGTTGTGGATAGGGGGAAATAATTTAGTAATTGTAATGTTAATTTCGCGTGTTTGTGGAAATTTGGTATGCACCTCCTCAACAATCTCCATGGCCAGGGTCTCCAGTAGTCGGCGTGGCCTATTCATTTGAGCCCTAACCATCTCAAACAAGACGGCATAGTTTACCGTCTCCTGGATGTGATGAATGACAGGAATAATCGGTTCGCTGCTCACGGCCAGGTCAACTTCAAATTCATTCCCCAAACTTCCTTCTTCGTCATGCAGGCCGTGGTGCGCGAAAAATCTTACACCTTCTAGACAAACTGTTAACATGTGCGAAATATTATGCGAAGCCTCTGGCACTAAGCCAGCGCTCTGCATCCAATGCTGCCATACAGCCGCTGCCCGCTGCAGTCACAGCCTGGCGATAAATTTTATCCTGTACGTCACCTGCGGCAAAAACGCCTTCAATATTTGTTTTGGAAGTACCCGGCTGGGTGAGCAGGTATCCTGCTTCATCCATATCCAGCCACTCTTTGAAAATCCCTGAATTGGGTTCGTGTCCGATGGCCACAAAGAATGCGCTTACCGGAATGTCTGTTTTTGTACCGGTCTTATTGTTCAGGATGCGCACCGCTTCAACTTTATTTTCACCCAACACTTCCTCTGCTTCGGTGTTCCAATAAACTTTGATATTGGGTGTATTCATCACGCGATCCTGCATCACTTTGGAAGCGCGCATTCCGTGTTGGTCTTTTCGAACCAACATGTGAACATTTGAACAAAGCTTAGAAAGATAGAGTGCCTCTTCACAAGCCGTATCACCCGCGCCAACAATCGCAACTTCTTTTCCACGAAAGAAGAATCCATCGCAAACGGCACAGGCACTCACACCAAATCCATTTAACCTTTGTTCGCTATCCAACCCAAGCCATTTCGCTGAGGCGCCTGTCGCAATAATAATCGCATCCGACTCGATTAGCTTCTCCTCATCGATCCAAACTTTGAAGGGCTGCTGAGAAAAATCAACTTTCGTTGCAAGGCCAAACCGGATATCTGCACCCATGCGCAGGGCCTGTTTTTCAAAATGAACCATCATTTCCGGTCCCTGCACGCCATCTGCATAGCCCGGGTAGTTCTCCACTTCAGTTGTGATCGTAAGTTGTCCCCCAGGTTGAATTCCCTGGTAGAGGACGGGCTTAAGGTTGGCTCTTGCCGCGTAAATAGCAGCTGTATATCCTGCCGGTCCTGATCCAATGATTAAACAGTGTACTTTTTCTGTAGACTTATCCATGCTTAGGAATTAGAAGTTGACAAAAATAACGTATCCTCACGAATACGGGCACATGCAGCTAAAGGTGAAGGGTTAAAGGTTAAAGGTTAAAGGTGAAGGATGGAAGGCTATTTCGGAATAATAATGGTCTTAAACTGAGCGGCATAGCCGCCAAAATAGCCGAGTGCACCGTTGGTAATATTGCTGAGCACTTTGGTGGGCGATGAAAAGGGATTGCCCACGCTTTGATAGCTGAATTCAAAAGTATTCCAAAAATCAAAAGTACTTTTTGTGATGTTGCAGAGCTTAAAGGTGACGGTATCGCCCCTGTTGAAGAATACATCATTCTCTTCACGCTGCGCGTTCTTGTTTGTGCCCCTATCGACGGGCAACTCATAAGTGGTACCGTCAATAATTTGGTCGTCAAAAACGGAATTGAAGCCCGGATAAAACGGTTCCTGGTTTCGCTTTGTAAAATACCTTACATAATCCCCATAACCTTTGGGATCAGTTGCCCTTACCCAAACCTGCACCAGGTTGGTGTCCGGATTGTCCGGAGCCGGCTTCCACCAGATCGAGTCTATCTTCTTGGTTACGTATGGTATTCTTGTATCTGATTTGTATTCCTTGTTATTCCAGACAATTTTCAGGTGATAACCGGTATTGATTTCGCCGAACAATGCTGTAGCCGGCGAAGACGTGTCGGAACTGTAGTAATACAATGTGGTCGTGTCGTTGTAATGCACACTGTATTCTTTGAGCTGATTTGTTCTCAAGCCATCACTCACATACACTTGGGCGTCGTGTACAAATGAATTCGCGAGAATCTCCGGATTAATTTCCCCGAAATAATCCAGGCTCGTCGAGAGCACCACCAATGGCAATTTGCCATTTTCGATGGAAGCATCCACGACCAGCTTCGTGGGTTGCGGATCCAGGCTGATATTAATATCCTTCTCGCAGCCACTCATTAAACAGGTGCCAATCAGGAACAACAAGGTCAGTCCCGGAAATTTCATTTTGGATGGTTTCGAAAACTGAAGTATTGAAAAAAACCCCGCCCGGAACGTATTCAGGACGGGGTTGCAAGGTCCGGGAATTTCCCGCCCTTATCCTAAGTAAGCTTTAAGTGCATTGCTGTAGCGAGCTTTTTGCAGACGCTTGATGGCTCTTTCTTTGATTTGACGAATGCGCTCCTTGGTCAAATCATATTTCTGACCAATTTGTTCAATCGTAACTCCATTCTCACCATCCAGGCCAAAATAAGCGTTTACAATTTCTGCTTCGCGCGGACTGAGTGATTTCAATACGCGTCTGATTTCGTTGCGGAGTGAATCCTGCATAACGTCATCATCCGTGTCATCGCCACCTTCCAGCAGGTCGCCCATGGCCACGTCTTCTGCCTCATGAACGGGTGCGTCCAAAGAAGTGTGGCGCGTATTGCTCTGGAAAATGTTGTTGATTTCAGTCTCACTCATTTCAAGCATTTCTGCAAGTTCTTCCGTGCTCGGTTCACGCTCGTGTTCCTGCTCAAAAGCCATATAGGCTTTGTTCGCTTTGTTATAGGTGCCAATTTTATTTTGAGGCAGGCGGACTAATCTGCCCTGCTCTGCCAACGCCTGCAGGATGGACTGGCGAATCCACCACACTGCGTAAGAGATGAATTTGAAACCTTTGGTTTCATCGAAACGTTGCGCGGCCTTGATCAAGCCCAGGTTGCCCTCGTTGATCAGATCGCTCAATGACAATCCCTGATGTTGGTATTGCTTGGCAACAGATACTACAAATCGTAGGTTAGCCGTAGTGAGCCTCTCCAGTGCTTTCTGATCCCCCATTTTGATCCTTTGTGCCAGAATGGTCTCCTCCTCGGGAGTGATCATGGGAATCTTGGAAATTTCCTGAAGATACTTTTCAACCGCTTGGGAATCGCGGTTGGTAATCTGTGTAGCAATTTTAAGTTGCCGCATATTGTAGTTGAAAATTGATGTAAACCCTTATGTAACGCCTAATAGACAAGAATTGTTTGGGGAAAGTTGCAAAGCATGCGTTATTTCGCCCGTACCCTCTTCGACTATCTGCAAATGTACGCCGCGAACGGCGTTTTTCATAGCATTTGTGGAAAAAGCAACGGATTTGGGTATAACTATCACCGAATTAGGTATGAATAAGATTTTTTATGAATTCATAAAGATGGTCAATTCTAATTGATTTACAGGACGATTGATGAAGGTGGAGGCATTTTTCCATGCCCGGACCAGACGCCCCGGAAAACAGATCGGGGATGTTAATGATTGCCAGAGGAAGTTTAGGCAAACGTTTGCGTACCGGAAACCAGATACCAGATACCGGATAATGTGAGTGTGAGTTTGTCGAATATTTCAAACCCCAACCTACTCCCAAACTATCCGGTATCTGGTATCCGGTATCTGGTATCCGGTATCTGGTATCCGGTATCTGGTATCCGGTATCTGGTATCTGGTATCTGGTTTCCAATATTCCTTAATTTGTGCTCAATGATCAAACAAGAAACCGTTCAGCAAATTCTCAGCCGTATCGATATCATCGAGATCATAGGCGGTTTTGTGAAATTGAAGAAGCGAGGCGCCAATTACCTCGGCCTCTGTCCCTTCCACAACGAAAAGACGCCTTCATTTACCGTCTCTCCCTCCAAGGAAATTTATAAATGTTTCGGTTGCGGCAGAAGCGGCAACACCATCAGCTTCCTGATGGAACATGAGAAATATTCTTATGTGGAAGCGCTTCGCTGGCTCGCCTCAAAATACAATGTGGATGTTGAAGAAACGGAAACCAGTCCGGAATTTAAACGCCAGCAACAAACCGCCGACAGCCTTTATATCATCAACAGTTTTGCACAAAGGTATTTTTCAAGTGTACTTTTCAATGAAGCAGAAGGCCAGGATGTTGGACTAAGTTATCTTAAGGAGCGCGGCTTTCGCGAAGAGATCATTCTGAAATTTCAACTGGGTTACAGCCTCAATGAATGGGACGCCTTTACCAAAGAGGCACTCAAAGCACAATTCAATCCGGAACTTTTGCAAAAGAGCGGGCTCGTGATCGTTCGCGAAGACCGGACCTTTGACAATTATAGAGGCCGCATTATATTTCCCGTTCACAATCACACCGGGAAAATCATTGGCTTCGGGGCCAGGGTGGTGGGTAAGGCCGACAAGGGTCCCAAATACATCAATTCACCGGAGAACGAAATCTACATCAAGAGCAAAATTCTTTACGGTTCCTATTTCGCAAGACAGGCCATCGATAAAGCCGACGAATGTCTGCTGGTGGAAGGTTATACTGACGTCGTTTCACTTCACCAGGCTGGCATAGAAAACGTAGTGGCTAGCGGAGGCACTTCGCTCACGCCCGATCAGTTAAGACTGATCAGGAAATACTCAAATAATCTGACCATTATTTATGATGGCGATTCAGCGGGCGTGAAAGCTGCGTTGCGCGGACTCGATCTCGCACTGGAAGAAGGTCTGAATGTAAAGTTGATCCTGATCCCGGACAATGAAGATCCAGACAGCTATGTAAATAAAATTGGTCCAACGGCATTCAGGGAATTCGTAGCTGCCAACAAGAAAGATTTTATCATCTTTCAGCTTGAAATCTCCATGGAAGGTGTTGGTGACGACGCCAACAGGAAATCTGCCGTTGTAAACCAAATGGCAGAAACAATCTCACGCATTAATAAAGCAGAAGATTTCACTAAGCAGCAGGAATACATCAGGCGTTGCTCAGAGATTCTGAAAATTGACGAAACGGGGTTAACCGCACTTGTCAACAAATTTATCAGGGAGAAAATTTCAAAACAGGAAAACAAACTTCCACAGGAAGAGGCCAGGTACCTTGACGAGTTGAACGGCGCTGCAGCGGAAGACGATAGTTTCAGCCTATTGTTCAAAGATGAATTGCAGGAGCGGGCGATGGTTAGGTCGCTGCTTGAATTCGGACTTAAAGAATGGAACGAAAATCAAAAAGTGGCGGATCATATTCTTGAGGAAATTGAGATGAACGGACTGAATGAACTCGTCGATAACAAGAAATTGCTAAAGTTGATCCAGACCTATGCAAATTGGTACAAGGAAGGATTAGAGCCTACGCCAAGGTCCTTTCTCTATAGCGAAGATCTGGAGCTAAGCGGCATGGCGGTAGGATTGATGGAAACTGCACATGAGTTAAGTCCGAATTGGAAAGAACACTATGATGGTCCCATGCCTACAAGAGAAGATCTTTATCGCGAGGAAGTTTTTTCAACGCTTACCTACCTGAAAATGCGAAAGATTAAGAGGATGATTGACGAAAACCAAAAAGACCTGGAGAAGGAACTCGATCCCGAAAAACAATTTCATCTTATTCAAACCCATCAACATCTCAAACAGTTGGAATCGGAACTTACCAGGAAATGGGGAACGGTTATATTCAGATAATACCTCCGCTTACATTCCGGATGCGAGATCGGGCACCATGTGCAAAGGAATATCAGATACCGCATCTGGAGTTAAATGCGATGTCGCTTGATAAGAATAAAAACAGGCTGGTGTTTTAGATTTCCACTTCCACGGCCAAACGCTCGGTCTTTTTCACCCTCTTTAGCGCGGTCAGCTCTTTCTTCTTGAAATTCGTTGCTATCCAGCAATGGTCAAGTTCTACCTGCTCGGTAGCTTCGTAACCATGTTGACGAATAACATCCCAACTGCATTGGCGGTTGAGATCTGTGGAAATTTTTGAACTGCTCTTGGGATAGGCTACCCAAAATTTACCCTCTTCACGCAGGGAAGGAATCACTTCCCTCAAAATTCCGTTCAATTGATTGCAGTTTACCGCAAAAACCAGGGCGAAATCAATTTTCCTGCTTTTTAGTAAAGGGGTAAGGTTCTTAGCAAAAGCAATCTTGGCAAATTGTTTCTCGATACTTGATGGAATTCCCTGGATCAGCAGATTTTTTTCGTCTTGAAATTGAAGCTTTTCGAATAAAGTCTGCGACATATCGGAAAGGATTTAAAGATAATGAGTGTGCAAAGTTAGCTCTTTAACTTTTCATTTACAATAGAATGCCAAGAAAAAACCCCCTAAAAAAACGTTTTAGGGGGTTCTTATGACCAAATTCTATAAAAAACCGGCTTATTTCTTCATTGGCTTGTAATATTTCATAGCCTCTTCTGAATATTTTTTAACCTGTTCAATCCTGGTTTCGTCGCTGGGGTGGGTACTCAACAATTCGGGCGGTTCCTGTCCACTCGACATTTTTTGCATTCTTTCCCAGAAAGGAACGGCTTCCCGCGGATTGTATCCAGCAACTGCACAAAGGATCAGTCCATAATGATCGGCTTCCAATTCCTGTTTTCTGCTAAATGGTAGAATTCCGCCTACCGTAGTTCCTATACCGTATGCACTCATAAAAATATTCTGCGTTTCTGCAGGCTTGTTGGCAACAGCAACCGAAAGTGCAACGCCGCCCAATTGCTGCAACATGCCCTGACTCATTCTTTCGTTACCGTGCTGAGCAAGAGCATGAGTTATTTCATGACCCATCACTACAGCAAGCGCGGCTTCATTTTGCGCTACAGGCAGCAAGCCCGTGTAAACAACCACTTTCCCTCCCGGCATACACCAGGCATTCACCTGTTTGTCGTCTACAAGGTTGAATTCCCACTTGTAGTCCTTGTAGGGATTGTCTATTTTCTTATCTCTGAAATAAGTGTTGACTGCGTTAGCTATTCGGTTACCCACCCGTGTTACCATCTCGGCATCCTTGCTAACGGAGGGACTCACGACCCTGCTTTTGGCCAATGTGCTTTTGTATTCGGTATTGGCCATCTGCTGTAATTCAGCTTCAGAATATAGGTTTAGTTCGCTGCGGTTTACAAAAGTATTTTTCGTACAGGCTAAAGCCATTATGGCGACTGATAATATGAGTATGTATTTCTTCATGTGGTGTAACATTTCACAATAATAATTCAATCTGCATACCAAACTTTTTTTGGGGAACAAAAGAAACACTAAAGTTGATTGGGGAAATAGTTGATGAGTTGATTGGTTAACCGGCTAATCGGGTAACTTATCAACTTTTGCGCCTGCGCCTGTCTCTGTATCGCAAAATTGGAGCCTTGCTCTCGCTGCCCTTTAGCAATCGCGATATATTCTTTTGGTGTGTCAATAAGACCATGAGTGCCACCGCCACCGCAAATACGCGATAGAGATGCTCGGGTTCATTGAAAATAACGAGGATAAATACAGGGAAAGCGACACTTGCCAGTATTGAACTGAGCGAAACATAACGCGTTAAGTAGAGCACCAGCATAAAAATTCCAACGCAGCAAATCGCAACATTGGGTTGAATGCCCAGAATCATTCCGAACAAAGTGGCTACTCCCTTTCCTCCACGGAATTCTGCCCAGATGGGGAAAATATGTCCCAACACTGCCGCCAGTCCCAATCCGATTTGCAAATTGGTCCTCGCGAATTCGTGCGTCAGATAGTAAGGTAAAAGAAGAGAAAGTTTTACTGCGATGAGTCCCTTAATCATGTCGCCAACCATGACGATTGTCCCCCATTTTGGGCCTAAAACACGGTACGTGTTGGTTGCGCCGGCATTACCACTACCATAGTCCCTGATATCGATGTTGAAAAATGCCCGACTGATCCAAACCGAAGTTGGGATAGAACCGATAAGATAAGCCAGTAAGATGAATGCGGTTTCTTTCATTCAATATCAGGTTGAAGATGGGATAGCAAATATACGAATTCCATAGTTATGCATTTCCCTGATAACATGAACATTGTCTGAATATTGGATAAATCCTACTTCTTAAACGTCATACTCAGCCAATTATTTTTCTCCTTTTGTGCAATAAAATCAATACCAGTCTCAATTCCAGCAGCTTTCACACGAGATTCATCGTCCGTCAATAACCCGCTCAGGATCAGCAATCCGCTGTGCGACAAGTGATTCCGAAAGGCCGGTAACAATTCAAGAATGACATTTAGATTGATATTAGCCAGGATGATATCATATAATTCGCTGGTATTGAGTTTGTCAGATTGCAACAATTGAATTCTGTGGCAACCATTGGCTTCAATATTTTCTTTTGCATTTTCGATGCTCCAGTCGTCAATGTCAATCGCAATGATTCTTGAAGCACCCAGTTTTTCAGCCATTATTGCAAGCACGCCCGTTCCGGTTCCCATATCGAGTACCGTTTTTCCACTGAATTCAAATTCGCGCATCCAATCCAGCATCATGTAGGTAGTGGCATGATGACCCGTGCCGAAACTCATTTTGGGCGTGATCAGCAACTCGAATTTTACGTCGGCAAGTGGTTGATGAAATTGCGCCCGAATGCCGGCAAAATTTCCAACCTGTACCGGTTTGTAATTGTTTTCCCAAACCTGATTCCAGTTCTGATCAGGAATTTCATTTACGGTCAGCGAGGCGTTGTGCCTGTTTGCTAGTTCCTGCACTGCACCTGCATCATAAGTTGCTTTGGCAATATAAGCCGCAAGCATGGATTCCCTTTCTTCGACACCATCATAGCCGAGCATCATCAACTCTGCGATAAGTTGTTCTGCTTCTGCAGTATCCCTCACCGTTAGTATGACTTCCTGGTACATGTGGTTCGATAAAAAAAGCTCCTGGTGTGCAGGAGCTTTTGGTTCTTTTAATTTTTTCATTGATGACCTTCTTCGGTACGTGGCCTCGGGGCATGTTCCGGTTTTGGCATCAGTATCTTGCGGCTCAGTTTGAATTTGCCGGTTTTGTGATCTATGCCGATCAACTTCACTTTCACCGTATCCCCTTCTTTCAACACGCCATCCATTGATTCAAGTCGTTTCCAGCTGATTTCACTGATGTGCAGCAATCCCTGCTTACCCGGCAGGAATTCTACAAATGCTCCGAATTCCTTAATGCTCTTCACCGTGGCTTCATATACATCACCCACAACAGGCATGGCTGTAATGCCCTTGATCCAGGTAACTGCTTTGTCCAATCCTTCCTTCGCCGGTGAGAAAATGCTCACCTCTCCGAAGTTTCCTACTTCTTCAATATTAATCGTAGCACCTGTACTGCGTTGAATTTCCTGGATCACCTTTCCTTGCGGTCCAATCACAGCACCAATGAATTCCTTGTCAATGAACAACTTTTCCATCCTTGGCGCGTGCGGCTTCACTTCCGGACGAGCCTGCGGAATTGTTTCATACATCGCATCAAGAATATGAAGCCTTCCCCTGCGGGCTTGTTCCAGCGCTTCGCGCATGGTTTGCATGCTCAATCCGTCGACTTTGATATCCATCTGAACGGCGCAAATGCCTTCACGCGTTCCCGTTACTTTAAAGTCCATATCACCGAGGTGATCTTCATCACCCAGGATATCTGTAAGAATAGCGTATTTGCCATCTGTAGAGCGGGTGATCAAACCCATGGCCACGCCACCGATGTGCTTCGGGATAGGAACACCGGCATCCATGAGTGCAAGTGAACCAGCGCAAACGGTAGCCATGGAAGACGACCCATTTGACTCAAGAATATCACTCACCACGCGAACTGTATAAGGATAGTCGTTGCCCGGCATCATTTGTTTCAGTGAACGCAAAGCCAGGTTTCCATGTCCCACTTCCCTGCGGCCAGGACCACGCATCATCTTCACTTCACCCGTTGAGAACGGAGGGAAATTATAATGTAGAATAAACTTGGAATAGTCAGAAGTTGCTGCCGTTTCAATCAGCAATTCGTTGAGCGGTGTACCCAGTGTTACAGTGGTAAGCGATTGCGTTTCACCACGCGTAAAGAGGGCTGCTCCGTGAGGGGAAGGAAGCAGATCAACTTCCATGCTCAGCGCACGAACTTCATCCAACTTTCTGCCGTCAAGCCTGATGCGATCATCGAGGATCATACTGCGAACCACTTCCCACTTCAGGTCTTCATAATATTTTTTTGCAAGCTTCACATCTCCTTCAGCCGGTTCTTCGCCAAAACTTGCGACCAGTTCGTCTTTCAGTTGGTCGAAGGCTTCAGAACGCTGCGACTTGGTGCTTCCGGCGCGTGAGATTTCGTACACTTTTGTTTTTGCAAAAGCGTCTACTTTCTGCCTGATCTCGTCGTTGGTCGCGGGCTTGGTGTAATCGCGTTTCCCTTTTACGCCAACGGCTTCCCTGAGTTTTTCCTGTGCTTCGATTTGAATGCGAATGGCATCGTGAGCCACTTCCAGAGCCTTCACCAGCTCTTCCTCACTGCATTGACCCGCCTCTCCTTCCACCATCATCAGGTTCTTGCTGGTAGCGCCGATCATGAAATCCATATCAGCCTTCGCGAGTTCGCTGCGAGTGGGATTCACGATGAATTTTCCATCAACACGGCCAATCCTTACCTCAGAGATGATTTCTTTAATTGGAATATCTGAAACTGCAAGTGCAGCAGATGCAGCCAGGCAGGCCATGGAATCGGGTAAAACCTCGGGATCACTTGAAATCAACGTCACCAGTACCTGAACGTCGCAGAAATAATCTTCGGGAAAAAGGGGCCTCAAGGCGCGGTCAATCAAACGGCTGATCAAAACTTCATAATCGTTCAATTTTCCTTCGCGTTTGAAGAAGGAACCGGGGATTCTACCCGCACTAGCGAATTTCTCCATGTAGTCCACGACTAACGGGAAATATTCCTGACCCTCTTTGGGTTCTTTATTTGCGACCACGGTAGCCAGAAGGGTGCAATTACCTTGCGTAATGGTTACGGCTCCGTCGGCCTGACGGGCAAGCTTACCCGTACCGATGGTGACCGTGCGGCCACCACCTATATCAAAACTTGTATTAATAGGTTGTTGTAACATAAATCGATTTTTGAAAGATAAAACTCAATGGGGTGCAGCTCAAAACTCCCTGGAAAAGGTCCAGCTGAAATCTGACTTGCGGAATAAAAAACAATTCCCAACTGTTCTGTTGGGAATGATCAATTGCAGGATTATTTTCTGATTCCGAGCTTTTCAATCAGCGCGCGATATCCCTGGAGGTTATGCTTACTCAGGTAGTTCAGCAGGCGCTTCCTTTTACCTACCATCTGCATGAGTCCGCGATGGGTGCTGAAATCTTTTTTGTTGGCTTGCAGGTGCTCGGAGATCTGATTGATACGTTCAGTGAGCAGGGCGATTTGACCTTCGATGGAGCCCGTATTCGTTGCTTTTCCACCAAAATCAGTGAAGATCTTTGACTTTTTTTCAGTTGTTAAATAAGACATCTCAAATTTTTTTTAGAATTCATCCAAATTTTCATCTCAAAATAGGCTGCAAAGGTAGGGCAAAATCCTTTAATACCAAAGTGGAAACGCTGGATTTCAGGGCATTTGAGCATTAAAAAAAGAAAAACCGCCCCCAAGGGAGGCGGCTATGGTTCAAACTAACCTTTGCTTCTATTTTAAATACTTGAGATTCAAACCATAAAGTACGACAAAGAGAATACCAAAAAAGGCCATAACGGAACTTGTTACGATACCCATGAAACCGGCGCCCGAAAAAGCCACGAAAGGCCCGATAATTCCCACCAAGGTACCCAGTGCATAGGTGTAAAATCCGGTCTTCTTAAGTTGAAACATTAAAAACCCTCCAAGCAAAGTTAATACTGAGGCTACAATGCCAAATAATGCTGCCTTTTTCTTCGCGGCGGGATTCATCATGGCATTTACGCTGTCGAGAATTGAGTTGGCTACCTTGGAGCCTTCGTCGCCGGATTTTTGAATTTCCTGGCGACTCTCCTCGGTTGCTGCCGAAACCATTTGCGACATCGTATTGGCAGTAAGATAACCGGTGATACCGCTAATAATACCCCAGGTGCTACCTATAAAAGTCAGGATACACAAAACCGTCAGGAAGGTAGGCCGGGCAGGGCCCGAAGGTGTTGGTGCGCTTACAGTTCCAGTTTGTACATTTTCCATCTGAGTAGATTTTGGTTTATGGACACAATCATAATAAAATAAATCAGAAAGTCATAATCCGGCCACTCACGATCAGATTTTACATTATTCATCTATCTTGACCGAAAAAGCGGCTTGAAAAGAATAGTCCTGGTAGCCCTTAGTGACCTGGCGCACGATCAGCGAATGACGCGCATCGCAAGCTCACTCAAAGCTGGGGGTTATGACGTGTTGCTGGTCGGGAAAAAAGTGAGAGGCTCTCTCCCACTTCTCGATGCCGCTTATCAACAGAGGAGGATATCCTGTATATTTTCAACAGGTAAAATCTACTACTTCGAATTTAATGTAAAGCTCTTCTTCTTCCTGCTTTTTCAACGCATGCATTGCATTTGTGCAGTTGATTTAGACACGATCGTGACGGCATATTGGATTTCCAGGATTAAATCCTGTGAACGGATTTACGATGCGCACGAATTTTTTACCGAACAGAAAGAAGTTCTTCAACGACCTGCGATCCGACGCTTTTGGAAAAGAATCGAATCATTTTCCGTGCCGCGATTCAAGTTTGGCTACACCGTAAGTGAAAGCATTGCAGATGCGTTTGCGCAGCAATATGGAGCCAAATACGAGGTCATTAGAAATCTGCCATGGATCTCTGTTGAACCCATTGTTGAACCCAAACAGAAAGTCTTCATTTACCAGGGAAGCATCAATGAGGGACGTGGCCTGGAGTATCTTTTAAACGCTGCACCAGAGATTCCTGCGCCGATTTGGTTGTATGGTGATGGAAATTTCCGGCAGACTCTAGAACTTTTGATCACACAAATGGGTTTAGAGAATAGAATGGTGATGAAAGGGAAGCTCAGACCAGGAGAGTTGAAAAAGATATGCCCGGTTTTTTATGCCGGACTCAACCTGGTTGAGCCATTTGGTCTCAATCAATACTATTCATTGGCCAATAAGTTTTTCGATTATATCCAGGCAGGCATACCCCAGGTCACAATGAATTTCCCGGAATATGCAGCCATTAATCGCGAATATGAGGTTGCCGTTTTAATCGACGATCTTGCGCCACACACGATTTCCGAAGCGATGAACAGATTATTGACAGATCAGGCCCTTTACCAGCGCTTGAAAAACAATTGCGTGCTCGCAAGAGAGAATCTGAATTGGGAATCTGAAGAAAAAAAATTGCTTGCGTTTTATTCAAAAATCCTGAAATGATCGACAAGTATCTTCATATCGTTTGCCTGGATACGCCCTATCCAACCGATTACGGAGGTGCTTTTGATACCTTTTACACATTGAAATGGTTGAGCCAGCTGGGGGTGAAAATTCACCTGCACTGTTTTGAATATGGGAGAGGCAGACAGCCTGAACTTGAAAGATATTGCTATTGGGTTCACTACTATCCAAGGAAATCAGGGTTGAATGGAGTGTCATTCAAAATTCCATATATCGTTGCTTCACGCGCGGAGCCGGAATTATTGAATACCCTGAAGAGGGATCGGCATCCCATCTTATTGGAAGGCATTCATACAAGTTACTTTTTATACAACGGAGCACTTTCGAAGCGAAAAGTCATCTTAAGATTGCACAACGTTGAATGGAAATATTACAGTGAATTGAGAAAGACCACGAGATCGCTTCCCAAAAAGCTGTATTTCGCAGCCGAGACTATGCTGCTGAAAAAATATGAAAAGGAAATCGCTCCCCTGGTTCAAACGCTGGCTGTTTCTGAGGCCGACGCCGCAACTTATCGCAGCCTGGCAGTCGGTGCGAAGGCTGATTACCTGCCGGTATTCATTCCCTGGGACCGGGTAACCAGCAAAGAAGGGATGGGAAGTTTTTGTTTGTATCACGGCAATCTTTCCGTGGCAGAAAATGAAAAAGCAGTGGAATGGCTGATTCATGAGATTTTCAGCAAAACAGAAATTCCCTTTGTCATTGCGGGCAAACGACCCTCGGCATGGATCACAAAACTTGTGGCTAATACAAAGAATGCATGCCTGGTGGCCGATCCATCCGATTCAGAATTGGGCGATCTGATTGAGAAAGCCCAGGTTCATATTTTGCCTTCCTTCAACAATACCGGCATCAAATTGAAATTATTGCACGCGCTTTTTCGCGGCAGGCACTGTGTGGTGAACCCGAATATGGTTGAGGGAACCGGGCTTGAGGAAACATGCCGGATTGCCGCAGACGCGGAAGAATTTCGATCGGCCGTGAGTGAATTGTTTCAGACGCCTTTTACGAAAGAACAAATCAATTCGAGAGAACGATTGTTAATGAGTAAATATGACAATGAAAAAAATGCAAGGCGTCTTATAGCATCGATATGGTAGCATTATCGTGTACCCTTCCCCGTTCGGTTTTGATGGTGCGTGCAGGGAATTTATTAATCACCATGTAATCGTGCGTGGCCATCACAATAGCAGCACCGTAATCTCGGGAAATATGAAACAACAGGTGCATGATTTCATCGGAGGTTTCGGGGTCAAGGTTTCCGGTAGGTTCGTCGGCAAGGATCAATTTCGGCGAATTAAGCAGCGCGCGCGCTACGTCCACCCTTTGTTGTTCACCGCCGGAGAGTTCGAACGGAAATTTAAAGCCCTTCGTTCTTAATCCCACCTTGTCCAGCACGTCATTGATCTTCTCTTCCATAAGCTTCTCGTCCTTCCATCCCGTGGCTTTTAATACGAATTTCAAATTGTCGTGCACGTTCCTATCGGTGAGCAATTGAAAGTCCTGGAAAACGATGCCGAGATTGCGGCGCAGGTAAGGAATTTTTTTCCAGTCTGTTTGACGAAGGTTGTGCCCTACCACCGTGCCCTCACCCTCCTTGAGGGGTAGTTCACCGTAAAGCGTTTTCAACAGACTTGATTTCCCGGTTCCCGTTTTTCCCACCAGGTAAACAAATTCTCCCCGGTGTACGGTGATGTTCACATCCTGGAGGATGAGGGAACTGGACTGATAGATATTTACGTTTCTAAGCTCGAGTATCGTTTCGGCCATGGTATGGATAGATTCTGGATTTCAGGTTTCTAAGCGCCAAAGTTAGCTGATATCAGCATTTTAAAACAGTTGTCGGGTTTTAATTTGTTCACCCATGTTAAAAACCCCCTTCTGATAAATTTATTGCGAAGATAAAAGCTGTTAAATTCTTGTAAAACTAAAAAAATAGTTGTATAACTAAGAAAATAGTTTTACGTTTGTTTCGAATTTATACCAAATGAAAAATTTAACTAAAGCGGAAGAGCAGATCATGCAGCTGATCTGGAAACTTGATAAAGCATTTCTCAGGGAGATCCTGGATGAACTTCCCAACCCCAAACCACATTCCAATACCGTAGCTACCATTTTGAAGATCCTCGTTGAAAAAGAATTTGTAGGCATTACAGTATTTGGAAGGACACACCAATATTATCCGTTGATTTCAAAAGACACTTATTCGAAAGCATCCATGAAGAGCCTGGTGAAAGGATACTTCGAGGGTTCATTCAGTAATGCTGTATCCTTTATGGTGAAGGAAAACACACTGAGTCTTGAAGAGTTGGAATTGTTGCTGGCAGAATTAAAAAGGAAAAAGTAAAAATAAAAAGTGAGCAATTAACATCTACAATCCACAATCTACAATCCACAATCCAAACTATGCTCGCATTCTCCTACTACCTCCTGAAAGTCGTTCTTGCTTCGGCTATCCTTTATGGATATTATTGGATGGCACTTCGCAACAAAGTTTTTCACCAGTGGAATCGGTTTTACCTGCTGGCGACATTGATACTATCCCTCCTGCTCCCGATGGTCAAAATTAATATCTGGAGAGAGCCACAAGCCGCAAACAGTGGCGTGATCCAATTGCTCCAGGTGGTAAGCACCGGTGATGAGTTTGTTGAACAGGTAGGCAGGACCTCCAATTCAGCCCCTGGGGCCGACCTGGTGAGCTTTATATACGTGCTTGTAGGAATTTCAGTGATGGTGGGAATTCTTTTTTCTCTTTTGAAAATTCTCAGACTGTTCAAAACAAATCCCAGGCAGATTTTGGGAGACATTCGTTTTGTCAACACTGAAGCAGAAGGCACGCCATTTTCTTTTTTCCACTTCATATTCTGGAACACTAAAATCGATATCCATTCCAATACGGGTCAGCATATTTTCAAACATGAATTGGCCCATGTAAGGGAAAAACACAGCCTTGACAAAATGCTGGTGAACCTGTTTCTCACCGCCTTCTGGGCTAACCCCATTTTCTGGCTGATCAGGCGGGAACTTGGATTGGTTCACGAATTTATCGCCGATCAAAAATCTGTAGAACAAAATGACACGAGGGCTTTCGCAGCCATGATCCTTCAATCGGCTTACCCGCAGCACCAGCTGCCGCTTACCAACGCATTCTTTTATTCACCTTTAAAAAGACGCTTACTCATGTTAACAAAAATTCAAAACCAAAAGATCGGCTATGCCAGCAGGATCATGGTGTTGCCACTCGCAGCCCTTGTCTTCGCAGCATTTGCCCTGAAACCGAAAACCACAACATTCAATGCTCTGGTTGGCGCAACGGACAGAAACATCACTGTCATGATTGATCCCGGTCATGGTGGGACGGATGATGGCGCTTTGGCTCCCGACGGAACAAAAGAAAAAGACTTTAACCTCGCCATTGCTAAAAAGATTCAGAAGCTGAATCCGTACAAAAACATCATCATTATGCTGTCCCGTGATGAAGACAAAACGATTGATGTAAGAGAGCGCGTGGAATTTGCGAAAAAGTCAAATATCGATGCCTACATTTCCATCCACGCCAATGTAAATGGCACTTCCGATCATAAACCCTCCGGAATTGAGCTCTATGTTTCCCGGAAACCACAGACCTACGGCGCATATACAAGACTGTTAGGTAGCCTGGTTGCCGGTGAACTTTCCAAAACGTATAAAACTGACCAGGTACTCAAGAAAAATGAGTCCTCAGGTGTGTGGGTGTTGGATGCCCCGGACATGAACTATCCTTCATTGCTGATTGAATGCGGCAACCTGAGTCTTCCCGAAGATCTGAAATACATGACCGCAACAAAAAACCAGGACGCTATTGCCCTGTCGATCCTCAAATCCATTAGCAATTTTGCAGCTTCACCCGTTCCAAAGCTTGAAGGAGCCAGCGCGATGGCCGACACTTCCGTTCCCAAAAAATTGCCGAAGGGTGTAAAGTCGATGGAATATACCATTGATGGTAATGTGATCGTGATGTACAATAATGGCAAGGCCGAAAAATTAACTCTGGAGCAGACCGTTCAAAAGGGGTATATCACCCGCTCAAATTCGGAAGGAACGAACAATTTGAAGAAAGCGCTGATCATTGTAGACGGAAAGGAAATGCCTGCCGGATATGATGTCAATAATCTTGAACCCACTGACATTACCGAAATCAGTGTACTCAAAAACTGGGAAGCTGCCTCAAAATATGGAGAGAAGGGAAAGTTCGGAGTACTCATCATCAAAACCAAATCCGGGAAGCCCAGTTCCGGTATGATTGTGAAACCCGATTTAGCCGAAAATTATAAAATTATGCCAGACGGAAAAACGGCTGGAGGTCAAACTTACGACAAGCCAAGACCTGACGCAAACCAGGTGAAACCTCAATAAATGAAAACTGCCGGATCAACCTATTTGATCCGGCAGTTTAATTATCTGCAGCTTCAGGCAGTATACAAAAGATCTTCTGATCCCGTCTTAATCAAAACTTCTTTTTTCGAACTATCTTCCACCCTTCCAATTACCCTTCCTTCAATTCCGAATTGTTTTGCAATTTCTAAAATTGCGTCCGTATGTTCAGGAGCTGTATATACTTCCATCCTGCAACCCATGTTGAAAACCTGGTACATCTCGCGATCATCAGATCCACTAGCTTCCTGGATGAGTTTGAAAACGGCAGGAGGGGCAAAGAGATTGTCTTTTACGACGCGCGTGTTTTCCGGAATATATTTCAAACATTTCGTTTGTCCGCCCCCGCTGCAATGAATGAGTCCATTTACCTTTTCAAAATGTTTTTCCAGCAGGACTTTTAGCACGGGCGCAAATGTACGCGTAGGACTTAGAATCAATTTTCCGACCTCAATCGACTTCCCTTCAATCTCAATGCTGTCGGTCAATCCATGAGGGCCGATGTAAACGACCTTGTCAGACAAACGTGGATCAAATCCTTCGGGGTAGTCGCGCGCATACGCTTTCTTCAGCAGATCGTGCCTGGCGCTGGTCAGTCCGTTGCTGCCAATGCCGCTATTGTATTCGCGTTCGTATACCGCCTGGCCATAACTTGCAAGACCGACAATAACGTTGCCTGCAGCAATTCTTTCGTTGGTAATTAATTTGTTTTTTGGCCACCTTGCCGTGAGTGTCCCATTTACGGCTATTGTTCTAACCACATCTCCCACATCGGCCGTCTCGCCTCCGAGGTAGTGAATATTGATGCCGAATTTCTTGAGCTCATCGAATAATTCCTGGGAGCCATTGATCACCTGTTCCAGCACTTCTCCCGGGATCAGGTTTTTATTGCGGTCGATCGTTGAATTAAAAATCAGGTTGTCATAAACGCCAACGCAAAGCAGGTCGTCGAGATTCATGACGATCGCGTCCTGGGCAATACCCTTCCAAATAGAAATATCGCCAATTTCTTTCCAGTACAGGTACGCGAGGATGCTCTTTGTGCCGGCGCCATCGGCATGCATGATGTTTACATAGTGCGAATCGCCTCCCAGGTAATCGGGGAATATTTTGCAGAAGGCCTTTTTGTAAAGGCCGGTATCCAGTTTTTGAATGGCTTTGTGGACTTCTTCTTTTTGGGCTGAAACACCGCGCTGAGAGTATAATGACATGCAGCAAAGATATATCAGATACCGGATACCAGATGCCAGATACCTTCATTCAAACCCACGCTATCTGGTATCTGGCATCTGGTATCCGGTATCTGATTACATTTGCACCTTCAAATGAACGTCCATTACGATATTGACCATTTGCCTGCATTCAGGAATGCCGCAATCACCATCGGCGCATTTGATGGTGTTCACACAGGCCACCAAAAGATCATTGATCAATTAAAAGCTGAGGCGACTGCCATTGGCGGAGAATCTGTGATTATCACCTTCCACCCTCATCCACGAATGGTGGTCAAAAGCGACTCAGGATTACAACTCCTCAATAGTTTCCCGGAAAAATTGTTTCTGCTGGAACATTCCGGCGTAGATCACCTGGTAGTGGTGCCGTTTAATGAAGAATTTGCTTCACAATCTGCAAAAGATTACGTGAAAAATTTCCTGGTCGCCAGGTTTCATCCGCATACCATTGTTATCGGCTATGATCATCGCTTTGGCAAGGGAAGGGAGGGCGATTATAAACTGCTCGAAAAATTGGGATTGGAGTTCGGCTATTTCGTGAAGGAAATTCCTGAGCAGGTGTTAAATGAGATCACAGTAAGTTCCACAAAGATTCGCAAGGCCCTGGTTGAGGGTGATATCGACACGGCCAATGCCTGCCTGGGTTATAGCTATTCACTCACTGGAAAAGTAATTATGGGCAATCAATTGGGAAGAACTTTGGGATTTCCTACTGCTAATCTTGAGCCATCGGATCCTGATAAACTCATTCCAGGCAATGGCGTTTATGCAGTAAACATTGGCATCGTAAAAGGAACTGAAGTTATTAAGGGCAAGAAAGGAATGATGAATATTGGCAACAGGCCTACCATTGATGGAAAGAACAGGGTTATAGAGGTTAATATATTCAATTTCTCCGGTGATCTCTACGGAAAGGATCTTATCATCAGTTTTCAGAAACGTTTGCGTAACGAAGAAAAATTCAGCGGACTCGAAGCTTTGAAACTACAGCTGGAAAAGGATAAGCAACATGCTTTAAGCGTTCTTAGTTCTTAGTTATGTTATCCATAATCTACAATCAACAATCTACAATCTAGTCCATCATCATCTTCACGACCATTTCCTTCAATAAAGAAGCATCAGGGGTTCCAACATCATGTACACCCACGCTTCGAAGATTATATTCATGGAGGAGCAAAAGCGCTTGTTCGATGCCGTTATAAGAGTAATTTCTCGTGGCCATCTTGTAGTCTTTCAGGAAAAAGGGGTTCACCCCCATCGCCGTCGCCATGGATTTGTCGTCCATGCCTGATAGTCCAAAAGTCATATACGCCTTACTGAAGAAATTGTACATGGCCGGAAGCACCAGTTGAATGGGGGCTGCCTTCGGATTGGCTTCGAAATACTGAATGATCTGAATTGCCTTGGCGAGGTCTTTCTTCCCTAAGGCATCCTGCAATTCAAAAACATTGTATTCCTTGCTCACGCCAACATAAGCTTCAATATCATCTTCAGTAATGGATTTCCGACCGCCAAGGTTGACAAGCAGTTTATCTACTTCGTGAGCAATACGATTGAGGTCATTCCCAATATGTTCCACCAGCAGCATCAGACCTTTCTGACTAATTGAATATCCTTTTTGCGCAATAAACGCCTCCGTCCACTCAGGAAGCTGACTATCGTACATTTTTTTTGTACTGAGCAACTCTGTCTTTTGCTTTAGCAATTTTGCCAGTTTGCTCCTGCCATCCACTTTTTTCTCCTTGTAGCTGACAACGAAAATGGTCGAGGGCTGGGGATTTTCGATATAGGTCTCCAGTTTATCAATGTCGCGCATCTGTTGTGCCTCCTTGAGCAACACGACCTGCTTTTCAGCAAACATGGGATACCGCCGGCAGGCATTAATCACATCTGGCCATGAGGCATCCTTCCCATAAAAGACCGACAGGTTAAAGGCAGATTCCGACTCAGGCAGAATGTGGTGTTCAGCAAAACTCATCACCTGGTCGATATAGTAGTCTTCCTCTCCTTCCAACCAGTAAACCGGCTTAAATGATTTCTTCTTCCAGTCGGATATAATCTTTTCTGCAGACATGAATGCAATTTAGGTATTGCCTGCCTGCCGGCAGGCAGGGGTAATAGGTATTGGGAATAGTACGCAATAAAAACAATTATCAACAAGAAAAGCTTGAAATTCCCCCAATACCCAATACCTATTACCTAATACCTCTTAATTATTATACTTCATCATACTTTGTAACTATCATGATTTTAAGCAGAAATACATGCATAAATACTAATTAAATAACATCGCTGATATACAGACTATTTCAGCACCATCCAACGTTTATACAGCCCTTTCGGGGCAGAAAACTACCCCGAAAAAAATTCTGGCACGGTTTTGGAAATTTTGGCCCCCAGAAGACTTCCATTGACCGGTAAGCAGCTGAATTAGAGAAGCCTGAAGAACCTGAGAAGTAGGACCAGCCAAAAAGGAAGGAATTAGATTCGGATCCTACATAACACTAACAGTAATATCTAAACCAACTAAAAAAAATAAAACGTCAAACTATGAGTGCTTCAAATTATCCAACAGCAAACCCTCAGTCGACCCCTCCGCAAAAGGATAACAGGGGTATTATCTATGGTGTACTGATAGCCCTTCTTCTCGGTACTTGGGGCTACATCATCTATGATAAGAGCAAGACGAAAGAGGTGATTCAGCAAAAAGATACGCAATATGCGATCCTGGATTCTTCAAAGAATTCAATCCAGAAAGAATATGATGATGCCCTGCTCAGACTGGATGCAATGACCAGCGCCAACTCAAAACTGGATAGCCTGGTAAAAACCAAGGATAAAGACCTTGAGGCCACGAAAGCAAGGATCAAATCTTTGATCAACAAACAAAATGCAACCGCGAAAGACCTGAGTGAAGCTAAGAAATTGATCGCCGACCTAAATGGTAAGATTGATGGCTATGTTCAGGAAATTGAAAGGCTGCAAGGCGAAAACAAGCAGTTAACTGCCGATAAAGCTCAACTGACCACAGAAAAAGAAACACTGACTACTACATTGGCAGCAACAGAAACCGCCAAGAAAGATCTGGAAGGAAAGGTTGACGTAGGTTCTACCCTCGTTGCATCTAACTTCAAGATCGCCGCCATCAACGTAAAAGGAAGTGGCAAAGAAAAATCTACTTCAGTTGCGAAAAGGGCTGATTTGTTCAGGGTTTCATTTGATGTAGAAAACAGGCTGGCAACATCTGGTCCGAAAGATCTCTACGTTTCTGTTACCAATCCTGAAGGAAAGGTAGTAACCGAAGATAGCTTAGGTTCTGGCACTTTCACTTCTCGTGAAGAAGGCGACAAGACCTTTACCAACAAAATAAGTGTTGAATACGAACAAGGCCAGCGCAAGAGCGTTAGCTTCGACCTGAAGCAAGCCGACAAGTACAAACCAGGCGTTTACAAAGTAGACGTTTATCAAAATGGTTTCAAAATCGGTAGCGGAGAAGTTACCTTGAAGAAAGGCGGACTGTTCAGCTAATTACTCAAAAATTAATTCAAATAGACAGCCGGGAGATTATCTTCCGGCTGTTTTATTTAGAACAATGCCCTGATGGCTGCTCGACCAACATGCACAATGGGTGATTGGCCTACCTTCCTTCCTTCATATTGGAAACTCAATTCCAGGAAATTGGTCAGCCGTTTGGTGAGATCGATATTCCACAAATAGTTTTTGCCTGGCAATAAGGCATCCAGCATGATGTAGCCGACGGTGGAATTGGCCACGTTTGAAGGCGGATCCTGGTAGGTTATATTGCTGTAAGTGAATTTCGCGTTCAGGGAGGTATTCGAAAGAATATTGTACTTGAATTCGGTGTTGACCGAACTAATCCTTGCAGTTTGGACTGAGTCTGTATTTCTCTTGTAGTCGTATTTATAGCTGATCGAAGCCCGGAGATTGGTACCCTTTGTGTAGGTGAAACGCGGCTCCGTAGAGACTTCTTTGATACTGTAATTCCGGTTGTCGAATTTCGGACTCACCAACTCATTTTTTCCGAGCGTACTGATCGCATCAATTGAAAAACTCCGCGTCATGTTCCAACGCGCCTTAAGATTCCAGTTGTTTAGCGTTCGCGTTTCATATCCGTAACTCAGGAAAGCCTTACCGGAATTGCGCACATTGTTGATGTCGAATCCCCATTTTGTACTGAAGCGATTAAATGAAAATGAATTGTTGAAAAGCTGGGCAAGCGTGATCAACGATGTATCACTCAGGGATTGAGAAAATGGATTGAACAAAAGTATCCCCTTCGCCTGTTCCTTCCTGGAAATTTGCAGTGAACTCAACAAGAATAACCTTGACAGGAATTTTTGAAAACTTGTTGCCTTGGCAAGGTTGATATGTGCCCTGGGGTTAATGGTGAAGCTATAGTTGAATTGCAGGTAATTCGCCTTGATGAATTGATTTGTGGGCGTAAAAATGCGAATGTATTTCGCCTGGTCTGGGAACTGCGCAATTTCAAATTCATTCAATTGCGGAATCCCATCTCCATTATAATCGATCCATGTGTACTCACCCTGTCCGGGCGGAACTTCCACATAAGAGAAGTCTCGCTTCTGTTCCTGCCCTGTTCCCAATTCATACAAAATATTTCCCGTAAGTAATCCTTTCCAGGTGTTGACAAAGTATTCGGCCCTTCCCAAAATGGTTTCATCGGGCTTTTGAGCCGTCACGGTGCTGTCGAGAATATTCAGTTTTCTATAGGTGCCGCTAAACCTGAACTGGTGATGTTCGCTCTTCATCAGTTCGGTATATGCACTGAAATTATTGCTCTGATCGGTCTTTATCAGACTGGACTTGACGGGATATTTATCTGATCTCGACAAGTAGGAAATGCCCCATTTATTGGGCTTTGCTTCATTGCTTTTCAGGTAAGCCTGCCAGGTAGTAAACGAAAAACTGGTGGCGGTCAGGGAATCAAAAGACTTGTAGTTCACTTTGGTTTCCTCCATCAGGTAGGTGGCGCCAATACGATAGTTGTCCAACTTGGGGAATACGCGCGATACATCGATCGTGGGCCGAATGAAATATCCCTTCTGCTGGCTTTGATTCATGGAGGTATAGTTAAACTGGTCATTGATTTGCCAGCCCTTGATTGAAGCCTGGTGCAGGATCGTATTTCTGAAGGCCGAGTAATCATTGTTTCTGAAATAGCCTGAAAACCGGTACAACAGGCTGTTTCCTTTCAGGTCTTTTAATTGCGAGCCAATATTGAAAAGGCGTTCATTTGCCGAGGGTGCATCAAATGGAAGTAACCAGTCCCTGTTGAATTCGACATTGCGAAGGCGTTCCAGCGGATGAAATTCGGCCTGCACAAATTCATAGCTGACATCGGTCTGCACCTGTCGGCCCTTATCAGCCGCCGATAATTTTCTTACATCCGTCACCCAAACCCTTCCGGCAAGGCCGATATCATTTCCTTTATCTTTTGATGAAAATGTGTTGACGTCATAATTGCTCAACGCAAACTCGGTCTTCACACTGGTATGCGCGTCAAAAACATAGTCAGCCCCCAGGCTCACCAATTGCTGTTTCTTGGGCGACACCAGGTAGATCGCAGGTTCATATTGTCCCAGGCGATTACCATTCGTGTCTGGCTGTACCCAGATATATACTTTGCCATTTGCTGCGCTGTTGCCATCCAGGACATAATTGCCCTTACCGACTCCTACATCAATAAAACCAAGGCTCCATTTCGACACGGACGCGTCGGTGGAATAGACATAAATGGAATCGTGATTGAACCCGTTGAATATGGTGTCAATTTTTTTGTAAAGAATCTTGCCGGTGCCAAACGTATCAAGTGTGGCAGAGGGATAAAATGCGAACTGAATACTGTCCCCGAGGTCAGCCAGGAATTGCTTTTGTTTATTGTCTAGTGTCTGGTTGATTGGCGAATTCTTTGCATCGTTATTCGAATAGGCGCTCAGCCTGATTTTAAGCTTGTTATTAAAATTGGCCTCGTCGGAGAGGTAGATTTGCGGATTGAGGTAATTTCGATCCGCATATTCAAATTCAATTTGGATTCTCTTGTCCTTCGTGATCATTCGCTTAGGCGTAAACGTTACCTCCGCGGTGTTATAGTTGATCACGTAATCCTGATCCTCCCCCCTTTGTAGTAATTCACCGTCAATAAATACACGTTCCGTACCAGCCAGCACGATAAAGAACAATTCGCTATTGGCGCCGACCAGCCGATACGGGCCCTGGTTGCCTTCCAATCCCTGGAAAACATTTCGGGTGAATTTTCCCTTCGCCACCGCGCCGCTGACCAGCAGTTTATTTTTAGCCTTAGGACCGATTTTCGTTTCAGTCTCAAAGGAGCCACCCTGCAGTCGTTTAAAGAAACTTAGAAAATAACTTTGTTGTTGCCTGATATCGATGTCTCCAACATTGAGTTTCCAATTCTTCTTGGAGAATTGAACGTACACCTGGTCGAACTCGTTTAAGTTTTGAGTGGTTCCGTCGGGCTGAATGGGGATATTGTTATCGGTTATGGCAGCAGAAAGCAGGATGCTGTCTCCAATGTAACCATTGATCTGCATGTTAAGGGTGCTGTTGACAACGACGTCCTGTTGATTGCCGAAGGCTATACCCCTGCCGAAGCTGCCATTGTAATTGATATTACCGAAATCGAACATGGACTCGGAGATGGCACCGGGTGTCTTATGCAGTACTTCTGGCTGTGAAATGAAAAAATTCATGACGCTGTCGTACCGCATTCTTTGCATGCTGGAATTTAGCTGCCCGGGAAATACCCTGTAATGAATAATGATCGAGTCTGTAAGCGGTCGTTGTTTCCAAACCAGCCTGCTTTTAACCCAATCCACCAAATAATGATCGGGCGGAATGCCGGGGATATTGACTGAATTAGGGACAATGCTGAGAGAATCCAGGTGAAGCGTATCTGACGCGACCGCGAATTTTTTTTGGCGAAGGTTGGAGAGTGAAGGATTTTTTTGAGCAAAGACCACTCCTGCCAACACCAGGGAAAGCATCAATAGTATAATTCGGGCCGTCAATACCGGGTTTTTACAAAGAATGCTTAAAGTTAGAATTTATTGTATATCAATCGATAGATTGTGGATTTTACCTTGCATGACGGCAGGAAATCACCCAATCAGTCACTTGACAGGGACGCATTCAAAAACTCCCTATTGAGACGGGCAATATTTGAAACCGAAATCTCTTTGGGACATTCCGCCTCGCAAGCGTAGGTATTGGTGCAGGATCCGAAGCCCTCTTTGTCCATTTGGGCGATCATGTTTAAAGCCCTTTGTTTACGCTCAGGCTCTCCCTGTGGAAGAAGGGCAAGGTGGGAAACTTTTGCAGAAACGAAGAGCATGGCAGAACTATTCTTGCAGGCCGCGACGCAGGCGCCGCACCCGATACAGGCAGCGGCCATAAACGAATCGTCGGCCTTTTGCTTTTCAATAGGTATTGCATTGGCGTCAACCGCATTTCCAGTATTTACACTGATAAAACCACCCGCCTGTATGATCCTGTCAAATGCAGTGCGGTCAACCATCAGATCCTTGATGACGGGGAAAGCCGCGGCCCTCCAGGGTTCTACCACGATGGTATCACCGTCCTTGAACTCGCGCATATGCAGCTGACAGGTGGTTGTCCCTTTCCAGGGACCATGAGCCCGACCATTGATATACATCGAACACATACCACAGATTCCTTCACGACAATCATGATCAAAGGCGATCGGCTCCTTGCCTTCTTCGATCAGCCTTTCGTTTAATACGTCGAACAATTCCAGGAAAGACATTTCGGAAGAAATATCTTTCACCGCGTATGTTTCAAATCTGCCCGTCTCCCGGCTGTTTTTTTGTCTCCAAACCTGGAGCGTAAGATTCATCGTGTAGTGTTGCATGTGTAGTCTTTTATCCCAATACCCAATACCCTATACCCTATACCCTATACCCTATACCTTTTATTTATAGCTCCTTTGGCTTGGTTTTACAATATCAAAATGTAATTCCTCTTTTTGCAGTTTCCAATCACTGTCTCCTTTGTATTCCCAGGCCGCCACATAACTGAACTGGGCATCATCACGCTTGGCCTCACCATCCTCGGTCTGACTTTCTTCTCTGAAATGCCCACCGCAGCTTTCCCTGCGGTTCAAAGCGTCAAGGCACATCAACTCTCCCAATTCAATAAAGTCTGCAACGCGATTGGCTTTATCCAATTCCGGATTGATCTCATGGATTTCACCCGGTATGCGGACGTCGGTCCAGAATTCTGTCTTCAAAGCCCGAATTTCCCTGATGGCTTCACTCAACCCCTGTTCGTTCCTGGCCATCCCACATTTGTCCCACATAATCTTGCCCAGGCGTTTGTGAAAGCTCTCTACTGATTTTTTCCCTTTGATATTCATCAGGCGATTGATTCTTTCACTCACAAGTTTTTCTGCTTCTTCAAACGCAGGATGTGATGTAGGAATATTTGAGGTTCTGATATCGTCGGCGAGATAGTTGCCAATGGTATAGGGAATAACAAAATAGCCATCCGCCAGTCCTTGCATCAAGGCTGAAGCACCGAGGCGATTGGCACCATGATCTGAAAAATTTGCCTCACCCAGAGAATAGAGTCCTGGTATACTCGTCATGAGTTCGTAATCAACCCACAGCCCACCCATGGTATAGTGAACCGCAGGATAGATGCGCATCGGCGTTTCATAAGGGTTCTCGCCGGTAATCTTCGCATACATGTCGAAGAGGTTGCCATATTTTTCTTCAACCACTTTCTTTCCCATTTCAATAATGGATGCTTCGGTGGGATTATCGATGCTTTGCTTTCCCGCCTCTATTTCGCCATACCGCTTGATAGCCGAAGCATAGTCAAGATAAACAGCCTGGCGGGATGAACCTACACCATAACCTGCGTCACAACGCTCTTTCGCAGCCCTCGATGCAACGTCGCGGGGCACCAGGTTTCCAAATGCAGGATATCTTCTTTCGAGATAATAATCTCTTTCCTCTTCAGGAATTTCATTCGGTTTCCGCGTATCTCCTTTTTCTTTCGGCACCCAGATTCTCCCGTCATTGCGAAGGGATTCAGACATGAGCGTCAGCTTTGATTGATGATCTCCTGAAACCGGTATGCAGGTGGGATGAATTTGCGTGAAGCAGGGATTGCCAAAATAAGCTCCTTTCTTGTGCGCCTTCCATGCTGCGGTAACATTACAGCCCATGGCATTGGTGGAAAGATAAAATACGTTCCCATAACCCCCGGTACATAACAGTACCGCATGACCGAAATGGCGTTCCAATTCGCCGGTCACCAGGTTACGGACGATGATGCCCCTCGCCTTTCCGTCGATGATCACCACTTCCAGCATTTCGTGACGGGAATACATTTTCACATTACCCAGTGCAACCTGTCTTTCCAGAGACTGGTAAGCACCAATCAATAATTGTTGCCCGGTTTGTCCTGCCGCATAAAAGGTACGCTGTACCTGGGTTCCGCCGAATGAGCGGTTGCTAAGCAGTCCGCCATATTCGCGGGCAAAGGGAACACCCTGCGCCACACACTGATCAATAATATTTGCGCTAACTTCTGCGAGGCGATAAACATTTCCTTCTCTTGCGCGATAGTCGCCTCCCTTTACCGTGTCGTAAAACAGTCTGAAGACAGAATCGCCATCATTCTGATAATTCTTGGCTGCGTTGATACCCCCCTGCGCCGCGATGCTATGTGCACGTCGAGGCGAGTCCTGGAAACAAAATGCTTTCACTTTATAACCCAATTCACCCAACGATGACGCAGCAGAAGCGCCTGCCAGACCCGTGCCCACAATGATAATTTCCAATTTCCTCTTATTCGCGGGGTTCACCAGTTTGCAGTGAGCCTTATACTCCTTCCACATTTCTTCAATCGGGCCAGCGGGAATTTTAGAATTGAGCATAGCAAAGAAATTCGATGTTAATGAGATTTTATTCAGCCAGTTCTCTTTTATTGCATTCCGCGCATGTACAATACAATTGGCATAAGCGCGAAAATCAGTGAGACGATAATTGAGAATCCCGCACCCATCGCTTTGATGATGGGCGTATATTTTTTATGGTTGATGCCGAAAGTCTGAAATGCACTCTGGAAGCCGTGCAGCAGGTGATAAGCCAAGGACACCATGGCCAGGCAATACAAGACAACCACCCACCCATGCTGGAATACTACCAGCATTTCAGCGTATAAGTTGTGAACGACTTTGCCGTTGCTCAGGCTGGCTTCTTCGAGTTGCGTCACACCCATACTTCCGCCCAGCGCATCACCGAATCTTGAAGGCACCCAGAAATGATAAAGATGAATGATTAAGAAAATGAGGATGAGTGTTCCCAGGAGCGTCATGGATCTCGAATACCAGGTGCTGGTTTGTTGACCCGACTTTGGCTTTACGGCGTAGCCAATTGGCCTTTTGGCTTTGTTTTGACTGTAAAGCACAAGGCCCTGAACAATGTGTAGTATGAAGCCAGCGAATAGCCCAATTTCCAAAGCACGAACGATCCAGTTGGAACCCATGAAATGAGCCCAGTCGTTAAATTGTTCGCCATTGTCGGGGAAAAAAACGAGGCTGTTTAAAACGCAGTGAACGACGAGGAAACTGATCAGGAACAAGCCCGTAAAACCCATTGTAAATTTCTTACCGATGGAACTGGTGAAAATATGTTTCCAGGTCATAACAGGAATCGATTATTGTGATCAGGCGCAAAAATAACACAGGAAAGGCAGAATAATACAATCCCTGATTTTTTTTAAATGATCCCATTGTATAACATGATCGGGATCGAATGGTTGAATGAATCAGCTTGCCTTTGAAGACGGGATTCGGGGAGGAACCTTGTGACCTCTCAATGCGTAGTAAAAATTATATAGGTAAAAGGGTATCAATATCCAATATGCGATTTGTGCATTCTGTGCCTTTGCCACCAATCCATATAACAGGGGAGCCACTGCTCCGCCGATGATGCCCATGATGAGAATGGATGAACCAAGGCTGGTGAGGTCGCCGAGACCCCTGATTGCAAGCGGCCAGATGCCGGGCCATATCATTGCGTTCGCCAATCCCAACAGCGCGATAAAATACACTGAATTTTGACCTGGAACAAACATGGCCACCAGCGTAATGATGATGCCAAGAATGGTAACGCCCCGAAAAGTTTTTTCCTGTGAAATATATTTTGGAATTGCTATTGCGCCAAATAAATATCCGATGATCATACACGCGAGTGTGTATGAGGTGAGGTGTTTGGCTTTATCCAGCAACATCCCATGGTAAAGTCCATAGTTACTAATGGTATCTCCCGCCACCACTTCAGTTGCCACGCTGCAAAAAATGGCCACGAATCCCAGTAACAGATGAGGATATTGCCAAATGGTGCGCTTGAGCGAGGGGTCAGCAAGCTTGTGCCTTTCGTCTACTTCGGGTTTGATTTCGGGTAACCTGGAATATTTTGCAAGAAAACCCAACACAAATAAAATCACCGCCATCACTGAATAAGGGAAGATCACTTTTCGCGCCAGGTCGTCCAACCTGATTGCTTTTGCAGCGGCGTCCATGTGACTCAATTCAACCATCATCGCATCAGCATTATTAAGAATAACCGCACCCATAATGAATGGAGCGAGTCCACCCGCAGTCTTGTTGCAGATGCCCATGATGCTGATTCGTTTGGCAGCACTCTCCCGAGGACCCAAAATGGTGATATAAGGATTCGAAGCTGTTTGTAAAATGGTAAGTCCGGTGCCCATGATAAACAATCCAAGCAGAAAAAGTCCGTAAGTACGGGTCATCGCTGCAGGAATAAAACAGAGACAGCCCACCGCCATAATATACAGTCCCAGTTTCATGCCTCCGATCATTCCCGTCCTTCTTAGGACAGCACCTGAGGGTAACGCCATAACGGCATAGGCAATATAAAACGCAACCGTCACGAGATAGGATTGCCATACTTCTAATTCGCAAGCGATGCGGAGGTAGGGAATCAGAATACCATTCAACCAGGTAACAAATCCGAAAATGAAAAAGAAAAAACCAATAATGAAAATCTGGTAGGTTGTGCTTGCAGATGTCTTGGGACTTTGTACAGCAACTGTCGCGTTTGGCATGGATCGTTGGGGATTTAGGCAGAAAGGTAACGAATAAGCTGGATTGTGGATTGTGCCCGCCCGAACGTTTCGTTCGGAACGGACGGGGATTTGGGATTTTAGATAAAAATTGAGACGCTGGATTTTGCATGCTTTCCGGCAGGCAGGAATTTTAGGCCCACGATCATCGGTCAAGCGTCCTGATAATTAAATTATCAATCGCAGAAAATAAATGCTGTGGCTGGTTGGCTCGCCAGCCGTGATAATTCAGGAGTCCTATGAACTGGTTGAGATGGGCCTTCTTGAAGTCATATTGGGTCTGTTCGGGCATATCGATGATGACTACCCACCCTCCGTATTCGCTTACCTGCTCATTCCATTCTTCATAATAGCTATCATCACTACTGTGAAAGTTCAGTACATTTTCTGCTATCAAAATGAATTTGTGAATTCCTTCCTCAAACAGCAGGTCAGTAACCTCCCGCCGTAGTTCCATAATATCATTCTCAATCGCGTCGTTCCATTCGCCGATGAGTTCAATGATGGCATAGTGCTGATCATAGTCGACAAACAGAATTTTCAAATAAAGTGTTTTGGAACCGAAATCATCCCATTGCGGATGGATATAATAATTGTAAACGGTTTTTGAAAATTCAAATTCGCTGTATTCGCGACCGTAAAACGGGGATCGCTCATCGTTTTCAGCCGTATACAAATGGCGCCAATTATAATATGGTTCGATGTCGTGCATTTGGTCGCACGACAAAGATAGGAGAAAGGGTTACCTGTCTCCCTCATTCAGTAAGATTTCCTTCAACGCATCGTAACTGGCGTCCATATTTCGTTTGCGCTTTGGTTGATTGGCCAGATCAGCAATGGAATAAGGAAGCTCAAGAGCCTTTCCCGTGGCAGATTCCACGGCTTCCGGAAATTTTACCGGGTGAGCCGTTTCCAGGAATATACCACGTTGACCCGGATGATCTGAAAGCCACTGGTTCAATGCCATCCAACCCACAGCGCCGTGCGGATCGAGCAAATATCCCGTGTCGATATAAACTTTGCGTATGGTGTCACGGGTTTCGTCATCGGTGATAGAGACTGCGCTCAAATTTTCCTTAAGCATTTTATCATCATGACCCATCATCTCCTGTATGCGCACAAAATTGCTTGGATCACTCACGTCCATCGCATTTGAAATGGTAGCGATCGAAGCATGTGGCTGGTAACCGCCTGTTTGGAAATAGCGGGGTACGGTGTCGTTGGCATTGCAAGCCGCCAGGAAATGACTAACGGGAAGGCCTGACCGATGAGCAAGCAGCCCTGCTCCGATGTTTCCAAAATTACCGCTAGGCACGCAAAACACCGGGGCTTCATCGTGTGGCCACTGCTGGAGTGCAAAAAAATAATAGAATTGCTGGGGTAACCATCTTGCCACGTTGATGGAGTTGGCAGAAGTAAGGAAGATCTGTTCTCTTAACAATTCGTCACTGAAAGCCTGTTTCACCAGGCGCTGACAGTCGTCGAAATCTCCGTTTACCTCCAGCGCGCTGATGTTTTCACCGCCGGTTGTAAGTTGCCATTCCTGCACGGGGCTCACTTTTCCCTTGGGATAAAGGATCACCACGCGAACACCAGGCACGCTGTCAAATCCGTTGGCAACTGCACCGCCCGTGTCGCCGGAAGTGGCCACCAGCACGGTAACGCCCCGCTCCCTACCCTTTGAAAAAAAACCGAGGCAACGGCTCATGAACCTCGCCCCCACATCTTTGAAAGCCAGTGTGGGTCCGTGAAAAAGTTCCAGCGCATAACAATTTTCGGTTACCCTTACCAGTGGAAAATCGAAATTTACTGTTGCATCAACAATTCTCCTCAATTCAACTTCGGGAATGGTATTTCCAACATAGGGATGAATGACCTGGAATGCAATTTCTTCTTTGGATAAGGATTTGAGTTTTGTTAGGAATTCAGTGGGTAATACCGGAATTCGTTCGGGAAAATATAAACCCCGGTCCGGAGCCTGGCCCAATATGGTAGCGGTCTTGAAATCTACTTCCGGTGACCGCTTATTCGTACTAAAGAAAAACATCATTCAATTTTTTGACTAACCCACCAATATTTTTGCGCCCTGCTGGTTGATGGTGGTGGCATACGTGTGAAAATCAATTCCGATTCGAGAGTAAACTGCAGACATAGCCGCTTCCACCCGTTTGGATGTTGCCTCATCTCGGCTCAGCATAAAAATGGATGGGCCGGAGCCTGAAATTCCACCACCAAGCGCCCCGGCTTCCTTGCAGACAGATTTTACTTCATGAAATCCGGGTATCAAAATACTTCTCACCGGCTCAATGATCACATCTTCCAGCGATCTTCCAATGAGATCGTAATCACTCGTGATCAATCCGGCGACGAGACCCGCGATATTTCCCCACTGCCTGATGGCATCTTTGAGCAAAACCTGTTTTTTCAAAATTTGCCGCGCGTCTGCCGTCTTCACTTCAATTTGTGGATGGACAACGGTGACGTATAGGGGTGGGGAGGAAATGCGGACGATATCAAGAGGAAAGATGCTCCTGATGAGTGTGACGCCTCCATAAATACAGGGTGCGATATTGTCGGCATGCTTCACGCCACTTGCCACCTTTTCCCCAAACATGGCAAAGCGAACCAGGTCCTCATTGGAGAACCGATTGCCCAGGAGGTAATTCGCGCCGACAACGGAACCGGCAGCACTCGCTGCACTGGAGCCGATTCCACTGCCGGGCTTAATCAGTTTATCGATGATCACTTCAAATCCAACAGGCTCATCCATTTCTTCCATCATCGCCAAAAGCGGTGCCCCGGCTGTATTTTGCGCCGGATCGGTGGGGAGTGGAAATCCATCCCTGCTGGTGATCACAACTTTGGGTTCATCCAATAGTCGCATTTCCATCCGGTCTCCGGGCTCTTCAAGTGCCAGTCCCAGCACGTCAAATCCGCACACGAGGTTGGCCACGGTTGCCGGTGATTTGATTGTTACTCTATTCTTATTATTCATTCTTGATCGTTGATCGTTTACCGTATACCGTTTACCGTATACCGTATATCATATACCGTTCTACCCCTACGATTGCGATGCCCTGATAATATCTGCAAAAACACCCGACGCGGTCACATCGGAACCTGCGCCCGCTCCTTTCACAACAAGTGGTTGCTCGGTATACCTGTCGGTATAGAATAAAACCACATTGTCTTTTCCATAGAGGTGAAAGAAATCCTGCTGAGATTGAACCTGCTCCAATCCCACGGACGCTTTGCCATCCTGGTATCGTGCTACAAATTTCAGTTTGTTGCCCGCCTTTGCAGCAGTCAGGTATAATTCCTTAAAATGACTTTCGTACTTTTCCATTTCGGCATAAAAATCCTCAACGCTTCCTTTCATGCAAGACTCCGGCAAAAATCCACTGTTGCTGATATCGTCCATTTCTAACTCCCTGCCCGATTCTCTTACCAGGATCATGATCTTTCTCATCACATCCGTTCCGCTCAGGTCCAGCCTCGGGTCAGGTTCTGTATAGCCTTCACGCTGTGCATCGCGAACCACGCTTGAGAAAGTCTTTTCACCATTATAATGATTGAACACGTAGTTCAGCGTACCGCTTAATACCGCTTCGATGCGATTCACCTGGTCCCCACTCCGCATTAAATCGTTCAACGTCCCAATGACTGGCAAACCAGCACCCACATTGGTTTCAAAGAGGAACTGGCTATTGTATTCCCGGGCAAGGTCTTTCAATCGCTTGTAAGACGAGTAGGCAGAAGAGCAGGCAATTTTGTTGCAGGCTACCACCGCCATGCTTTTCTGCAACAGTTTATCGTAAACAGATGCCACTTTTTCATTTGCGGTAACATCGGCAAATACTGCGTTGCGAAGGTTCTTCGACTGTGCGGCGCGAACAAAGACTTCGACGTCCATCGCTGAGCCTTCGTTCAACAATTCCGACCACCGGTTCAGGTCTATGCCATCATCACTGAAGATCATCTTCCGGCTGTTGGCCAATCCCACCACCCTTACCTGCAAACGAAGATGTTCCTGTAAATAACGTTCCTGCTGCTTCAGCTGCGCCAACAATTTACCGCCCACATTTCCGGTACCCACAACAAAAAGATTGACCTGCTTATAAGCAGTCTCGAAGAATTCTTCGTGCAGAACGTTCAGCGCCTTCTTCACATCACGGGTAGCAATAACCGCAGAAATATTTTTCTCTGAAGAACCTTGCGCGATCGCACGAACGTTAACGCCATTCCTGCCCAGTGCACCAAACATCTTTCCACTGATACCGGGGTGACTTTTCATGTTTTCACCAACCAGGGCCAGGATCGAGAGGTCTTTCTCCACGACCAGTGGATCAACTTTCTTTACTGATATTTCAAAGTCGAATGTGCGATCAATGGCAGCGCGTGCTTTCTCTGCACTCTTTTCGTCAATACCCACGCAAATGGAATGTTCAGATGAACCCTGTGTGATCAGGATGACATTAATTCTTTCATTGGATAAGGCCTCGAAAAGCCGGCGGGAAAATCCGGGGATGCCCACCATGCCACTTCCTTCGAGGCTTAGGAGGGCTATCCCGCCGATGCTGGAAATGCCCCTGATGGTATTGCCATTCTTTGCCACGGTATTTTCAATCAGGGTGCCGGGGTCTGAGGGAGCGAATGTATTCTTGATCCAGACCGGAATACTTTTATTCATCACGGGCTGGATGGTTGGCGGATAGATCACTTTCGCACCAAAATGCGAGAGCTCCATGGCTTCCTGGTATGATATTGCCGGAATCACTTTGGCGTTTGACACGACGCGGGGATCGGCGGTCATCATGCCACTGACATCGGTCCAGATCTCAAGACGGGTCGCGTTTAACGCGTCTGCCAGGATAGCTGCCGTATAGTCAGACCCTCCCCTTCCAAGTGTTGTCGTAGCGCCCTTTTCATCAGAAGCAATAAAACCCGGAAACACGTACAGGGAATCATGCGCCTTTGAAAAGTAACTCGCAATTTTTTGACGCGTGCGGTCAAAATCGACCGAAGCATATCCGAAGGTAGAGTCGGTTTGAATAATTTGACGTGAGTCGAGCCAGGTGTTCGGCACATGAGCTGCGTTCAGGCTGGCAGAAAGGATTCTGCTGGACATCAGTTCGCCATAACTCACAATCCGATCCTGCGTACGCAGGGAAAGCTCTCCCAATAAAAACACGCCGTTGCAAATGTCTTCAAGCTCATTGCAAAGCTGTTTGATCAAACTTAAAATACTGCTTTGCTGTGTGACGGGTATCAGTGATTTCGCCGTGTCAAGATGGCGTTCTTCCAGGTACTGCAATTTTTCGCGAAATCCTTCGTCACCGGCTGCAGCGAGTGTGCCACACTGAATCAATGTATCGGTGATTCCACCCAGCGCCGAAGCAACAACGGCGGTTGCCTCTTTTTTGATCGAGTCACGAATAATGGAGGCGACCTTGTTCATATTCTCAGCGTTGGCTACAGATGTACCTCCGAATTTTAAAACCTGCATATAGAGCTATAATTAGTGAATGGATTTAATTTTGAAAACAACCGCTGTGCGGTGTGAAGCCAATGGCCCGGCATGGTAATATGTGTAAATACAACCCTCAACGGGTTGTTGTCGTAATCATGGTAGAAGCCGTTGCCAGAGCGGCCGCGGTAGGAAGACGGGTGATATGTGAAGCGAAAAAAACCATTATAAGTTAGGACGCCGAAGGTAGTCAAATATTCAATATCAAAACTTTGACGTTAAAAAAAAATTGTGTCAATTTTTTAGAGTATTTTCAATCCCCAATTTGATTGCTGCCACCATTGCTAAAGAATTCGCCTAAAATTTAAATTATTATGAGCCGTTCATCTGCACAGGGCCTGCAGCAGTTTAAGAATGAGGTGGGCATCAAATTCCAGCTTTATAACAGCCTGTTCACCTCACTCCCTTTTCATCGGATAGAAAAGACCGGTATCCTCCTTTCGCTTTTTCTTACGTTTTGTGAAGAGGGTTATAAGAAGAGGCAAAGTCCCGCCACCATTGTTGAAGAATTTTTTCAGAAACATACTTCGATTACGCTTGACCGCGAAAAACTCGACATGTTGTTCCGCTTTGTTCAGTATGTAGAACGGCAGGTGGTTTTGTTTGACGCACTCGAAGATGCGGCGTTTCGCTCCGTCAATGACATGAATGGTCCCGGCACTTTGAAGAACCTGGAATCTGAAGTGATCCAGCAACACAAGCAGGATGAGCTGATGGAGAAACTCAACGATTATGCGATACGGTTAGTGCTGACTGCCCATCCTACTCAATTTTATCCGGGTGCCGTATTGGGCATCATTAACGATCTTTCCAAAGCCGTTGGAGAAAATAATACGACGCAGATCAATATGTATCTGCAACAGTTAGGCAAGACACCCTTCTTCAAGAAGCAAAAGCCAACGCCTTTTGATGAAGCGATCAGCCTGATCTGGTACCTGGAGAATGTATTTTATCCTTCCGCCGGCAGGATCATTTCGAATCTCAAATCCCAGTTTCCAGACACGCAGGTCAGTCAAAATCCCGTGATCAAAATGGGATTCTGGCCCGGCGGCGACCGTGATGGCAATCCCTTTGTACACGCGGACACTACATTACAAGTGGCCGACTCCCTGCGCGGTTCCATCATCAAATGCTATTACCTGGAAGTGCGCAAACTCAGGCGTCGCCTCACTTTCAAGGGAGTTGAAACGGCGTTAACCGAATTGGAGAAAAAACTATATAACAACATTTTTATTCCGGGGCAACGCACTGATCTGTCGAGAAGCGAGATTTTGCAAACCCTTGAACAAATCCGGGAAACCCTGATCTTTCAGCATAATGGTCTCTTTGTAAACCTGGTGAACTCACTCATCAATAAAGTGCACGTCTTTGGATTGCATTTTGCATCCATTGACATCCGACAGGAAAGTTCAGTGCATAGTAAGATTTTGGACAAGATCGCTGAAGCGGGAAAGATACTGCCAAAGGAATATCCCGGACTTGGCGCGCATGAAAAAATGAAGGTACTGGCCTCGATCAACGAGTCGCTAACCACAACCGAATTTGACGACGAACTGGTGAAGGACACACTTGAAACCGTTGGCGCGGTAAGATTGATTCAGCAATACAATGGCGAGGAAGGTTGTAACCGTTACATCATCAGCCAGTGCAACAGCGCACTCAATGCCATGGAAGTATTTGCGTTATTTGTATTGGGTGGCTGGAAGCCGGGCGAAATGAAAGTGGACATTGTGCCATTGTTTGAAACGGTGGATGATCTTCAAAATGCCGCAGCCGTGATGGAGGCGCTTTATACGCTGCCCGCTTACAAATCACACTTGGAAAGAAGGAGCAACAAGCAAACGATTATGCTTGGATTCTCTGATGGCACGAAAGACGGCGGCTACCTGATGGCGAACTGGGGTATCTATAAAGCCAAGGAGGAGCTCACAAGTTTGAGCAGGAGGTATAAAATTGATGTGATTTTCTTTGACGGTCGCGGTGGTCCTCCTGCACGGGGTGGCGGCAAGACGCACAAATTTTATGCATCCATGGGAAAGAATATTGCCAACCAGGAAATTCAGCTCACCATCCAGGGACAGACGGTCAGTTCAAATTTCGGCACCATCGATGCTGCCCAATTCAATATTGAGCAGTTGATCCACGCGGGAATTTCAAACGACCTGTTTTCCACCCGATCGCTAACCTTGGAAAAGAATGAGGAATCCTTATTGCAGGAACTGGCTGTTGAAAGTCTTAAGCATTATGCAGCATTGAAGAACCATCCCTATTTCATGGATTACCTGGGACATGTTAGTCCGCTGCGCTTTTACAGTGAAACCAATATTGGAAGTCGTCCATCCAAGCGCGGATCCTCGTCCCGTCTCAGCCTGAAAGACCTTCGCGCCATTCCATTCGTCGGTGCGTGGAGCCAGATCAAGCAAAATGTAACAGGATACTATGGCGTGGGAACAGCATTGAAAACGCTCGATGATAATGGGCGCTGGACAGAGCTGAAAGCACTCTACGACAATTCACTTTTCTTCAAAACACTGATGGACAATTGTGAAATGGCGATGAAAAAATGCTTTTTCCCGCTCACTGCATTTCTTGCCGAGCATCCTCGCTATGGCGAAATGTGGAATAGCATTCACAACGAATATCTACTCACAGAAAAATATTTGTGCAAGCTTTCGGGCAAAAATGAGCTGATGAGTGATTACCCCGTGGAGCAATTGTCGATTCTAATGCGCGAACGTATTGTACTTCCCCTTACTACGATACAACAATTTGCTATTACCAGGATCCGCGAAATGGATGAGAGTCTTTCCAATTCTCCATTAAAAGACGTTTTTGAGAAGATGGTTATCAGGTGTTCGTTTGGGATTATTAATGCGGGGAGGAATTCGGCGTAAATCGTTGTTCGTTGTTCGTTAGCTTGAATACTTCGGTAAACGATAAACGATCAACGAAAAACGATCAACGCAAAAAAAGAGGCACCCTGGAAAAGGCGCCCCGCATTATGACTCTGAAACTGACTAAAAGTTGATGGCCTGAATTCGTTCTGAATTCCAGGGCGCAATTAATCTCTTGATATATGGCTGGCAAAAATGGAGTGTACATCTCCTGCAATCTGGCAACTGCCGGCAATTGGAAATACCGGGCAGAAATCTTCGGATTGGGTCTGGTTTCCTTCCCGAATCCCCCGGCCTGGTTACGCTGGTTGCGTAGCCAGACCGGGTTCGCTATCCGGGAGTCAGCGTAGAAATTGTAGCGTCTTATACCTATATGATGGGTACGCTCTTATTCTAATTCTGTTTGCGGTGTTTGCTGTAGTTGATCTAACCATATCGACTAACCGCAAACAACGAATGAAACCCCTTGGTTAGAACCAGTACATCACCGACAACAGAAAACTGCTGGCAGATTTTGTGGCTGAGCCGTCGCTCTTTACGAAAATGTTTTTGCTGGCATTGTCAAGCCTGAATTCCGGGATGAATGTAAATCCTTCAACCTTGAAATTGGCAGATAATGTCGTTGCAAACACAGATCCTCCGAAGGGCTGAGCGGCATAAACCTTTAACTGGTTCTCGTCGCTAAAATATTCACCGCGTAAGGTGAGACCAAACCATGATGAGGGATCCAGGTTCAGGTAAACCGCAGAACCCCACCAGGGTTTCGCTGAGAGGTATTTACCATCTTCGCGAAGCTTAGTCGAATTATAAGTGCCGTTAAATCCGATACCGAATTTGCTGGAAAGTTTCGTGAGCAATACCAGGTCAAGCTGGTTTGACTTCGAACTATCCAACGCTTCCGCACCCACAAAATTCAGGTACAACTTGAAATTGTCGCTGGCCGCATAGCTATACTGCGCCAGCACGGCTTTCTTGTTGAGCGCCCCTGCTGGAACATATCTGTAGTCGGTGGGATTTGCAATTCCAATCATAAAACCGCTCTTGCCACTCGTGATATCGGCTCTTACGCCAGTGTGACTGAAGGGGCCATTCGTGAACATGTAACTCATGCTGTAGTTACGGTTCAACTGAGCGTCCAGCACTTCATATCCTACATGCGTTGCCCAGCTACCTGCAGTAAGTTTCAACCAGCTGTTGGGTGAATAACTTACATAGGCCTGTTTGATGGCAGCCAGTATTCCTTCGTCCGTATAGGCGAATTCCTGTGCACGCTTGCCGAAACCCAGATCTACCACGATGTCGAACTTGGCGGTCTTGTGTTCCAGTTTCACGGTTGCCATGCCCAATTCAAATGTGTTGTGAGAATTGGTAAAACTCGTGAGGTTATTTGCTTTAGTTTTTGCGAAATCGTAACGCCAGTAGAAGTCAATTCCACCATTAATCGTTGTTGTGGGCTTTACTTCTTCGGGTGCGGGTTTTGTTTCAGTGGTACTTGCTGTCGTATCGGCCTTTACTTCTGAGGTGGATTGTGAAAATCCCGGGACAAAGGCTGCCATGCCGATAACGGCTACGAGAAATTTTCGTATCATTGTTATCTGTTTTAGTGTAAAATGAGGGAGGTGCGGAGAGACGTCTTTTACTAGAAGTTGGTCTCTACTGTACCTCTTTCTTTTTCTTCAATATGTCCGTTCGTGGAAACAAGTAATGTTCCCTGAACATACTTTTCTCCATGCTGAGATTCGTCCAAACCTTTTTCTTCTTCAACTGCAGACACTCTCAGCGGGCTGATCATGTCGATCAATTTGAAGATGATGAATCCCATCACGAAGCTATATGTAACAACGATGGCAAGTCCTTTTAGCTGATTGAGGAAAAGTGCAGTGTCTCCGTAAAACAAACCGTTTGCGCCCGCAGCGTTAACTGCTTTGGAAGCGAACAAGCCGGTGAGGACCATTCCGCTCATACCGCCAATACCATGGCAGGGAAATACGTCGAGCGTATCATCGAGCGCTGATTTAGACCTCCAGTGTGCGGCGATGTTAGATACGATGGCGGCGATGAAGCCAATAAATATACTTTGTGGTACGGCTACGAAACCGGCTGCGGGTGTGATGGCTACCAGTCCTACCACTGCACCGATACAGAAACCAAGTACGGTTGGCTTCTTACCACGGATGTAGTCGAAGAAAATCCATGACAAACCAGCAACGGCTGAAGCGGTATTTGTTGCAGCGAAGGCTGAAACAGCCAGGTCGTTCGCAGCCAGTGCAGAACCGGCGTTGAAACCGAACCAGCCAAACCACAGCAAACCTGTACCCAATACAACATAAGGAATGTTGGCGGGCAGTACTTCCGTTTTTTCGCGGTGGGCCTTTCTGCGTTTCAATACCAGGGCCCCGGCCAATGCCGCGCAGCCTGCGGAAATATGTACTACTGTACCGCCAGCAAAGTCAAGTACTCCCATTTTGGCCAGGAATCCGTCGGGATGCCAGGTCCAATGCGCAATGGGTGCATAAATGAAGAGGCTGAACAGTACGATGAAGACCAGGTAAGAAGTGAACTTAATTCTTTCTGCCAGGGCACCCACCACAAGAGCGGGGGTAATGATGGCAAATTTCAATTGGAAAAGGGCAAACAGCATCAGTGGGATGGTAGGACCAAATGTCCAGGGCGCACTGCTGTTCACATTTTTAAAAAAGGCAAACGAAGAAGGATCTCCAATAAAACCGTTGATTGATTTTCCAAAGGCTAAGCTGAATCCAACCACTACCCAAAGCAGACTAATGACGCCGGTGGCGATGAAGCTTTGGATCATTGTGCTCAGCACATTCTTGCGGCTAACCATACCGCCATAGAAGAACGAAAGACCAGGGGTCATTAGGAACACCAGGGATGTGGCTACAATTATCCAGGCCATATCACCACTGTTGTAAACCTTGCTGCCGTCGAAGTTATTCGCGGTCGGAAAGAAAATGGCGGCAATTGAAATTGCGGCCAGCAACAGAAAAGGAAGAGAACTCCTTAAACTTAGTTTGCTCATGTGAAATGTTTTGGTTGAAAAATTAAATTACATCTCGAAAATCAATTCCACAGCTAAAATACATCAAAAAATGCTTCGCTTACTTGGAATTACACACATATTATAAATCATAATACCTACTCACAAAAGTATAATTAGAATTCCTATCATTGATTTTCAACCATATACATGAGCTAATTTAAACAAAACGAAAAAATGTGCTTGAATTATTACAATAAAAAAAGCCATATACAATTTAATCATATATGACTTTAGAATATTTGTACTGAAATTAGCTACATAACTGCTGACCGGTGATCTTTTCTTTCCAATACCGTCGA
>Ga0068871_100000108_pt1 | contig 50255 bp, 42 predicted proteins | sample KBSMisM72_FD_72750 | JGI IMG/M metagenome (GOLD analysis project Ga0068871, IMG submission 72750) | Miscanthus rhizosphere microbial communities from Kellogg Biological Station, Michigan, USA - KBS Miscanthus M7-2 | ecosystem: Host-associated > Plants > Roots > Rhizosphere > Soil ...
AGCAGCGCCGTGCCCGACGTGATGACCGTCCGGCCCAGCGTCTGGTTCACCGACGCGTTGATGATCTGGTACATCGAATCGCGCCGCATGCCCCGCAGGTTCTCGCGGATCCGGTCGAAGATGACGATGGTGTCGTTGGTCGAGAAGCCGGTCATCGTGAGGACGGCGGCGATGACGTTCAGCGACATGTCGTAGCGGAAGAACGCCAGAAACGCCAGCGTCACGAGCAGGTCGTGGATCGTCGCGACGACCGCGCCGACGCCGAAGCTGAATTGGAAGCGGAAGGCGAGATACGCGAGGATGCCGACCAGCGAGAGCGCCGTGGCCCAGATGCCTTTGCTCGTCAGCTCCGCGCCGACCGTCGGGCCGACGATTTCGCTGCCGGCGACTCTGAACTCGCCGAGGCCGCTCTTCTGAAGGGCCGCGACCACTGCGTCTTTCGTCGCGCTGAGCCCCTGTCCTTTTTCCGCGCCGATCGACGGCACGCGGACGCGGACCTGATTCTTCGACGGATCGCCGTACGCCTGTACGACGACGTCGCCGCCGCGGAAGCTGCGGTCGAGCGCGGCCCGCACGTCCTCGACGCTCGTCGGCTTCGAGAATTCCGTGATGACGACCGTGCCACCGGCGAACTCCACGCCTTTGGGAATGCCCTTCGTCGCGAGCACGAAGAGCCCGGCGAGGATAATCACCCACGAGAGCACGAGGGCGTGCCAGCGCCAGCGGAGAAAGTCGTATTTGGTGTCCTTGAAAATATGCATGGCTAGATTGACAGCTGCGCGCCCTGGCCGCGGCCGGTGAGCTCGAGCTCAAAGAGCGTTTTCGAGACGAAAATCGACGTGAACAGATTGGACGCCAGGCCGAGCGCGAGCGTGACGGCGAACCCGCGAATCGGACCGGTGCCGAAGTTGAAGAGGAACGCCGCCGAGATGAGCGCCGCGACGTGCGTGTCGACCAGCGTCCAGAAGACGCGGCTGAAGCCCGCGTTCATCGACTGACGCGAACTCCGGCCGGCTTCGAGTTCTTCCTTGATGCGCTCGAAAATCAGCACGTTCGAATCCACGCCGATGCCCATCGTCAGCACGAAGCCCGCGATGCCTGGCAGCGTCATGACCGCGCCGATGTACGCCATCAGGCCGAGCAGAATAATCAGGTTGAACACCAGCGCGACGACGGCGTTGATGCCGGAGAACTTGTAGTAAACCAGCATGAACAAGACGATCAGCAACAGGCCGACGAACGAGGCAATGACGCCGGACCGAATCGAGTCCGCGCCGAGGCTGGGGCTGATCGTGCCCTCGGACAGGTAATCGAGCTTCGCCGGCAGCGCGCCCGACCGGAGAATCAAGGACAGGTTCTGCACTTCTTCGTTCGTGAAGCTGCCCGTAATGCGGCCGTCGGTCGAGATGCGGGAGTCGATCCGCGGCGCCGACTGCACGCGGCCGTCGAGGATGATCGCGAGCTGGCGGCCGACGTTGTCGCCGGTGACGTTGCCGAACTTCCGGCCGCCTTCGTTATTCAGCGTGAAGGCCACCGCCGGCTGGTTGTTCTCATCGAGGGACGTACGGGCGTTGCGGAGGTCGCGGCCGGTGACCGCGGCGACTTTGCGCACCAGGTAGTACGACGTGTTTGCCGTGTCGCCGGGCGCACCGCTCGAACCCGGCACGATTTCCATCCCGCTCGGGACCTGCCCGCCGACGAGCAGCGATTCCTTCGTCGACATCGGACCCTGCTCGACAATCTTCAGCTCGAGCAGCCCCGGCGATCCCATGATCGCCTTCGCCTTGTCGACGTCGGTGACGCCGGGCAGCTGCACGAGCAGCTGGTCGGTGCCCTGCTGAGCGATGCTCGGCTCGGTGACGCCCAGCTCGTTGATGCGGCGCTCGATCGTCTCGCGCGCCTGCACGACGGCCTCGTCGCCGAGCTGCTGGGCGATGTTCGGCTTCATCGTGAAGGTATACGTGCCGTTGGTGCCGGGACTGAGGTCGTAATTCGCGCGCACTTCGTTGGCGGCGTCGCGGAATGCCGCGGCTTGCGCCGGCGGTACGCCCTCGAACTTGAACTGCGTGACGCTCGGCGTGGTGAGGTTCGTGAACATCACGCCCTTCTTGGTGAGCTCGTCACGCAGCCGCTCGCTCTCCTGATCCGTCTGGAGCCTGAGCGCATCGTCGGTTTCGACGCGCATCTCGAGCTGGACGCCGCCCTTGAGATCGAGTCCGAGTTTGAGCTGCTTTTCCTGCAGCCAGCCGGGCGAGGGCCAGTGATATCGGCCCGCGAGAATTGGATACACGCCGACGCCCGCGAACACGACGAGCACGACGACAATCGTGATGACCTTCCAGCGGATGTTCTGCATTCCTCAGTCCTTGGCCTGCGATGTTCCTTCGGCTTCCTGCACCTGCGGCTGCCCCTGCAGTCCGCCAACGGCGGCCTTCGACACCTCGATGCGGACCTTGTCGGCAATCTGCAGCTGCACGGTCTCGCCGCTGATGCGCGTCACCTGTCCGTAGAGGCCGCCGGTCGTGATGATCTTGTCCCCGACCTTGAGGCCCTGGAGAAAATCCTGCACCTTCTGCTGCTTCTTCCGCATTGGGAGCAGGATGATGAAATAGAAGATGCCCAGGACGAGCACGAACGGAATGAGCTGCAGCCACGCGCTGCCGCCCTGGTCCGACGCTCCGCCCATCGCGAAGAACGTACTAATGTCGAAGGAACTCATACCTGAAAGTTTCGAACCGTCCAAACTTAAGACTTTCTCTGATACGACGAAGGGTGTCAAGGTAAAAGTGTAGGTTATGCAACGTGTTAAGGGTCGCCGCGTTGATCTCGTTCACCGCGTAGAGATGCCGCAAATAGGCGCGTGAAAACGTGCGGCAGGTATAGCAGCCGCAGTCGGAATCGATGGGGCCATCGTCTTCGGCGTACTGCGCGTTCTTAATATTGATGCGCCCGTGCCGGGTGAAGAGCTGGCCGTTCCGCGCGTTCCGGGTGGGCAGGACGCAGTCGAACAGGTCGACACCGCGAGCGACGGCCTCGACAATGTCTTCGGGCGTGCCGACGCCCATCAGGTAGCGCGGCCGCTCGGCAGGAAGGAACGGCGTCGTGTGCGACACGACGTCGTACATCGTCTGCGGCGGTTCGCCGACACTCAATCCTCCAATCGCGTAGGCGTCGAAGCCCACCTCGACCGTCCGGGTCGCGCTCTCTTCCCGCAAGTCGAGGTGCGTGCCTCCTTGCACGATGCCGAACTGCGCCTGCCCTGGATTGGTGACGACGACGCCAGGCACGCGTCCGTGGCGAATCGCGACGAATCGATCGCGCGCCCGGCAGGCCCAGCGGAGCGTCCGTTCCATGGACGTCCGTACCGCGGAGACGTCGGCCGGCAGCGCGAGACACTCGTCGAACACCATGCTGATGTCGGAGCCGAGCTGCGCCTGAATGTCGGCCGCCTTCTCCGGCGTCAGCAGGTGCTCCGATCCGTCCAGGTGCGATCGGAAGCGCGCGCCGTCTTCCGTGATGACGCGGCGCTCGGCGAGACTGAACACCTGATAGCCGCCGCTGTCGGTCAGGATCGGCTTCGTCCAGCCGATAAACCGATGCAGTCCGCCGCGGCGCGCAATCAGGTCGTCGCCAGGACGCAAGTACAGGTGATAGGTGTTGCTCAGAAGGATGTCGGCGCCGACCGACTCCAGATCGCGATGCGTGACGCCTTTGACGGCGCCCTGCGTTCCAACCGGCATGAAGGCGGGCGTCTCGACGTCGCCGTGCGCGGTCGACATCACGCCGGCGCGCGCGCGCGCATCGGTGTGAGTGACCCGGAAAGCAAACGACACGTGCTAAGTTTAGTTCCGAGATTCGTGTGAAAAAACTACGCGTCGGCATCATTTACGGCGGCCGCTCGGGCGAGCACGAAGTGTCCTTGGCGTCGGCGGCGGCGGTCTTCCAAAACCTCGATCCTGAGCGTTACCTCCCCGTCGCGATTCTGATCGAAAAGGACGGACGGTGGGCGCTGCCTGCGCGTCCCCCCGCGATCACGGTCGCAGCCGATGTGATCCAAGGCGCCAAGAAGGAACTCAGCGAGCCGACGCGCGAAGCGCATCTGGTCGCGCATCCCGGCGGCGACACGCTCCTGACGGTCGATCGGCGCGAAAACGGCGCGGTCGTCGCGGGGCTGGGACTCGACGTCGTCTTCCCAGTGCTACACGGCCCTTATGGAGAGGACGGGACCGTCCAGGGCCTGCTCGAATTGGCGAACGTGCCGTATGTCGGCGCCGGTGTGCTGGCGTCCGCCGTCGGCATGGACAAGGCCGCGATGAAGATGATCTTCGTCGCCAACAGCCTGCCGATCTGCGACTACCACGTGTTCCTGTCACGCGACTGGCGGCGCGACGAACGCGGGGTGATGCAGACGATCGTCTCGAAGCTGGGCTTCCCCGTGTTCGTCAAGCCGGCCAACCTCGGATCGAGCGTCGGCATCTCGAAGGCCCGTCACGCGGCCGAACTCCGCCAGGCCGTGGAACTGGCCGCGCAGTTCGATCGCAAAATCGTCGTCGAAGCAGCCGTGCCGAACGCGCGTGAGATCGAATGCTCCGTGCTGGGCAACGACGACCCTGAAGCGTCGGTGCCTGGAGAGGTCGTGCCGTCGCGCGAGTTCTACGACTACGAAGCCAAGTACCTCGACGAGGGCTCGAAGCTGCTGATCCCGGCGCCATTGAGCGAGACGCAGGCCACCGACGTGCGCCGGCTGGCGATCGCGGCGTTCAAGGCGATCGACGGCGCGGGGATGGCGCGCGTCGACTTCCTGCTCGGGCGCGACACCGGCATTCTCTATTTGAACGAAGTCAACACGATTCCGGGGTTCACGACGATCGGGATGTACTCGAAGATGTGGGCAGCCAGCGGCGTCGCATTCCCGACGCTGCTGGACCGTCTCATCGCGCTCGCGCTCGAACGTCATGCGGACAAGCAACAGCGCCGTACGAGCATGTAGGCTGTTCGGCGTCTCCCTTCTGATGCTCATCGCAGCGCCGCCTGCCCGTGCGGCGCTCACCGGTGGCGCCAAACTCGCCGCCGTGTATCACGCGATTCTTTCGGCGCAGTTCGATCGCGCCGACGCCGAGATGAAACAGGCGTGTCCGCCGGCGCCGCCGGAAGCGTGTCACGTGCTCGGCCTCATGTCGCTGTGGTGGCGCATCCAAATCGACCCGACGAACCGCATCCACGATCGACAGCTCAACGACCGCACCGACGCGTCCATCAAAGCGGCAGACGCGTGGACGAAGCGCGAGCCAAAAAACGCGGAAGCCTGGTTCTATCTGGCCAGCTCGTATGGCCCGCTCGTGCAGTGGCAGGTTCTTCGCGGCGAGCGGCTGAGCGCCGCCCGCAACGGCAATCGCGTGCGCGAGGCGCTCGAACAGGCGCTGAAGCTCGACCCCTCGCTGGCCGACGCGCAGTTCGGCATCGGGATCTACCGGTACTACGCCGACGTCGCGCCCGCACCGGCGAAGCTCCTTCGATGGCTGCTCTTGATGCCGGGCGGCGATCGCGTGAAGGGCTTGCGCGCGATTGAAGCAACCAGTCGCAGTGGAGAGTTGATGCGTGATGAAGCCGCGTTCCAGCTGTACCAGATCGACATTTGGTACGAACGCAAGCCGAACGAGGCCATCACGCTGTTGCGATCGCTCGACGAGCGCTATCCGACCAACCCGCTTTTCCTGCAGCGCATCGCCGAAACGTACGACGACTACTTACACGACGCACGCGCGAGCGTCGCTGCATGGCAAACGCTGATCGATCGCGCACGTCACGATCGTGTGTACGACGCATCGCGCATCGCCGTGCTCGCCGAGAAGAAACGGAGCGCGATCGTCGCGCGCGATCCGAAACTTTTTTGACTTTTGAGTGCACTTTGTGCTTGACATCACTTTTTCGGCGTCCATAATCTACATCTGGTATGAGGAGGGCTTGCTGAAGCCATTCCTTGTGACCTGTGCACGGCGCGCGCGGATGCTCGAGTGAGCGTGCCAGGCGGCAGCCACTGGCGACGCAGGCCGCGCGTGAAACCCAGATGAAGGGGGGGATAGAAGACAATGGCGAAGAAAGCCAAGGGCGGGAAGAAGAAGGCCGGCAAGAAACGCTAAGCCAGCCTCGCCCGCAATAAAAGAAGGGGGCCGCCGCGAAACCTGCGTGGCCCCCTTTTTAGTTTGTCGACACGCCTTACTCTCCCGTCATCTGCTTGCCGTCCCACACACGAATCCGCCGGATCACGTCGTTCTGCTGAATGCGATCGACGACCTCCATGCCAGAGACGACGCGACCGATGACGGTGTACTTCGCGTCGAGGTGCGGCTGCGGTGTGTGCGTGATGAAGAACTGGCTGCCTCCCGTGTCCTGCCAATCGAGCGCGATGCCGACCGTTCCCCGCAAGTACGGACGCTCGCTGATCTCGTCGCGCACCGTGTAACCAGGTCCGCCTTCGCCGTCGCCCCGGGGATCGCCGCCTTGGATGACAAAGTCAGGCACGACGCGATGAAAGGTGAGTCCGTTGTAGAACCCCCGCCGCGCCAGCGCCACGAAGTTCTCCACCATGAGCGGCGCATCGAGCACCGCCAGCTCAATCTGCACCGTGCCGCGGTCGGTGTCGATGAACGCCTGCGTCGAGAACTGTGGGGCCGTCAGCACAGACGACTGATACGCCTCCTTTGACAGCCGAGTCGGCGCCGGGCGGATCCGCGCGGCGGTGTCGGTTTGCGGCTCAGCTTGCCGCAGCAGTGCGGCGGCGCGGACGCGCACGGCCCAGTCCTTGTCGCCGAGCGCGACGTCGAGCAACGAGCGCGACACCGACACGCCGTACTTCGAAAATGCCTCGATGATTGCCGCCCTCGCCACGTACGTCGAATCGCGCAGCGCGAACTGATACGCCGCCGGCAATGCCTGCGCGCCGGCCGGCAGGCGCAGCTCGCCGATGCCGCTCGCCGCCGACGCCCGCACCACGGGATCGTCCGATTTCAGATGATCGAGCAGGATGTCGCCGATACCTGGCGCGTTCAGTTTCACGAGCGACGTCAAGACGGCGGCGATCACGCGCTGATCGCTGTCGGACAGCATCGACACCAGGCGCGGCAGCGCGCTCTGCCGCGGGAGCGTTCCCAGCAGCGACGCCAGCGAGGCGCGCACGTGCCAATCAGGATCGGGATCGAGCCCCGACAGAATCAGGATGAACTCTTCGGACGCGACCGACGACGCGGACTTCAGCGCCGCGGCGCGAATGAGCGGGTCGCGGTCGCCAAGCAGGTCGATCACGACATCGGACACGCCTGGCGTTCTAAAGCTGCCGAGCGCGGTCGCGGCTTCGAGCCTGACCGGCGGCGGGGTGTCGCGACTCTGCACCAGCCGCACCAGCGGCTGCGCAGCAGCGGCGTCGCCGATCTTTCCCAGCGCGCGGATGGCCTCGACTTGAACGCCGACGTCCGGCGACGTGATCAGCGGCAGCATCATCGCGACCGATCCGCGATCTTTCAGCGCGCCCAGGCCTTTGATCGCAAACGCGCGTGTGTAGGGATCCGCGTCCCTGGCGAGGGCCTGCAGCGCGGGCAGCGCGCGCCGATCTTCGATGCGCTGCAGCGCGAACGCGACCGGCCACCACGTGGTCCTCGGCTTCCCCGTCGGATCGACGACGGCCGCCGCCAGCTGGTCGTACGCTTTCAGCCGCGTCAACGCATAGACGCCGAGCCGAAATGCAGCAGCCGGCGTATCTCGACGCGCTTCATCGCCGGTGGACGGCGGCTGCGCAACGGCGCCCGACTGGACGATACCGGCGACCATTCGCCCGATTGGCTCGGCCGCCAACGGATCGCCGATCAATCCGAGCGCTTCGGCGGCGCTCCCTCGAATCAACGGCGACGGATCGCCGAGAGCGGCGATCAACGCTTCGCGTCCGTTCTTGTCGCCGACCAGCCCAATCGCGAACGCGGCCATCTGCCGCACTTCAGGCTCGGGATCCTTCATCAGCTCGACAAGCGGCGCCACGCCGGCGGACAGACCCACACGGCCGACGGCCAGCGCGGCGCGGCGCCGAACACGCGCTTCGCCGTCGGTCAGCAGCCGCAACAAATCCGCCGAGGCGTTGTCGGGATCGCGAAGCACTCGCATGTCTTCGAGCTTCAGCATCCACGACATCTTTTGTTCGAAGGCGGAACGCGTCGGGACCGCGGCAACCGGTGCGGGAGGCGGAGGCGGGGCACTGGCGCACGATGCGGCGCCAAGTGCGACAAGCGCGATCAATAACAGTGCAAGAACGCGACGCCGCGCGGACGCGGAGGACACGAGCGCGATGATATCATCGGCTCCGCCTTGCAGTTTCGTCACATCGCGATTGAAGGGCCGATCGGCGCAGGCAAAACCGCACTCACAGAACGCCTCGGCACACGCCTCGACGCCACCGTCGTCCTCGAGGAAACCGACAACCCGTTTCTCGCCGATTTCTACGCCGATCGCCCGGGCGCCGCGCTCCAGGCGCAGCTGTTTTATCTGCTGAATCGTCATCGTCAGCAGGTTGCACTTCGTCAGACAGACCTCTTCAGCCAGACCACGGTCTGCGATTACCTCTTCGACAAAGACAAGATCTTCGCGTATCTCAATCTCGACGACAACGAGCTGTTCATCTATCAGCGGCTGTACGAGCTGCTCGCGAACGACATCCCCTCGCCCGATCTCGTCATCTATTTGCAGGCGCCGACCGATGTGCTACTCCGGCGCGTCCACAGCCGGCGCGCCGACGCCGAGGCCGTCGCCCTGCAGCCTGACGATGTGTATTTGAAGGAGTTGAACGAGGCGTACCATCACTTCTTCTTTCACTACAATGCCACGCCGCTCCTCGTCGTCGAGACGTCGCAGTTTGATTCCGAAGCGAGCGACGAGACGCTCGACGACTTGATCAAGCAGATCAAGGCGATGGGTTCGGGCACGCGCTACTACGTCCCCCGCACCAAGTGAGCGTGGTAAGCTGAACGCTCAATGGCCTGGTTCAAGAAGGCCCGCAAGCCGATCGCGGCGGCGAAAGAAAAGGCCAGCCGCGTGCCCGAAGGCCTGTGGGTCAAGTGCGCCGGCTGCTCGCAGGCGATCTACAACAAAGAGCTTGCGACGAGTCTCAACGTCTGCCCCAAGTGCGGGCATCACTTCCGTCTCAGCGCCGTCGAACGCCTGAAGATGCTGTTCGACGGCGGCCGCTGGACCGAATACGACCGCGGGCTGGTGTCGACCGATCCGTTGTCTTTCACGGACACGAAGCCCTATCGCACCCGCCTCGAAACGAGCATCGAACAAACTGGATTGAAGGACGCGATTATCGTCGGGTCCGGCCGGATCGACGGCATCGAGATGATCGTCAGCGCGATGGAATATTCCTTCATCGGCGGCAGCATGGGCGTCGTCGTCGGCGAGAAGATCACGCGGGCCATCGAGCGGGCGATCGAGCGGCGATGGCCCGTCGTCATCGTGTGCTGTTCGGGAGGCGCGCGGATGATGGAGGGCGCGCTCTCGCTGATGCAGATGGCGAAAATTTCAGGCGCCCTCGCGCGGCTCGACAGAGCGCGGCTGCCGTACATTTCCGTCCTCACGGATCCAACCACCGGCGGCGTGACCGCGAGTTTCGCGATGCTGGGCGATCTGAACATCGCCGAACCCAAGGCGTTGATTGGCTTCGCCGGACCGCGCGTCATCGAGCAGACGATCAGGCAAAAGCTGCCGGACGGCTTTCAGCGCAGCGAATTTCTCCTCGAAAAAGGCATGGTCGACATGGTCGTCGATCGCCGGGAGATGAAGGCGGCAATTGCCAGAGCCATGAGATTCATGGGTGCGACAGCGGCACAGCCCGCGGCTGTGTCCGCAGCCGCCTCGGCTACGCCTGAAGCCGCCTCGCGCTAGTTTGGATCCACTCGCTTACCTTTTCGGCCTGGAACAATTCGGCATCAAGTTCGGCCTCGACAACATTCGCGCGCTGCTCGCGCGTCTCGGCCATCCCCAGCGCGCCTTCCGATCGATTCATATCGCCGGTACAAACGGCAAGGGATCCGTCACCGCGATGGTCGACGAGGTGCTGCGGCGCGCGCGTTACCACTCGGGACGCTACACCTCTCCGCATCTCATCGACCTGTCGGAACGATTTGTCGTCGGCGGACGGCCGATCGGCGCCGCCCAGATGCGGCAGTCGGCCGCCGACGTGCAAGCCGCGATCGAGGCGATGATCGCGGAGGGCACGCTCTCGGGAAAGCCGACCTTCTTCGAAGCGACGACGGCGATGGCGTTCGACCTGTTTCGCAACGCCCGGGTCGAGTTCGGCGTCGTCGAGGTTGGCCTGGGCGGACGGCTCGACTCGACCAATGTGATTGAGCCCGTCGTCACCGCCATCACGTCGATCGACTTCGATCATCAGCAGTACCTCGGCAACACGCTCGCGGATATCGCCGGTGAGAAAGCCGGCATCATCAAACCCGGCGTCCCGGTCGTCGTGGGCGCCGTGAAGCCGGAGGCTTACGACGTCATCGCCCGGATCGCCCGCGAGCGCGGCGCAGAACTCATTCTGGCGGATAGGGTGCCGGCGGAATACGGATCGATACACGTGGGACTTCGCGGCGAACACCAAGTCGCGAACGCGGCCGTCGCAATCCGCCTGCTCGAAGCGCTGGAACGATCTGGCATCGCGATTGGCAGGCAGGCAATCGTAGATGGCCTCGCGAACGTCTCTTGGCCTGGACGGCTCGATCATCGGCGGCTGCCCAGTGGACGGGAGATCGTGTTCGACGCCGCGCACAATCCGGCCGGCGCGCGCGCGTTGGCGTCCTATCTTCGCGCGCTCGGCCGCACGAAACCCACGCTGGTCTTCGGCGTCCTGCGCGATAAGGATGTGGAGGGGATGCTCGAAGCGCTTCTGCCGGAGGTCGGCCGGGTGATTGTCACGCGGCCGTCAAATACGCGCGCCGCGCCTGCGGAAGAGCTGGCGTCCAGGATACGAGAACTGGCCCCTGCGCTGGACGTCGAGGTGATCGTGTCGCCGCGCGAGGCTGTCGAGCGAGCGACGACCGACTCGCCGTTCGTCGTCGTCGCCGGATCCATCTTCCTACTCGGCGACATCATGCAAGCGTTTAGCGCGTGATAGGCTTCACGACGTCCCCATTCCAGCGATGCTGACTGTCAGATCGACAATCCTGCTGCTGGCGATCGCCTTCACTGCCGCCGCCGCGGCCGCGCAGGAACAGTTCGACCAAATCACCGGCATCGACAACATCATCGCCCTGCGTCAGCTCCAAATCGGTCCGAATCACCGCCAGCTCATCGAGAACGTCGAGTTGAAGTTCGGGGACACGATGCTCTATGCGGACGAAGTCGAGGTGTTCACCGACGAGACGCGAATCGTCGCGCGCGGGCACGTCACGCTCACGCAGACCACGAATCGGATCAGCGCGGACAGCGCCGAATTCAATTACAAGACGCGGATGGGCGTCTTTCACGCAGCCGCAGGCATCGCGACCATCAAACCGCCAGTGCCCCAACCGGGAGCGCTCGCAATTCCCACGGCCTCGAACCAGGATACGGACGTGATGTTCGCCGGTGAAGTCATCGAGAAGATCGGACCGCGAAAGTACAAGATCACGAACGGCGGCTTCACCACGTGCGTGCAGCCGACGCCGCGGTGGGATCTGCGCGCGGGCACCGTCGTCCTCAACATCGAGCACTACACCTTTCTGCGGAACGCGATATTCAACGTGAAGGGCGTGCCGCTGCTCTACACCCCGGTCATGTACTACCCGACCAAGAAAGAGGATCGCGCCACCGGCATTCTCCTGCCGACACTCGGATCGACCACGCTTCGCGGCGAGTCGATTCACAACGCCTTCTTCTGGGTGCTCGACCGAAGTCAGGACGCGACGTTCATGCACGACTGGTTTTCGAAGACCGGCCAAGGCTACGGCTCGGAGTACCGGTACAACTACGGAGCGACCGAAACGGGATATCTGCGCGCCTACACGCTACGCGAGCACAGCGCCGAGTACGTGACCGAGGATGGGACGCCGCAGGTGAATCCGGGCGGGACGTCGTACCAGGTGCAAGGCGCCGCGTCGCAGCTGTTTCCAGCGCACATCATGACGCGTGCTCGAGTCGACTACTTCTCGAGTCTCGCCAGCCAGCAGTCGTTCACCACGAACTTCGTGAACGCCTACTCGCAGACGCGATCGTTTGGCGCCAACGCGATCGGCGCGTGGCGAACCTACACGATGAACGCGACCGTCGACCACACCGACTCCTTCTCGAGTCAAACAGCGTCGGCGACGTACGGCAGCTTCCCGAGGGTTTCGTTTACGAGGAACGAACGTCTTATTCCTGGGACGCCACTTTACTTCTCGGTGGGAAGTGAGTACGCAGGCCTGCTGCGCAGCGCGAAGGACACGTTGGACCCGACGAGCGGCTACAACCAGGACGTGTCGAGGCTCGACTTCCTGCCGCAAATCCGCTTCCCGTTCAAGAAGTGGCAGTGGTTCACCGTGAATTCGACGTTTTCATGGCGCGATACGTACTACACCCGCAGCCTCGCGGTGACGGATCCGCTGACGGGAGCGACCGCGGCGTCGGCGGTCGACGAATCGCTCAACCGCAAATTTTTTACGCTGCAGTCGCAAATCGTCGGCCCTGTGTTCAACAGGATCTGGGACACGCCGGAGAACGGCTACGCGGAGAAGTTCAAACACACCATCGAGCCGACGTTGACCGTGTCACGAACGTCCGCGATCGACAATTTCAACAACATCGTCAAGATCGACGGTACCGACAACTACGTCGGCGGCGTGACACAGATGACCTACGGCGTCAACAACCGGTTCTACGCGAAGCGCCCGACTGCGTCGGGACAGCGGAGCCAGGCGATCGAAATCCTCGACGTGTCGATCTCGCAGTCGCACTACACGAACGTGCAGGCGGCCTTCTACGATCCGCAGTATTCAACGGCCTCGAGCACGAAAGCGCTGAGCAACTTCTCGCCGATCTCCATCGTCGCTCGTGCGATGCCGGCAAACGCGTTCAACGCCAACCTCACCATCGACGTCGACAGCCGCTACTTGAAAATGCGACAGATCGCGGCGAGCGGCAGCTACAACTGGTCGGGCCGTCTGCAGACGACGTTTGGATGGAGCAAGCAAGGATACATCCCGCAGCTGGCCGGCTACGCCGACCTCACTCAGCTCACCAATACCGTCAACGGCGGCACCAACGTCCACACACGCGACAACCATTACGGCGGTGTGTACAACTTCACCTACGACGCGACGCACAGCACGATGCTGCAGCAGAGCATTTCCGCGTTCTACAACTCGCAGTGCTGCGGTGTCGCGTTTCAATATCAGGCCTTCAACTTCGGCGGAATTACCTCCGGCCTGAATGTGTCGGCCGACCACAGGTTCTTTCTCTCGTTCACGCTCGCCGGTCTTGGCAACTTCTCGCCGTTCAACGGCGCGATGAGCGGAATTACGCGTTGAGCTCCACGCTCGTCACCGGCGCCGGCGGGTTTGCCGGCAGCCACCTGCTCGATCTCCTCACTCGCAACGGCTCGCACGTGGTCGCGTGGCATCGTCCCGGTGTCGAACCTCCAGCCGGTTGGCCTGGTGTGGTGTGGCAGGCCGTCGACGTCACCGATGCGGAGGCTGTGTGGTCGGCGATTGCGTCGGCGAAGCCACAAGCGGTGTACCACTGTGCCGCGGAAGCGCACGTCGGACGCTCATTCGGAAACACCACGCCGACGTTCAAGATCAACGTCCTCGGCACGCATCACGTGCTCGAAGGGCTGCGGCGCGCCGAGCTGCGCGCGAAGATGATCGTGCCAAGCTCCGCGATGGTCTACGCGAGCTCGGGTGAAGCCTTGGACGAGGACCATCCCCTTGGTCCTGATAGTCCTTATGCACTGAGCAAGCTCGCGCAAGAGATGACGGCGCTGCACGCCCGGGAGGACGGGCAGCATGTGACGATCGCTCGGGCGTTCAATCACGTCGGACCGCGACAGGATCCGTTCTTCGCGGCGTCGGGATTTGCGAGGCGCATCGCCGACATCGAAGCCGGAAAGTGGGAGCCCGAGATCGCCGTCGGCAACCTTGAGGCGCGTCGCGACATCCACGACGTCCGCGACACGGTGCGCGCGTACCGACTGATCCTCGAACATGGGGCGGACGGGCGCGCGTACAACGTCTGTTCGGGTCGGGCGATTCAAATCGGCGCACTGCTGGACAAACTACTCGCACATGCGCGTGTGCCCATCAGAATCCGCGTCGACCCTGCACGCTACCGCCCCAACGATGTACCGCTGGTCGTCGGCGACCCAAGCCGTCTGCAGACCGAGCTCGGCTGGCTTCCAGAAATTCCGCTCGACCAGACGCTCGACGATCTCCTCAGCTATTGGCGCGCCCGTTCGGTCGCTTGACAGCGTCCCCCGCCGTGAGCAAGATGGGTGGCGAACAAAAGGCGAATACGCCATGCCTGACGCCGAAACTCTTTTCGTTCTTGGTCACCGTCAACCCACGACGCGCGATATCGCAGCGGCCGTCAAACACGGAGGCGCCGCGGCCCTGACCGGCGCCGACCACAGAGCTGACGACGCGGCGTATCAGGAAGTGACTTGCCGATCTGCGCTCAATCGCGTGCAGGGTATGCCGTTCGACTGGACATTGAATCCGTATCGCGGCTGCACGCACGGATGCCACTACTGCTTCGCCCGCCGCTATCACTCGCAGTTCGAGATGAACTCGGGCGACGAATTCGCGTCGGTCATCCTGGTCAAGACCAACTTCGTCGAGGTGCTCGCGCGCGAGGTCGACCGGCCCTCATGGAAACGCGATCGCGCGGCCTTCGGCACGGCAACCGATCCCTACCAGCCAATCGAAGGGCACTACAAGCTGACGCGGCGGGCCATTGAAGTCCTGGCGCGCGCCAGAACGCCGATTGGGCTCATCACCAAGGGACCGATGATCGTTCGCGACATCGATGTGCTCCAGGAGCTCTCGAAGACCGCCGGCTGCACCATCTACATCAGCGTGCCGTCAGTGGACGACGAAGCCTGGCGTACGCTCGAACCCGGCGTCGCTCCACCGATGCAACGCCTTCGTGCGCTCCGCGAATTGGTGGACGCCGGCATCCACGCTGGCGTGCTCATGGCGCCTATCGTCCCCGGCTTCACGTCGTCGCGCCGGAAGGTGGAAGCCACCATCAAAGCAATTGCCGATCACGGCGCGCGTTTCATGGGATGCGCCGTCATGCGGCTGCAGGACGGCACGCGTGATCATTTCATGAAATTCATCGCCGATCGTTTTCCGTCGATGCTACCGGGCATGACCCGCCTCTACGGGCGAACGGAGTCCCCCGTGGCATATCGCAAGGAAGTGCAATCGATGGTGCGGGTGCTGCAGGAGCGGTATGGACTTCGCCGCAGAGACGAGGAAGCAAGCCCGGCTCTGATGAAGGAGCCGGACCGGTTGCCGGAGCAGGTCGCGTTCGCGTGGTAAGGCTTACGCGACGGCCGAACCTGCGAAGCGCACGCTGGTGCCGGGAACTTCGACCGCCAGCCGTCCTTCGCGGACGACGACCTCGAAGTTCGACGCCTCCTTCCATCGCTCGCTAATCGGCAGCTTGATCTGCTCGTCGATGACGCGCTTCAGGAATCGCGCCCCATACTGCAAGCTATAACCCACCGTGACGAGCTTCTCGAGCGCGTCGTCCTCGACCAGCAGCTGCTTGCCTGCGCGCTGGAGCGTGGCCTCGATATCGCGCAGATAGTGGCGCGCGATTTCGCGAACCTCGCTGTGCGTCAGCGGCGAGAACAGTACGACTTCGTCGATGCGGTTCCGGAGCTCCGGCGGGAACCGCCGTTCCAGCTCGCGTATCACTTCGCCCCGCACGTGATCGAGGCTGACCTCTTTCGACAAGAACCCCAGCGGGCTCGTCAGCTTGCGGAAGTTCTCCGACCCGAGGTTCGAGGTCATGATGACGACCGCGTCGCTGAGATACACGCGCTTGCCCCGGCCGTCGGTGAGCCATCCTTCGTCGAAAGCCTGCAAGAACAGATTGAGGAGCGCTGGACTCGCCTTCTCCACCTCGTCGAGCAGGACCACGCTGTAGGGGTTGTCGCGCAGCTGGTTCGTGAGAACGCCGCCACGCTCGCTGCCGACGATGCCGCGGGGCATGCCGATCAGTTTGTCGACACCCATCGCGCCGTCCTGGTACTCGGACATGTCGACGCGGATCATCTTCTTCTCGTCGCCGAAGAGGAATTCCGCGACCGCCTTCGCGAGCTCGGTCTTGCCGACGCCGGTCGGGCCCAGGAACAGCAGGACGCCGTCAGGTCGATCGAATCCGTCCTTCAGCGGTCCCTTGTTCAGCACCAGCCTGCGCGCCACGGCGCGGATGGCCTCCTGCTGGCCGACGACGCGCGTCTGCAGCGTCGTCTCGATGTCGCGGAAGCGATCGGTTACGTCGCGGAAGACCATGTCTTCGGGAATCTGCGCGGCGTTCGAGATGACGGAAACCACGTCACTCCCGGTCACCTCCCAACGGCGGTCGATTTCCGCGCGGACCGCGGCCGTGTCGAGCCACCCGATGGCCTTGTCGGGCAGGTGGAGATGCCGCATGTATCTGGGCGACATCTCGAGCGCAGTTTCGATCGCATCATTAGAGATGCGCACCGAGTAGTTGCGCTCGAGACGAGGCCGCAGGTTGTAGAGAATGCGGCGCGCCTCGTCGATCGACGGCTCGCCGACGTGAACGCAGCGGAACCGCCGCGCCAGCGCTTCATCCTCCTGAATGTATTCCTTGTATTCCGACAGCGTCGTCGCCGCGACCATCCGGATCTCGCCGCGGGCGAGCACCGACTTGAACACGTTGGCAGCGTCGGCCGGCGCCCCCAGCGCCGATCCCGCGCCCACCATCGTGTGCGCCTCGTCGACGAAGAGAATGAGGTTCGGATGCTCTTTGAGCTCGCGGATGACGTTCTGCATCCGGTCTTCGAACATGCCGCGCAGCATAGTGCCGGCGACCATCGAGTTCATCTGTAGGTTGACCACCTGGCAGTCGCGGAGGCGGACCGGCACAGTGTCGGACTCGAATTCGATTCGGCGCGCGAGGCCTTCGGCGATGGCCGTCTTGCCGACACCCGGCTCGCCGACGAGCATCACGGAATTCGCCCGCTCGCGATGACAGAGGATTTCGAGGACCTGCTGAATTTCTTTGTCGCGCCCGAACACGGGCGGCACCTTGTCCTGCCGCGCGAGCAGGTTCAGGTTGGTGGCGAAATGCTTCAAGAATGACGGCAGCTCGAAGCGCTTCTTCAGGCGCTCGTCACGCATCTCGTTGTCCCGCACGTGGGTGTTGAGGCGCGTCGTCACCTGCTCGGGCTCAATGCCATGTCGACGCAGAATCGCGACGGGAACTCCCTGGGTTTCTTCGAGAACCGCCGACAGCAGATCGACGCCTTCGATCGAGTGTCTGCCGGCACGCGTCGCCTGATGGAGGGCGAGCTTGACGGCCAGCTTCGCGGTGGGCGAGACCCGCACTTCGCGGCCAGTAAAGGTCGGCAGGCGACGGATGTCTTCGCCAATCGCTTCGAGAATTTCGTGCGGATTAAGGTCGAGCTCGCGCATCACTGAGGCGAAGAGATCCCACTCCACCTGCACGAAGGCGAGGAAAAGATGTTCCGTCGACAGCACCGCATGACCGCAGCGTTCCGCTTCTTCGGCCGCACGATCGATGATGCGGCGCGCGGTCTCTGAAATCTTCGTTGGAGAAATATCGAGGTCTTCTACCTGCACGTCGCCGCCTCCGTTGCCCAGGAAAGAGCAAGAGGTACGCCAATCCTTCGGAGGGTATATCGGCCGCATTTCGCGCACATGGTAGTGGCGAAACGTGTCATCGCATTTGTAGATCCTTGACCACTAGCCGCCGCACGCGCTTGTGTGGCTGCGAAGCCACAGCCTTTGGGGGCTTTCCCTCTAGTCGTGGACGTGCAGCAACGCGTCGATCCGATCCTTGGTGGGAGGATGGCTGCTGAAGAGACCGGCGAGCCCGCTGACCGAGAACGGCTTAATGATGAAGAGATGCGCCGTTGCAGGGTTCGCGTCGAGCGGCACCATCTTGGACGCCGCGTCCAGTTTCTGGAGCGCGCTGACCAGCCCGTTCGGCGTGCCGACGATCGCGACGCCGCCGGCGTCGGCGTCGTATTCGCGCGACCGTGAAATCGCCATCTGAATCAGCATCGCGGCAATCGGCGCGAGAATGACAGTTGCGAGCAGCGCAATCGGATTCCCACCGCGCCTGTCGTCGTCTCGGGCGCCGAAGAACATCGCAAAGCGCGACACCATCATGATGGCCGCCGCGATCGTCGCCGCGACCGAGCTCGTCAGGATGTCTCGGTGCTTCACATGGGACAGCTCATGCGCCAGCACGCCCTCGAGCTCTTCGTCGTTGAGCAGCTCGAGAATGCCTTCGGTCGCCGCGACGGCGGCGTGCTCGGGGTTGCGTCCGGTTGCGAACGCGTTCGGCGACTGGGTCGGGATGACGAAGCAGCGCGGCTGCGGGAGACCAGCGCGCTGTGCAAGCTGCGAGACGATGCGCACGAGACGGCTGTTGGGGTCGGCTTCCCGCGCCCCGTACATGCTGAGGACGATCTTGTCCGAGAACCAGTACGAGGCGAAGTTCGTGACGACGGCGAAGATGAATCCGATCACGAGACCTTGCGCGCCGCCGAGCGCTTCGCCGATGAGCAGGAGCAACGCACTCAACGCGCCGAGCAAGATCGTAGTCTTCAGCGTATTTGACATACCTGTCCCTATCTTATAATCGGAGAAATGCTTCCTGCTGTTATGACGCTGGTCGGAGTGCTTGCGTTCGGTCAGACGCCGCAGCCGTTCCCGCAGCCCGGCGCCAGGACGACAGGCCAGCCGCGAACGGCGCCACCCGCCGCGCCGCCTGCGGCGCCATCGGCTTCACAGCAGCCTGCAACCCCGCCGCCGACCAACGCGCCGGCAGCTCCGTCGGCGTCCGCGGCGCCGCAAGCCGAAGCCGCTCCGACCGACGCAATGCTTGGCGTGCCGATTTATCCGAGCGCGCAGTTCATCGCGTCGTACAACGCCGGCCGCGGCCAGCGCTACTACATCTTCGGCACGACGGCGTCCTTCGTTGATCTGGTGAACTACTACCGGACGACGCTGAAGCAGAAGGGAGAGCTGACATTTGAAGTGCCGGCGACCCACGAGTTCGACATCGGCAAGTTCGATGAAGACCGGATGGCGTTTCCGCCGGGAGTTGTGATCAAAGACTTTCAGTCGGACGTCTCGCCCGGCTACCCGAACCCGAAGCCGGGCGGGCAACCGGCGCGATTCCCGACCATTATTCAGATCGTCCCCGTCAGTCCAAGATAGGGCGACCTTTTCAAGGTCAACGACTACGCCTGCTCGACGTAGATCTGGCCCTTCTTCCTGAACTCGAGCGACTTCTCTTCCATCCCGCGCGCGGCTTCCTCACGGACCTGCTGCGTCAACTCCATCGAGCAGAACTTCGGCCCGCACATCGAGCAGAAGTGCGCGACCTTGGCGCCGTCGGCAGGCAGCGTCTCGTCGTGGAACGAGCGAGCGGTGACAGGATCGAGCGCCAGGTTGAATTGATCGTCCCAACGGAACTCGAACCGCGCTTTCGACAGCGCGTCGTCCCACTCGCGCGCGCGCGGATGTCCCTTCGCGAGATCCGCGGCGTGCGCGGCGATCTTGTACGCGATGACGCCGGCCTTCACGTCGTCGCGGTTGGGTAATCCCAGATGCTCTTTCGGCGTCACATAGCAGAGCATCGCCGTGCCGTACCAGCCAATCATCGCAGCGCCGATGGCTGAAGTAATGTGGTCGTACCCCGGCGCGATGTCCGTCGTCAGCGGCCCGAGCGTGTAGAACGGAGCCTCAGCGCACCACTCGAGCTGTTTCTCCATGTTTTCTTTGATGAGATGCATCGGGACATGGCCGGGGCCTTCGTTCATCACCTGGACGTCGTACTCCCAGGCGATCTTCGTCAGCTCGCCCTGCGTTTTCAGCTCGGCGAACTGCGGCTCGTCGTTGGCGTCGGCGATCGACCCCGGACGCAAACCGTCGCCAAGCGAGAACGACACGTCGTAGGCCCGCATGATCTCGCAGATCTCGCGGAAGTGCGTGTAGGTGAAGTTCTCCTCGTGATGCGCGAGGCACCACTTCGCCATGATCGACCCGCCGCGCGAGACGATGCCAGTCACGCGACGCGCCGTCATCGGGATGTAGCGCAGCAAGACGCCGGCGTGGACGGTGAAGTAGTCGACGCCCTGCTCGCACTGCTCGATGAGCGTGTCGCGGTAGACCTCCCACGTGAGATCCTCCGGCCGGCCGCCGACCTTCTCGAGCGCCTGGTAGATCGGGACGGTGCCGATCGGCACCGCGGCGTTTCTGATGATCCACTCGCGGGTCTCGTGGATGTTCTTCCCGGTCGAGAGATCCATCACCGTGTCGGCGCCCCACAGCGTCGCCCACCGCAGCTTTTCGACTTCTTCCTCAATCGACGACGACACGGCCGAGTTGCCGATGTTCGCGTTGATCTTCACAAGGAAGTTTCGGCCGATGATCATCGGCTCGAGCTCGAGGTGATTGATGTTCGATGGGATGATCGCGCGGCCGCGCGCGACCTCGTCGCGCACGAAATCGGCAGGCAACCCTTCGCGCAGTGCGATGAAGTCCATTTCTGGCGTGATCTCGCCCTTCTTCGCGTAATGCAGCTGCGTGACACAGGCGTCCGTCTTGCGACAGCCGACCCACTTCTCCCGCAGTTTCGGCAAACCGTTCTTGACGTCATGGCCCTGCGGGCCGCTGGTGTCGTAGACGCGAATGGAGGACTTGCCCTGCTCGAGCACGATCTCGCGCGTGGGCACGCGGACGCCTTGCGGTCCGTCCACGAAGACTTTTTTGGAGTTGGGATAGGCCGCGCTGAAGTCTGACATCTCCGCTCTCCCTTCGCCGGTTTCAACCGGAGCAGGTTCCAAGGGTTTGCTCTCAATCCCGTCTATTGGGATACCCCTGGCGGTTTAAAGAGCGACTATACCATCAAGAGCTGCTTCCGCTTCTCCGCGTCGAAGCGCTCGATTGCATACCTGAACGATGTACGTGGAATGACTCGCACGTTTGACCGCAGGTAGTCTTCAAGGCGCGCGGAATCCACCTTCCCCGCCTCGCGCAGACCCCATCCAACCGCCTTCTGAATGAGATCCTCGCGATCTGGATGCAGCCGTTTCGCAATCTCATAGACGAGGCCGAGCGTATGGCCTCTGCGCATCGGTTGGAGAAGGCCGACGATGGACGCGCGGCGTACCCACATGTTCTTGTCTTTCGACCACGTGCGCATCTCGCGAATCAGCGTCGGGTGTGTGACGAGCAGCGGGCCAATCACGACGCCGCACATCTCGTCCGTCGTCGCCCAATTCGACGAGTAGTTCTTCGAGAGCCAGCGCTTGCACCTGGCGAGCACCTTCGCCGTGAAGTCTTTGTGATAGCGCGCAAGCAATTCCAGTCCGACCGCCTTCACTTCGAGGTACCGATCGGGCATCAGCCGGTCGGCGAATTCAAGCGCGTCGTCGACGCTCCATCGATCGCCGTGAGCCAGGTGAATCTCGCGCGACAGCGCGCGCATGTTCGCCGAACCCGTGTTGTGGAAGCCGAGGTTGTGGTCGCCGCGGAAGTAGCGGCTGGCGTCGAACTCGCCGGCCGGACGCGCCATCTTCTTCAATGCACGCCTGGCCGCCGCCGCGGCGGCCGCTATAGTTTTCTGAGCAGGAAACATTTCAGGTAGTACGTCTCCGGCACGCCGAGGAGCACGGGGTGATCCCGTCCCTGCATGCGCTTTTCGACGACCGTCACGTTGGCCATCGCGTCCACGGCCGCTTCATACACGATCTCTGCGAACATCGCCTCGCTGACGTTGTATGAGCAGCTGCAGGTGACGAGGATGCCGCCAGGATTGAGCAGCTTCAGGGCACGCAGGTTGATTTCCTTGTAGCCGGCGCGAGCGTTGGCGACCGCCGCCTTGTTCTTGGCAAACGCCGGCGGATCGAGCACGATCGTGTCGAACCGCTCGCCGAGGCGATCCAGCCCGCGTAGTTCGTCGAAGACGTTGCCGACTCGCGCGTCGATCGACAGACCGTTCGCCTCCGCGTTCTTCCGGACGCGCCCGATAGCCTCCTCAGACACGTCGAACGCGATCGTCTCAGAGCACTTCGGCGCCAGCGCCAGGGCGAACCCGCCGTTATACGTGAAGCAGTCGAGGAGCCGGCCGTGCGCGTACTGCGTCGCGGCGCCGCGATTTTCACGCTGATCGAGAAAGAGGCCCGTCTTTTGTCCACGGCGAACGTCGACGCCGTACCGGATTCCGTTTTCGACCACCTCTATCGTCTCAGGCACGTCGCCTGCGATCACTTCCACTTTCTGTTCCAGACCTTCGAGCGACCGCGTTCGCGGATCGTTGCGGGCGACCATGCCCTTCGGCTGCAGCAGCTCCTGCAGCGTCGCGGTCACGAGCGGCAGCACTCGGTCGGCCCCCTGTGAAAGCGTCTGCACGACGAGGTAATCGCCATACCGATCGACGACGATCGACGGCAGCAAATCGGCCTCGCCGTGAATCAGACGGTAGGCCGTCGCGTCGATGGCAAGCGAACGACGAAATGCGACTGCGTCTTCAATGCGTTTCCTGATCAGCGCGTCGTCCGCGGGCGTCTCGCCTCGCGTCAGCAATCGCAGTGCGATTTGTGACCGATCGCTGTAGAAGGCCGCTCCCAAGGGTTTGCCGCCGCGCGCGCTTCGCACGACGACCCGATCGCCGGCTGACGCAGCGGCCGTCTTCACATCGGATCGATAGATCCACGGATGCCCCGATCGCAACCGTTCTTCGCCGCGCGCGGAGATGGTGACCGTGGGAATCAAGACCGTCATAGTACAATCCTTCGCCGTGCGGATTGCGATCGGCGCGGACCATGCCGGATTTCTTCTCAAGGAACATCTCAAGCACACACTCGCGAAGCTCGGTCATGCGGTCGACGATCACGGCACGAACAGCGAAGCCCCGGTCGACTATCCGCCAATCTGCATCGCCGTTGGACGTGCCGTCGCCGACGGCAAGGCGGACCGCGGCATCGTGCTCGGTGGGAGCGGACAGGGTGAACAGATCGCGGCCAACAAAGTACCGGGGGTCCGTGCGGCGCTCTGCAACGATCTCTATACAGCCCGCCTGTCGCGCGAGCACAACGACGCCAACGTCCTCTCGATGGGCGGCCGGATCGTCGCGTTCGGACTCGCCGACGACATTCTGACGTTGTGGCTCGGCACCGCCTTCGAGGGCGGGCGCCACCAGCGGCGTATCGATCAGATCAGCGCGGCAGAGAAACGATAGAACGTCATGACCACGTCAACCCTGATGGCGTCTCACTGGCGGCTGCTCCAGGACACCGATCCCGATATCGCGAACGCCATTCGCGACGAGCTTCGTCGGCAGTCGACCGGGCTCGAGCTGATCGCGTCCGAGAACTTCGTGAGCCGCGCAATCCTCGAAGCGGCCGGTTCGGTGTTCACGAACAAGTACGCCGAAGGCTATCCGGGCCGCCGCTATTACGGCGGCTGCGAATTCGTGGACGTCGTCGAGAGTCTCGCGATCTCGCGTGCGAAAGCGCTGTTCAAGGCCGATCACGCCAATGTGCAGCCGCATGCGGGCGCGCCGGCCAACATGGCGGTCTATTTCGCCGCGATGAAGCCGGGCGAGACGGTGCTCGGCCTGAATCTCGCCCACGGCGGACATCTCACGCACGGGCATCCGCTGAATTTCTCTGGCCAGTTATACAAGGTGGTCCCGTACGGCGTGAAGAAAGACGACGAGCGAATCGACTACGACGAGGTGGATCGGCTCGCCGACCAGCACAGGCCAAAGATGATCATGGTTGGAGCGAGCGCCTATCCGCGCGTCATCGACTTCGCGAGGATTCGCGCCGCAAGCAAGCGCGTCGGCGCCGTGATGACCACCGACATGGCGCACATCGCCGGACTCGTCGCTGCGGGCCTGCATCCTAGCCCTGTTCCGCATTCCGACTTCGTCACGACGACGACGCACAAAACGCTGCGAGGGCCACGTTCGGGCATGGTGTTGTGCACCGAGCGGTACGCGAAGGACATCGACAAGGCGGTCTTTCCAGGACTGCAGGGCGGTCCGCTCGTGCACATCATCGCCGCCAAGGCCGTGTGCTTCAAGGAAGCGGCGGAACCGGCGTTCGCCGACTATCAGAAGCAGATTGTCGCCAACGCGAAGCGGCTCTCCGAAGCGCTGTCGACCGCAGGCTTTCGTCTCGTCAGCGGCGGCACCGACAACCACCTGATGCTCGTCGACGTATTTTCGAAGGGTCTTACTGGCAAGCTCGCTGAGTCGGCGCTCGGCAAAGCGGGCATCACGGTGAACAAGAACGCGATTCCATTCGATCAGAATCCGCCGATGGTCGCCAGCGGCGTCCGCATCGGCACGCCGGCAGTCACTACCCGCGGGATGAAAGAAGCGGAGATGGACACGATCGCCGGCTTCATTACCCGTGCGCTGAAAACTCCTGAAGACGATCGCGCGCTCGCGATGATCCGGGCCGAGGTCGAATCGCTGTGCGAGAAGTTCCCCCTGTATCCGGACTAGCTCGGAGAGTCGACGCGGTCTTCGCGGACGACGGTCCGCTCGCGCGCAGCATTCCGGACTTCGAGCCTCGAACCGGACAACAGCAGATGGCCGCGGCCGTGGCCAGCGTCTTCGAACGCGGCGGCGTGCTGCTTGCCGAAGCCGGGACCGGCACCGGCAAGACGCTGGCGTACCTGGTGCCGGCGATCCTCAGCGGACAGCGCGTCCTGATCTCTACCGGCACCAAGAACCTGCAGGAACAGATCTACTTCAAGGACATCCCCGCGCTCCGCGACGCGCTCGGCGCGCCGTTCTCAGCGACGTACATGAAGGGTCGTTCGAACTATCTGTGCCTGCACAGGCTCGATCAGATCAACGACACCATGGGGCCCGCCGCCTACGACGTCTTTCTTCCGATCGTCCGCGAATGGGCCGCGAAAACCGAAACCGGGGATCGCGCCGAGCTGCAGGATCTGCCTGAGGACGTTCCGTTCTGGAACGACGTGTCCGCGACCGCGGAGACGTGCCTGGGCACCGAGTGCAAGCGATACGACGAGTGCTTCGTCACGCGCATGCGCCAGCGCGCCGCCGAATCGGACGTCGTCATCGTGAACCATCACTTGCTCTGCGCAGATGCCGCGGTTAGGCAACACGCGTTCGGCGAGGTCATTCCCGCTTGCAATCACGCGATTCTCGACGAGGCCCATCAGCTCGAAGACGTGGCGACGCAGTATTTCGGCGTCGGTGTCAGCACGTATCGGATCGAGGACCTCGCCCAGGATGTCGAGCGGCTCGGCCTTCCCGACACGGCCAAGGCCGTCGAGAAGCTTCGCGATCGCGGGCGGATGTTCTTCAACGAGATCGCCTACGCGCATCGTGCGGACGGGCGAGCTCGCGGCGAAGAACGGACGCGTGCTACGCCGTCGTCGCTGGCGCAGGCGAGCGAAGGCGCCGCGATGCTGGCGGGCGCCCTCGACATTATCGAAGCGACGTTGAAATTGGTCCGGCTACAGCCGGACACTACCGACGATGCCTCCGGTAGTGTCCGCCTTCAGGCGGACTTGACCGAACAGATTGAGGCCCTTGCCAGGCGCGCCGGCGAGATCCGCACTGATGTTCGTTTTCTGATGCGAGCCGACGAAGCCGAGTACGTCTACTTCGTCGAGTTTCGCGGACGCGGCGTCTTTCTCCGCGCGTCGCCTATCGACGTGTCGGCAATTGTTCGGGAGCTCCTGCTGGACAAAATGCGGACGACAGTGCTCACGTCCGCGACGCTGACCGTTGACGGATCGTTCGAGTACATCAAGAACCGTCTCGGGATCCGGCGATCGGACGAAGTCCGATTGCCGTCGGAGTTCGACTTCGAACGGCAGGCGCTGCTCTACTTGCCGCGGACGATGCCCGACCCGCGGTCGCCGGACTTCGCGGGGGCGGCCGGCCGGCAGGTGATCGAGATCCTCAAGCGAACGCGCGGCCGCGCCTTCGTGCTCTTCACCAGCTACGCGACGCTGCGTGCCGTGCAAGCCATTGCCGAAATGGCGCTCGACTACCCGATCTTCGTCCAGGGCACCATGCCACGCACGCAGCTGTTGAAGCAGTTTCGCGAAACGCCGCATTCCGTCCTCCTCGCGACGTCCAGCTTCTGGCAGGGCGTCGACGTCGTCGGCGACGCCCTGAGCTGCGTGATTGTCGACAAGCTGCCGTTCGCGTCGCCAGGCGATCCGATCACGGCTGCGCGCATCGACGCCATTCGTGCGCGCGGCGGCGAGCCGTTCGGCGAATACCAAGTGCCGCTCGCGATCCTTGCTCTACAGCAGGGGCTCGGCCGGCTGATTCGTCATCGCCGCGATCGCGGCGTACTGGCGGTGCTCGATCCCCGGCTGCGAACGAAAGGCTACGGGCGCAGGTTTCTTGCGTCGATTCCGCCCGCGCCGGTCGTCCACGAGCTCGAGGCTGTCGCAACCTTTATGGCTCCGGATCTCGTGTAAACTGTTTCTGCTTCGGGCATTCCGCACTTTCAGGAGGGTTTCGCAATGATCCGCCGCATCTTCGGCCGGCTCGCGTGGCACGCAGTCACAGCCACCGTCGTCGTCTTAGGGTTCGCTGTGTCGGCCGCTGCGCAGGGCATGATCACGGGCACCGTCGTCGACGCGAAAGGGCAGCCTGTCGTCGGCGCCAAAATCACGATCGAACAGACCGACGGCGTGAGCCGCAAGTTTGAAACCAAGACGGACAAGAAGGGCGAGTTCATCCAGATCGGGCTGCAGTCCTCGTCGTTCAAGGTTACGGCTGAGTCAAAAGAAGGCGCGGCCACGGCGAACACGCGCGTCAGCCAGCGCGGACCGTCGAACGTCAAGCTCGTCATCGGCGGCGGGGCCGGCAACGATCCGACCATCGCCGCAAAAACCGCCGAGCTTCGGAAAGCGTTCGACGATGGCGTCGCGCTCAGTCGGGAGGGGAAGTACGACGAGTCGGTCGAGTCGTTCAACAAGGCGCTCGCGCTCAACCCGAAGTGCCAGGACTGCTTCTACAACATCGGCTTTGCCTACGCACAGAAGAAGGACTACCCGAAGGCAGAAGAGAACTACAAGAAGGCGCTCGAGGTGAAGCCCGATTACGCGGAGGCGTACAACGGCCTCGCGAACATCTATAACGCGCAGCGCAAGTTCGATCTGGCCGCTGAAGCGAGCGCCAAGGCATCGCAGCTCAGTGCTGCTGCGCCGGGCGCCTTACAGGGCGGCAACGCCGACGCGCTCTACAACGAGGGCGTCATCCTTTGGAACGGCGGCAAGATCGCCGACGCGAAGGCGAAGTTCCAGGCAGCGATCGCGGCGAACCCCAACCATGCCGAGTCGCACTACCAGCTGGGAATGGCGCTGGTGAACGAGGGCAAGCTCAAAGAGGCTGGCGAAGAGTTCAACGCCTATCTGAAGATGGCGCCCGAAGGCCCGAACGCCGCCACAGCAAAGGCTCTTGTCGCGCAGCTTCCGAAGTAGGGCGGGCCGTTCAGGCCCGCCTGTATGTTCGATTCCGACCTAATCGCTGCCCGGCTGGCGGATGTCCGCGAACGCATCGCGCGCGCAGCCGCCAGGGCCGGGCGCGATGCCTCTCACGTCAAACTGATCGCCGTTTCGAAGACTGTCAGCGCTGAGGCCGTGCGCGCGGCTGTATCGCTGGGCCAAATCGACTTCGGCGAGAACAAGGTTCAAGAGGCGCAAGGCAAGCGCGCCGCGACGCAGGACCTGTCGATCGTCTGGCATCTGATCGGACATCTTCAATCCAACAAGGCAAAGAAGGCGGCCGCGGAGTTCGACTGCATTCACTCGATCGACAGTCCGGATCTCGTGCGAAAGATCGATGCCGGCGCGTCCGTGGCGGGCCGCCGCGTCACGCTGCTCGCGCAGGTCGATCTCGCCAGTGAGACCACGAAGTTCGGCGCACGCGAAGACGAACTGCTTCCGATTTTCCGCGTGGCGTCGGAGTGCCAGTCGGTCCAGATGCGGGGGCTGATGCTCATTCCGCCCGCCGTTGACCAGCCGGAAGACGCGCGGTCATGGTTTCAGAGACTGCGGCACGTTCGGGATCGTCTTGCGGCCGCCGGTGTGGACAAGGCTCAGCTCGCTGAGCTCTCGATGGGGATGAGCCACGACTTCGAGGTGGCCATTGAAGAAGGTGCCACCATGGTCCGGGTCGGCACTGCAATTTTTGGCAAGCGTGGGCCGACTACAGATTCGTAACCGACCCGCCGATACCGAGGGCATGAACGTCAGTCCGCTTGACCTCCGTCAACAGCGTTTTCATTCACGTTTCCGCGGCTTCGACAAAGTCGAAGTCACGTCGTTTCTCGCCGCGGTCGCGGACGATTACGAGCAGGCCCTTCGCGAAACCGACAAGCTGCGGCAGGATCTCTCCCGGATGGAAGCCGTGCTCGCGGAACATCGCCTGCAGGAGCAGGGGCTCCGCGCGACCATGATGACAGCGCAACGCGTTTCCGAAGACCTCAAAGGGACGGCAGAAAAAGAAGCCGAACGGATCATCCGCGAGGCCGAGGCGCGCGCGCAGCTCGTGCTCGACAAAACGCAGGCGCGGCTCGAGGACGTCCAGCGCGAAATCGACGGCATGAAGTTGAAACGCCGCGACGTGGAAATCACGCTCGAGTCGACGATTCAGACACTTCGCAATACGCTCGAATACGTACGCGATCAGGAACAGCGAGAGCGCGACGAGAAAATCCTGCTCCATCGCCCGCGTCACACCGACTCCGGCGCCGACGTCGAACCGCGCCGCGCGCAGAACCTCTAGCCCGGCCTTCGGCGGATGATGTGATCCGCACCACCGCGACCGGCGTCGAATGTGACGTTCGCGTCATCCCGCGAGCCAAGAAAACCACAGTCGCCGGCGAACGTGACGGCGCGATGGTGGTCCGGCTGGCTGTCCCCCCAGTGGAAGGCGCTGCCAACGACGCCCTCATCTCTTACTTGGCCGAATTGCTCCATCTGCCGCGGCACGCAGTTCGCATCGTCAGCGGGGAACGCAGCCGCCGCAAGCGGCTGGCAATCGACGGCGTAACCGCTGATTCGATGCGAGAATTGACTCGTGGCTCCGACGTTCGCTGACCGACCATTCCGCGAAGTACTCGCGGCGTTTGCCTCCGCGTCGCCGACGCCTGGCGGCGGCTCGGCATGCGCGGCCGCTGCCGCGCTTGGCACATCGTTGCTGCGCATGGGCGCGGCGCTCGCAACCGTCAACACGCAGTCGCTGTCGCGCATCGAAGAGCGGCTGATCGACGCGATGGACGGCGATGCGGCGGCCTACATGTATGTCATCGCCGCCCAACGCGCGCCTAAGGACACGGAAGCCGAGCGTGGGCTCCGGTCTGCCGCCATTCAGGTCGCGTTGCGCGGCGCGACCGAGGTGCCGCTCAGCATCATGCGACTCTGCGCGTCCGCGCTCTACGAAGCGACTGAAGTGGCCGCGCGCGCGCGCCGTTCGGCCGTCGGCGACATCGCTGTTGCCGTCACGCTTCTCCGCGCGGCCATCGAAGGCGCGCGTCTGACGATCGACGCCAATCTCGGTGCGCTCACCGATGCCGGCTACATCAAGACGGTGCGTGAGGAGTTTGGGACGTTGGCGGAGCGCGCCGAGAATGCGGCGGCGGAGACGGAACGGCTGCTACGGGTTCGGTAGGTCCCGTCTGAAGGTCGCGCCGGCAGTGCTGTCGGCGCTCAACGAAAACGGCCACTGATACTCGGTGCCGGGGAAGAGCGAAACCGTCTTCTTGTACGAACCGTCGATGTGGACGCGAGTGCCGTCATGCGCGATCGTCACAGCGTCGGCCTCGATCGGCTGGTCGTACTCCATCGCCAACGCCATCACCTTGTCGCGGAGTTCCTCATCAGTTTTGTTCTTGCTGTTGATCGCCACGTCGGTGACGGCGTCGTTGAACTTGTAATACGACAGGTACGTAGAGCCGGCCCGCCAGACCGCGTTTGCCAGGAGAACGATGATGGCGAGCTTGATGAGGGTTTTGATCACTGAAGGCTGCCAGCGTCAGTGAATGAAATGTCCCAGGCGATCCCAGCGCGTCTTCGTGAAGAAGTGCATGAACACCGACGCGAGCCCTTTGATTGTCGCGCCCGCCGATTCGTCCTCGTAGTCTTCGCGCTCGGATTCGTACGACCAATAGATGAAAACGGCCTTGCCTTTGACGTAGTCCGCGGGCATGAATCCCCAGTAGCGGCTGTCCAGCGAGTTGTCGCGGTTGTCGCCCATCATGAAGTACTGGTTGGGCGGAACGGTCACTGGTCCGTAGTTTTCCCGCGGATCCGAGCTCGTGGATGCTTCGGTCAACTCCGAATTGTGGCGCGGGGGCTCGAGGAAGAACACGTACGGCTCGTCGAGGGGCTGGCCGTTGATGTAGATCTTCTTCTCTTTCTGCTCCAGCCTGTCGCCCGGCAGGCCGATGACGCGCTTGATCAGGTCGCGCTCGGGTTCGACCGGCGACTTGAAGACGAGTACGTCGCCGCGCCTGATCGTGCCGATTGGCATCAGGGTCCGCTCGACACCTGCGGCCGTCGGCGCGTAGACGAACTTGTTTACCAGCAGGTGATCGCCGATCAGCAGGTTGTTTTCCATCGAGCCGGTCGGAATCTTGAACGCCTGCAGGACGAATGTACGGACGAAGAGGGCGAGGATGACGGCGATGAGGATCGACTCGAAGTACTCGCGAACCGTCGACTTCTTGAAGTCTGTAGCCATCATTCTTCCGAATCGGTGCCCATGCGAAGGACCGCCAGAAACGCTTCCTGCGGTATGTCGACCTTGCCCACGCGTTTCATGCGCTTCTTGCCTTCCTTCTGCTTTTCGAGCAGCTTGCGTTTGCGCGTGATGTCGCCGCCGTAGCACTTGGCGAGCACGTTCTTGCGCATCGCCTTTACCGACTCGCGCGCGATGATGCGGCCGCCGATGGCCGCCTGAATCGCGACCTCGAACATCTGCCGCGGGATCAGCTCGCGCATCTTCGACGCCAGCGCCCGGCCGCGGTCGTACGCCATGTCGCGGTGCACGATGATCGAGAGCGCGTCCACCGGATCGCCGTTGACCAGGATATCGAGCTTGACCAGGGGCGACGGCCAGTAGCCGGTCACATGATAGTCGAGCGATGCATAGCCGCGCGAGATGGTCTTCAACTTGTCGTAGAAGTCGAGCACGACCTCGTTGAACGGCAGTTCGTACGTGATCAGCACGCGATCCGAGGACAGATATTCAATCGTCTTCTGGACGCCGCGTTTGTCCTGACAGAGCTGCAGGATGCCGCCGACGTGCTCGGCCGGCGTCAGAATCATCGAGGTGATAACCGGTTCTTCTATGATCTTTATGCGACCGGCATCCGGCAGCTTCGCCGGGCTGTCGATCTCCTGCACGACGCCGTCGGTCGTCGTCACGCGATAGAGAACGCCCGGCGCCGTCGTCACCAGGTCCATGTCGTACTCGCGTTCGAGACGCTCCTGGACGATCTCCATGTGCAGCAGGCCGAGAAAGCCGCAGCGGAATCCGAAGCCGAGCGCCGCGGACGTCTCGGGTTCGTAGAAGAACGATGCGTCGTTCAGTCGCAGCTTCTCCAGCGCTTCCCGCAACTCGGCGTACTGATGGCTCTCGACGGGATAGAGCCCGGCAAAGACCATCGGCTTGAGTTCCTTGAATCCCGGAAACGGCTCATTCGTCAGCCGCGACACCTCGGTGATCGTGTCGCCGATCTTCGCGTCGCCGACGTTCTTGATGTTCGCGACAAGGAAGCCGACCTCGCCGACGCCAAGTTCCTCGACGTCCGACGCCTTTGGACTGAACACTCCGAGTTGCAGCGCCTCGTAGTCCTGTCCCATCGCCATCAACCGGATCTTCATGCCCGGCCGAATCACGCCGTCGATGACGCGGATGACGATGACGACACCGCGATAGGAGTCGAACCAGGAATCGAAGATCAACGCCTTGAGCGGCGCATCAGGGACACCGGACGGCGGCGGCAGCCGGCCGACGATCGCCTCGAGTATGTCCGGCACGCCTGCGCCGGTCTTTGCGCTGGCGAGAATCGCGCCGGAGCCGTCGAGGCCAACGATGTCCTGAATCTGACGGCGCGCTTCTTCGGGCTGCGCGCTCGGGAGATCGATCTTGTTGATGACAGGAATGATCTCGAGGTTGTTCTCGACGGCGAGGTACGCGTTCGCGAGCGTTTGGGCTTCGACGCCTTGAGAGGCGTCGACGAGCAGCAGCGCGCCTTCGCAGGCCGCCAGCGATCGCGTCACTTCGTACGAAAAGTCGACGTGGCCGGGCGTGTCGATGAGGTTCAGGACGTACTTCTCACCCGACTTCGCCGTGTAGTTCAGCCGGACGGGATGCGCTTTGATGGTGATGCCGCGCTCGCGCTCGAGATCCATGGCATCGAGCACTTGCGCTTCCATCTCGCGCGCCTGCAGCGCGCCGGTCAGTTCGAGAAACCGGTCGGCAAGCGTGGATTTGCCGTGATCGATGTGTGCGATCACGGAGAAATTGCGAATCTTCTGCGGATCCAATGTCTATCGCGATTCGACGGGCACGTACCGCTGCGGATACTCCGGTCCGATGTACTCCGCGCGCGGGCGGATGAGCCGGTTGTTGGCGTACTGCTCGAGGACGTGCGCCGTCCACCCTGAAATCCGGCTGACGGCAAAAATGGGCGTGAACAAATCCGTGTCGATGCCGAGCGAGTGATAGGTCGACGCCGAATAGAAGTCGACGTTGGCGTTGAGTTTCTTCTCGCCTTTGACGAACGCCTCGATCCGCTCGGACATCTCGTACCAAATCGGCTGGCCGGTGCGCTGGCCAAGGTCGCGCGACATCTGACGCAGATGCGTCGCTCGCGGATCTTCAGTGTGGTAGACGCGGTGCCCGAAGCCCGGAATCTTCTCCTTGCGCGCGAGGCGCGCGCGCACGAAGTCCACCGCCCGGTCGACACCCGCTTCGGGGCCAATCTCGAGAAGCAACCGCATCACGTCGGCGTTCGCACCGCCGTGCAGCGGACCCTTCAGCGTCCCGACCGCAGCGACGATCGCAGAGTGGATATCCGTGAGCGTCGCCGCGGCCACGCGAGCCGCGAACGTGGAGGCGTTCAGCTCGTGGTCGGCGTGCAGAATCAGCGCGACGTCGAACGCACGCGTCTCGAGGCCGCCGGGCCGGTGTCCGGTGAGCATGTACAGGAAATTCGCCGCGTGCCCGAGTACCGGATCCGGCTCGATCGGGCCGCCGCCGCTCGCCACCCGTCCCATCGTCGCGACGAGCGATCCGATTTGTGCAGTGAGTCGAACGGCTTTGCGGTAATTGGCGGCGGGGGATTGATCTGCGGCGTCCGGGTCGTAGTGGTTGAGTGCCGAGGTAAGCGTCCTCAGCAGATCCATGCCGTTGCCGGGCGGCAGAGACCGCATCAGCCGGATAATCGGTTCCGGCAGCGTACGGCCGGCGGCGAGCTGCGACTGAAGATCGCCGAGCTCGGCGCGTGTGGGCAACCGGCGGTGCCACAACAGGTAACAGACCTCTTCGAACGTCGCATGACGCGCGAGATCGTGGATGTCGTACCCGCAGTACGCAAGCACGCCGCGATCGCCGTCCAGATAGCAGATCGCCGACGATGTCGCGACGGTATCTTCCAGGCCTGCCTTGGGCTTCGCCGCCGTCGTCATATCAGATCAATCATACTCCGGCGGCTCGCCGGGCCGCCTGAGCTGCCGGCTTGTACACGAGCCCGATCACGACACCGGCGACAAACCACTCGCCGAATCCGCCGATCAAGTATGTGAGTGCCAGCTTCTTGCCGATGCGCATCGTGCCGTAGTTCGCGGCCGAAAGGTACGCGGCCATCAACAGGCCGATGACGACGCCGAATTTCAATCCCTCAACGGCGCCGCTGCCACCTTCGTAGCCCTTTGCGTAGATGAAAGCCGCTGCGCACATCCCCACGAAGATGCCGAGGAACATCAGCACGAATCCGCTCATGTCGCCGGCGGGACGGAAAATGGCCGGGTATCGTCCGAACTCGCCGGCGAGGAGTTGCCCCCAGACGACGAATCCGTATGCGGCGTCCATGACAGTGGCGGCAAGAGCGGCGACGACAAGACGACCGTAATTCATGACGCACTCCTTTCGGCTGAACGGAAGGTGCGCCGAATACTACGCGCGTTGATTACTGAATGCGAGAGGAAACCTGTAGTTCTGCGACCGGCTCCGATTCGCCGGCGTACTGCTGGATGATCGACACGAGGCCGGTATAGAGGAAGCCGATCTGGAAGAGCATGAGGAATGGAATCGTGCCGTAAATCTGATTCGCAAGCGCGTAGAACACAGTGGCCGTGAAGTAGAGGCCGAGCGCCAGTTCGATGAGCGGCTGAATCGCGACGGTGGTGTGATACTTCTTGCCGATCCACTCGTCCGACGATCCCTCGATGTGGTATTTCGGCGTGCGCGTGAATTCGCTTTCCTTGTTGAACAGCGCCTCGAAGACCGCGCGCGTGTTGTTGATCGACAGCCCGATGCCGATCGACATCAGAAACGGCAGGTACTTGATCCGCGAAATCCAGTCTTTGTGGATTTCGCGCTGGCACACCATATAGAAGTTGCAGACTGAAAACGTCGCCGCGAAGAACAACGGCACGTCGATCAGCAGCATTTCGTACCAACCCATGTTGTAGCGGATGACCATCGACGGGAAGATCAGGATCGACAGCACCACCATGAGCGGGTAGTTGAAGTTCGCCGTCAGGTGGAAGAACGCTTCGACCTTGGTGCCAAGCGGTACATCCGCACGCAGGATTTCCGGCAGCAGCTTGCGGCAGGTCTGGATCGATCCCTTCGCCCAGCGATGCTGCTGCGACTTGAACGAATTCATTTCGACCGGCACTTCTGCCGGCGCGATCACGTCGGAGACGAACACAAAGCGCCAGCCGCGCAGCTGCGCTCGATAGCTCAGGTCGAGATCCTCGGTCAGCGTATCGTGCTGCCATCCGCCGGCGTCTTCGATGACGCAACGCCGCCAGACGCCAGCCGTGCCGTTGAAGTTGAAGAAGTGCCCAGCGCGGTTGCGGCCGCCGTGTTCCAGGACGAAGTGGCCGTCGAGCAGAATCGACTGGATCTTCGTCAGCAGCGAGTAGTCCTGATTGATGTGACCCCAGCGCGCCTGAACCATCCCGACTTTCGGATCGCCGAAGTGCGGCATGAGCCGGATCAGGAAATCGGACGTGGGAATGAAGTCCGCGTCGAAAATCGCGACGAACTCGCCGCGCGCCGTCTTCAGCCCCTCTTCGAGCGCTCCGGCCTTGAAGCCGACGCGATTGCTGCGGTGGATGTATTTGATGTCGTGGCCCTGCGCCGCGAAACGTCGCACCGCGAGCTCCGCGACTTCGCACGTCTCGTCCGTCGAGTCGTCGAGTACCTGAATCTCCAGCAGCTCACGCGGGTATTCGATCCTGCAGACCGCTTCGATGAGACGCTCCGCGACGTACAGCTCGTTGTAAAGCGGCAGCTGGATCGTCACCGGCGGCATCGGATCGAGTGGTGTATTCGCCTTCGGCTCCTTGCCGCGATTCTTCATGTACACGTAAACAAGGTAGTACCGGTGCCAGCCATAGACCGCGAGGATGATGACGACGAAGAAGTAAGTGGCGAGGATGAGGGTTTCGCGGAGGGTCATCGCGGCAAATCAGGAATTTATATTACTGTTGGGGTCTGAATGACGTCAAACAAACTGCTCAAGGAATTACTTGATGGTGTGGCCGAGGGACGCGTCGACCCAGCGGCGGCGCTGCAGCAGCTTGTGGACGCCTTTCGCGCTCAACCGTTCGAAGACCTCGGCTTCGCGCGCGTCGATCATCATCGCAGCATCCGCCAGGGGTTCCCCGAAGTCGTTCTTGGGCTCGGCAAGACACCGGAACAGATCGCGGCCATTGCAAAAGAGATCGTCGGTCACGGTTCGACCCTGCTTGTGACCCGCGCCTCGCACGAAGCGTTCGACGCCGTTCGCGCCGTCGTGCCCGGTGCGGTGTATCACGACGTCGCCAGAGTTGTGTCGCTGCGGCAACACGACATCGCGCCCGGCAAGGGCACGATTGTCATCGCGGCGGCGGGCACGGCGGATCTGCCGGTCGCGGAAGAAGCGGCGGTTACGGCCGAGCTGATGGGGAACTGCGTCGAGCGACTCTACGATGTCGGCGTGGCGGGTCTCCATCGGCTGCTCGGCGAGCGCGAACGCCTTACGTCGGCACGCGCGATCGTCGTCGTCGCCGGCATGGAAGGCGCGCTGCCAAGCGTTGTCGCGGGTTTGGTGAGCGCACCCGTGATCGCCGTGCCGACGAGCGTCGGCTACGGCGCAAGTTTTGGCGGGATCGCCGCGCTGCTCGGCATGCTGAACAGCTGTGCCTCCGGCGTGTCCGTCGTGAACATCGATAACGGATTTGGCGCTGCCTACGCGGCGAGTTTGATCAACCACACCTGAAACCCGTACGTTAGGATTGCGCTTCGCTAATGCAACCTGCTGCCCTCCGCGCGCTCGAGTTCGATCGGGTCGTCGAGATGGTCCGCGCCTTCGCGATGACACCGATGGGCGACGAGCGCCTTTCCCGACTGGCGCCATCCCCGGACCCGCAAAAGGTCGCGCAATTGCTCGCGGCGACGACGGAAACCGCGAAGTATCTCGCGGCGAACGGCCTCTTCCCGCTCCGGTCCGCCGGCGACATGCCGCAGATTCTCACAGCGCTGGCGGTCGAAGGCCGCGCGCTCGAAGCCAAGCGGCTGCTCGCGCTCGCGACGTTCCTCGGTTCGGTCGAAGAGGCGGTGACGGCGATTCGCCGCGCCCCAGGTTCTTTCGCACGGCTCGAAACCGCAAGCGCCGCGGCCGCATCGTTCAAGAACGAGTCGGCACAAGTACGGGAAAAGATCGACGAAGCCGGCGAGGTTGTCGACCACGCGAGCCCGGAGCTCAAGGTCATCCGCGAGCGTCTACGAAAGCAGCGGACGCGGCTTCGCGGGACGCTCGAGTCGTATCTCCGCGGCAAAGAGACGGCCAAGTACCTCCAGGACCAGGTCGTCACCGAGCGGAACGGCCGCTATGTGATCGTGGTGAAGGCCGAACATCGGACGTCGATTCCGGGAATCGTCCACGGTGCGTCGACCAGCGGCGCCAGCCTGTACCTCGAACCGCTGAGCACGGTCGAAATCAACAACGACATCGTCGCGCTCGAGGAACAGGAGGCCGAAGAGATTCGTCGCATTCTCCTGGGGCTTTCGAATGCCTTTCGTGCGCGCGCCGCGGAGCTCGCGCGCACGATTGACGTCGCAACCGAATTGGACGTCCTGCAGTCCCGCGCACGATTCTCGGAGTCGATCGACGGCGTGGAACCAACGCTGACCACCGACGGCGCGTTCGAGCTTCAGGCCGCACGGCATCCTCTGTTGAAGAACGCGATACCTGTCACGATCAAGATCATCCCGCCGGCGACGAGCCTCCTGATTACCGGTCCCAACACGGGCGGAAAGACTGTCGCACTGAAGACTGCCGGGCTGTTCGCGTTGATGGCGCAAAGTGGACTGCGGATTCCTGGAGCCGATGGATCCCGCCTCCCGGTGTTCCGATCGATGTTCGCCGACATCGGCGACGAGCAGTCGATCGACGCAAACCTCAGCACCTTCTCTGGCCACATCACCAACATCGCGGGAATGGATCGCGCGCTGCACACGCCGGCGCTGGTACTGCTCGACGAAGTTGGGTCCGGCACCGACCCGATTGAGGGCGGCGCGCTGGGCGTTGCCGTCGTCGATCATTTCCGACGGCGCGGGGCGACGGTGATCGCGACGAGTCATTACGACGCGCTGAAGACCTATGCGTCGACGACCGACGGCGTCGCCAGCGCCGCATTCGGCTTCGACGCCGAGACGTTCGCGCCCACTTATCAGCTTCTATACGGATCGCCCGGACGCAGTCTCGCTCTCGAAGTCGCCTCGCGGCTGGGGCTCGCGACGTCGATTGTGTCGGCGGCGCGACAGAACCTCAGCGCGCGCGAGGCGCAGCTTGCCGAGCATCTCGCGAAGATCGACAAGGACATGCGCGCGCTCGAGCACGAGAAGCGGCTCGTCGCCCACGAGCGGGGTACGCTCAGCGAAGCCGAAGGCCGCATGCGCGAACGCGAAGACGCGCTGCGTCAGCGCGAAGAGACGTTTCGTCGCCGGCTGAACGAAGAGCTCGAGAACGAGCTTCGGCAGGCCCGCAAGCAGATCGACGAGGTCGTTGCCGAATTGAAGACGAAGGCGGCATCTGCCGCCCGGGACCTCGAAAAACAGGCCGTGACGACGGGGGATACGGGTGCGATGCGATCGGACGCACGAGCCGCCGTCGACACGATCGTCAACAAGTTCTCTGAGCCCGCGGCGGCGCCGCGCCACGTCGCACCACAGGCAGGTGGAGTCGCGCCGGCCGTCGGCGACCGCGTCGTGCTCGGCGGTCTCGGTCTGGAAGGCATCGTCACCGCCGTGCACGACGGCACTGCGGAACTGGACGTGCGCGGCAAACGGATGCGGGCGAGCCTTCGCGATCTCCGCGTCGTCGGCGGACCGAAGCCGCCGTCGCCTGCCAGCGTGACGGTCCACGTCGAGCTGCAGCCGCACGACGCTGCCGGCTCCGATTTGAATGTCGTCGGCTGTACTGTCGACGAGGCGATCTCGAAGGCGGAACGCTTTCTCGACGAGTCGCTGCTGACCGACCAGCGAACGATCCGGGTGATCCATGGCTACGGAACCGGTCAGTTGAAGCGCGCGCTCGCTGGCTTTCTGCAGCAGCACCCGCTCGTCGCTCGTTTCGATTCTGCCCCGCCCGACCAGGGCGGCGGCGGTGTGACGGTGGTGGAGCTCAAGGACTAGTGGGACTCTTCCCGCAGCAATTCATCGACGATCTGCGCTTGCAAGTAAACATCCTGCAGGTGATTCAGGAGTACGTACCGCTCAAGAAGATGGGGGCGACGTGGAAGGGCCTCTGTCCTTTTCACTCCGAGAAGACGCCGTCGTTCCACGTCAATCCCGAGAAAGGCTTCTTTCACTGCTTCGGATGCGGCGTTGGCGGCAACGTGTTCAAGTTCCTCGAGCTCCACGAGAAGGTCGGATTTCCGGACGCGGTCCGGATGCTCGCGCAGAAGGTCGGGATGTCGATTCCTGAAACGGTCGACGGCGACCGCGACGATGCAAGCCGTGAGGCGGGAGTACGCGAGGCGATGCTCAAGATTCACGAGGTCGCGGCGGCGTACTTTCGGGAGATGTTGGCAAGTCCTGCGGGGGCGCGGGCGCGCCAGCAGCTTGCCGACCGCGAGGTGCCACCTCAGACAGTTGAGCAGCTCGGGATCGGCTTCGCGCCAAACTCGCGCGACGGACTGAAATCGGTCCTTCTGAAGCAGGGCTTTCCACAAGCGCTGCTGCTGCAGAGCGGCCTCATTCTTCAGCGCGACAATGGAGACGTCATCGACAGGTTCCGGAATCGTCTGATGATTCCGATTTTCCGCGACACCGGATCGGTCATTGCTTTTGGTGGACGTGCGATGGACGCCGACCAGGTGCCGAAATACCTGAACTCGCCCGAGACGCCGATCTACTCGAAGAGCCGCACCTTGTACGGTCTCAACCTGTCGAAAGCGGCTATCCGTAAGGTTGGGTTTGCGGTGCTCGTCGAAGGGTATTTCGACTTCGCCCAGGTGTTTCGGACCGACGCCGCACCAGCCGTCGCGTCCTGCGGAACGGCGCTGACGAGCCAGCAGGCGCAGCTGCTTCGCCGGTTCACGACCAAGATTGTGCTGAGCTTCGACCCTGACGCGGCGGGACAGGGGGCCGCCATCCGGTCGTGCGAGCTGCTCGTGGGGGAGGGTTTCGACGTCAACGTGGTGGTGCTGGACAAGGGGGAAGATCCGGACACGTTTATCCGGCGGAAGGGATCAGTACGGTATCGTGAAAGGTTGCGGGCCTCGCGGCCGTATTTAGAGTACCTGCTCGACCAGGCCGCCGCCGGACTCGATTTCGAGCACGGCGACAAGCGCCGCGAGTTCCTCAATAAGATGCTAGCTGTCGCCGCCCGAATTCCCGACGCTGCCTCCCGCGACCAGTTCGCGGACCGCATTGCGCACAAAGCGCGCATCACAGAAGACGTCGTGCGCGCCGAAATTCGTAAGGCTGCAGCCGCCCGGAAGACCGTCCTCACGCCGCGTGAGCTGCCTGGCGCCGGATCCGCCGGCCAGCTGAAACCGGCCGAAAGAGGCCTGATTTGGGGGCTATTTCACAAGACTGGCGAGGCTCTGGCGGCATTGGATCAGCTGGAGGCACCCGATTTGGAGTACCTGGCGGGCCGGGAAATCTTCGAAATCGCTCGGGAACTGACACATCAGCCAGTTGAACTCTTACCTTCCGAGCTAATGCGGCGTCTAAGTACAATGAACAATCAGCTTGTCACGGGCATAGCTGGAGAAGCCACGGCGCCGGTTACCGGCCCAGGGGACCTCGCCGAATGTGCTCGAATCTTGAAGCGGCTGCGCTGCGAACGCGAGCGCGCCGCCATACAGCGTGAAATCGACCGGCTGCAAGGGCTCGGCGCCGGCATATACGGGGACGAGCTCGACCTGCTCTTGAATCAGAAACGAACTTTGGCCCAGCGTATCGAGGAACTGACGTCGTGAACACCAATAAGAGAGAACCGCTCGCGCTCGAAGAAAAATACGATGAAGTCCGGCAGCTCATCAGCATCGGCAAAGAGAAGGGGTACCTTCTCTACGACGAGGTGAACGAGCTTCTGCCCACCGAGATCACCTCGTCTGAAGAACTCGACGATCTTTTCAACACCTTTGGCAGCGCCGGCATCGAGGTCATCGACTCGGATCAGAAGTACGCACGCGACGAAAAGCCGATCGATCGGACCGGTGAGGGTGCGGAAGAAATCGAGCTGGACCTCACTCCCGGCGCGCTCGACAAGACCAACGATCCGGTCCGCATGTACCTGCGCGAGATGGGCACGGTGCCGCTGCTGACGCGCGAGGGCGAAGTCGAAATCGCCCGGCGCATCGAACGCGGCAAGCTCGCCGTCATCAAGTCGATTTCCCGAACGCCGCTCATCGCGAAGAAGGTCATTCAGCTCGGCGACCAGCTGCACGCGGGCGAGCGCACCATTCGCGAGCTCGTGATCTTCAACGACGAGGAGATCACCGACGAGCGCATCGCGGAACGCGCCAAGCAGGTGCAGAAACAGATCGACGCCGTGCGCAAGGCGCGCGCAAATTACGAGAAGCTCGATCAGAAGCTGCAGGAGACGCCGAAAGGCAAAGACAACCGGGAGCGCCGCAAGTACCGCCGCAGCTGGTGGTCGGCCAAGCGCGCGCTCATCGAAGTGTCGAACGCGATTCGGGTGATCGAGTTCACCGAAGCGGTGAAGCGGCGTCTCATCGACGAGATGAAGGACGCCGTCGAATCGGTCAAAGCCGTGCAGCGTGAAATCGACGGCTACGAACGCCTGCTGAATCCGAAGAACAAGAAGCAGAAGCTTCGCGAAGAGGATAAGAAGAATCTGCAGCGTCAGCAGAAGGACCAGAAGCTGAAGCTCAAAGCGATGACCGACGCGCTCGAACAAGAGCCGAGCGAGCTGAAACAGACGCTCGACACGATCCTCAGGGGCGAGTATCAGGCCGAACAGGCGAAGAAGGAGCTCGTCGAAGCCAACCTCCGCCTCGTCGTGTCCATCGCGAAGAAGTACACGAACCGCGGACTCCAGTTTCTCGACCTGATTCAGGAAGGCAACATCGGCTTGATGAAGGCCGTCGACAAGTTCGAGTACCGCCGCGGCTACAAATTCTCGACATACGCCACGTGGTGGATTCGCCAGGCCATCACTCGCGCGATCGCCGATCAGGCACGCACCATCCGCATCCCGGTGCACATGATCGAGACGATCAACAAGCTCATTCGCACGTCGCGCGCGCTGGTGCAGGAGCTTGGCCGCGAGCCGACGTCGGAGGAAATCGCCAAGCGCATGGACATCCCGGTCAGCAAGGTGCGCAAGGTGCTGAAGATCGCACAAGAGCCGATCTCGCTCGAGACGCCGATTGGCGAAGAGGAAGATTCGCATCTGGGCGACTTCATCGAGGATCGGCAGGTCGTGTCGCCCGCAGAAGCGGTCATCAACCTGAACCTCAAGGAGCAGACGGAGTCGGTGCTGAAGACGCTGACGCCTCGCGAGGAGAAGGTCATCAAGATGCGCTTCGGCGTCGGCGACGGCAGCGAACACACCCTCGAAGAAGTGGGCCAGAGCTTCGCCGTCACACGCGAGCGCATCCGTCAGATCGAAGCCAAGGCGCTGCGAAAACTGCGGCACCCCTCGCGCAGCCGGAAGTTGCGCGCGTTCCTTGAAGGACGGACCAGCTAGTATGAATGGGGGCTTTGGGGCATTTGGTTGTTTCGGCATTCAATGAACCAATCAATGACCAAATATCCAAATGCCCAAATGATCAAATTCGCAGTGGTACACTGGACCGGGCCCATAGCTCAACGGTTAGAGCCGCCGGCTCATAACCGGCCCGTTCCAGGTTCGAATCCTGGTGGGCCCATCTTCGCTCTCGCCTGCGATCATGGCGAGAGCTTCGGTGGGCAAGCCCCCGGCAAGAATCTCGCCGACGCGCGAGGCGCGGAGTCAGACAAGCCCCGGTGCGCAAGCGCCGGGGCTTTTTTCGTTTATGAACACTGATCTCGAAAAACTGATCGTCCTGCAGCGCCTCGACACGGCAGTCCACGACGCGCACCGCAAGCTCGCCGACGCGCCCGAGCGGGAGAGCGCGCTCGACGCGCGTCTCGCCACCGCCCGCGACGCCGTCGCCACCGCTAAAGCGAAGCTGGCCGAAAGCCAGAACGTTCGCCGCGAGCATGAGAAGACAGTCGCCCTGCATCAGGGCAGGCTGTCGAAGTTCCGCGAGCAGGCGATGAGCGTGAAGACGAATCAGGAATATCACGCCATTCAAAAGGAGATCGCATTCGCGCAGGGCGAGATGAAGACCGCCGAAGACCTCGTGCTCGAGAAAATGCTCGAGGGCGACGAACTGACAGCCGCCGTCAAGCGCACCGAAGCCGACCTCGCCGCCGAACAGAAGAAGGTCGATGCCGATCGCAAGGCGCTCGCGGCGGAAGGGACCGGCCTCACAGCGGCGCTCGAGCAGCTCGCCGCGGAACGCAGCGGCCTGGTGACGTCGCTGACGCCGCAGGTACTCGCGACGTTCGAGCTCGTCGCCAACCGCCGCAACGGCATCGCCATCGCTGAAGCGCGCGACGGCATCTGCACGATCTGTCACGTCCGGCTTCGCCCACAGGTGTTCAACAACGTGCGCCGCAACGATCAGATCATCCAGTGCGACAGCTGCAACAGGATCCTCTACTTCGTTCCCGCTCCGGCCGCGATTTCCACGGCCGATTCCGCCCCGGCTCAGTGACCGCCGCTCCCGTCGCGTACATCGATGGCGGTGCTCGGGGAAATCCGGGTCCGGCCGGGTTTGGCGTCCGGATCGAAGAGCCGGACGGCACGTTGATCGAAGAGTTCTCCGAGGCGATCGGCGTCGCGACGAACAACGTCGCCGAATACCGCGGCCTGCTCGCAGCACTCGAGTGGGCAAAGGCGCGCGGCTGTCGCGTGCTCCACGTACGGTCTGATTCGCTGCTGCTGGTTCAGCAGATGCTCGGCAACTACAAAGTGAAGAACGCAGGGTTGCAGCCGCTTCACGCGAAAGCGCGGCTGCTCGCGCACGACATCGGACGGGTGACGTTCGAGCACGTCGGCCGTGCCCACAATGCGCACGCCGACCGCCTTGCTAACGCGGCGATGGACCGGGCCGGATAACGGCCGCCATCCGTCCGGCGATCGCGCCGTCGCGACGATACGAACAGAAGCACGTCTCGTGGCTGGCCGTGCAGACTCCCGCGATGAAGATGTGGTCTGGGTGCACCCCAGCATCTTCGAGCTGGTCACGCACGCACGTCCACATGTCGAAAAACCAACGACCCGCATGCCTCGTGTTGGCGAGCGTCGGCATCGGCGGATTCTCCGGCAGTGAAGCCGGCGCCGTGTGAAACCAGCGATCGATTGTGTGCTCCGGCAGCCGGCCGCCAACGAATTGTGAGCGCACATCGTCGCCGACTTCGTAGCAGCACGCGCCGATGGCTGGGCCGACCGCGACGAGCAGGTCCTTCTTGAATCGACTTTCCATCCTGATGACGGCCTCCGCGGGGACGCCGGCCGCAAGCCCGCGCCATCCCGCGTGTGCGGCGGCGACGGCTCCCGTCGCGGAGTCGGCGACTAATAGGGGAACGCAGTCGGCAGTCTGAATGGCGATGGCGAGCGCGCTGTCGTCGGTGAGGACGATGTCAGCCTTCGGGATGTCCGGCGGCAATGCACCGCCTCTTCTGTAGATCGCGATGTCGCGGCCGTGCACTTGATGGAGGCGCCGAAGCTGCCTGACGCCAACGCCGGCCGCCGCGGCCACTTCGTCCCAGCCGGATCCGGCGGCGGTCGTTCGTTCACCGAGCCGCCACGCCCGCGTCGTGAAGAAGTGCCGGGCGAAGGGTTCGAGCGCCTCGCAGACGAGCGCCGGACCTGCCGCGAGTTGCACCCAGCGGAAACCGCCGCTAGGCTGTGGAAGCGTGAACATTATTGGATTAGGACTCGACGCCACCGACATTCCGAGAATCGCCGCGACGATCGAACGATATGGGGACCGCTTTACCCAACGGATCTTCACTGACGGCGAAGTCGCGTACTGCATGCGTCGCCGGGATCCCGCGATTCATTTCGCGGGGCGGTTTGCATCCAAGGAAGCGGCGATGAAGGCGCTTGGAACAGGACACTCGCAGGGCGTCCTGTGGCGCGACGTCGAAGTAGTCCGCCAGCCGGGAGGGCCTCCGCAACTGCGGTTGCACGGAGGCGCCGCACGACGCTTCACGAAGATCGGCGGACGATCGTCGCAACTCACGATCACGCATTCCGATACGCTCGCGTTCGCACAAGTCATCCTCCTCGGCGAGTAGCGCTCCGCAACCACCGTTGCCCTCAGACGCGCGGCCTTCGCACACGATCGTCGTCACACTTCCGCCACACCACTAACAGCCGGACGAACAACATCATACGAGTCCGCGATCGCCTCGGCTGTCGCGGCATCGCCCTTGAAGCCTCTCTCGGCGTTCGATTCCCCCAGCCACAAGGAGCAGTCGCCGTGACCATCAAGATTACGCCGAACGACCGGAACAACCCACCGGGTAAACTCGCAGAAGCCGAACTGCACTTCGACGACGGACCGCTCGATGGACTGAAGTTGATCGGATTTTCCATCTGGGAGCAGAAGCGCGGCGGTGGTGGCGGCCGCAACGTCACATTCCCGGCACGCCAGTACAACGTCAACGGCGAACGGCGTAGCTTCGCGCTCCTCCGCCCCATCGTCGACACGACGGCGCAAGGCAAACTGCGCGAGTTGATCCTGGACGCGTACGCGGAGTGGGAGGCGCAAACCGCCGTCGCTAGCTGAGTATCGGCAGCAGCTTGGCGTTTTCCTGCGCGCGCTTGGGCGGCAGCGTCCACTCTTCGCGGAGCGATTTCTCGTATTCCGCATGGAAGAATGACGACTTCATGCCGCCGTCGATGATGTCCCAGGGAAGAACGGCGTCCTTGCTGCGGTCCCGGAAGATATAGAAGTCCGCGTCGACGCCGGCTTCGGCGACCGCTGCGCGCCAATTCTGGCCGTTGCGTTCTGCAGCAACAATGACTGGAGCGACGCGACGATCGCCGAGCGAGAGGAGTGCCTGGTAATAGGAGTGCCGCTCCGACTTGATGTTGAAGTAGACGTTGTCGATGCCCGAGGTCAGCGCGCGCAGCCGCTTGATCTTTCGATCGACCATGGCGTCCGTTTCCATCGGCAGCCACTGGTACGCCGTGCCAGGCTTCGGGATGAGCGGGTTGACGCTGCCGATGATGCGGCCGACCGAGCCGCGCGGCTTCGCGTACTTCATCATCCGGTCGCGTAGCTCCAACGTGAGATCGCGGATCGCGACGAGGTCGTCGTCTGTTTCGGTGGGGAGGCCGAGCATGTAGTAGAGCTTCAAGTTTTCGATGCCGTTGGCAAAGATCAGATCGGCCCGATCAAGGATCTCGTCGTTCGTCACGGTTTTGTTGATGACACGGCGAAGACGGTCCGATCCTGTTTCCGGCGCGATGGTAATCGTCTTCTCACCGCTGGCGCGGAGAACACGGACGATCTGTTCGGTGAGGTCGTCGAGTCGCAGCGATGCTGGGCTGATGCCGTAGCCCATCTCGTGGAGACGAGCGAGGATGCGTTCGATCTCCGGATGATCGCACAACGCGATCGAGACGAGTCCGGTGCGGTTCGCATACCGCCGCGCGTCTTCGGCGAGCTGCAAGATGCGGTCGGCCGGAAACGCGCGAACCGGCAGGTAGTTGTAGCCGGCCCAGCAGAAGCGGCAGAGATTGGCGCATCCGCGGACGACCTCGACGAGGAACCGCGACCCAAACTCGGTATCGGGAGTGAAGATGCTCGTGGCCGGAGGATCGACGGCGTCGGTGGTTTTCAACGCAGCTTTGCGGACGGGCACTGGCGCATCCGGTGCGTCGCCGGTTGCGACGTAGCCGGCTAGGCTGCCGTCGCTCGCGTATCGAGGCTCGTAAAACGATGGGATATAGAAACCGCGCTCGCGCGACAAGGCACGGAGCAGCTCCCGACGGTCGCTGGATTCGCGGAACGCACGGTCGAGGGCCGGCACGAGCACCTCGCCCTCGCCGGCGGCGATGACATCGGCAAACGGAGCCAGCGGCTCCGGATTGACGAACGTCACCGCGCCGCCGATGACGATTAGCGGGTGGCGCTCGGTGCGTTCGGAAGCATGAAGCGGTATGCCGGCCAGACGAAGCAGAGTGAGGACGTTGACGTAATCCCACTCGAACGAGACGGAAAACGCGAACACGTCGAACTCGCCGACGGGCGACTGCGATTCGAGCGTCAACAGCGGCGCGCGGCTGGCGACGAGTTCGGCCAGCTCCTGCTTCGGCGGCAGAAACACCCGCTCGCACACGACGTCGTCTTGGGCGTTGAGCAGTCGATAGACCGTCTGAAAGCCGAGGTTCGACATGCCGACCCAGTACGTGTTGGGAAACGTCAGCGCGACGCGCAGGCGAGCGCCATGCGGCTTCGTGACGTAGCCGGCTTCTTTCGAAAGGGTGAGACGTGCTCTCTCGCGTTGCTGCCAGGACTTCATGGCTCGACAGCCACGAGACGGTCAGGTCGCTGGTGATGCGACGTCGCCGCTCTCGTGTGCCGTGGATCTATCTACTCTACCATCTGCGAGCACCGCAGCGAGCTCATCCCTCCTGCCGCCTCAGGAATGCGGGGACGTCGAACGGCGAGTGAAGATCGAGATCGGGCTCGATCGCCTCGGCGCTGCCCGCCAATCCGGCTCTCGCGGCTGCGGCGAATGGCAGCTCGAGCGCGGGACGCCGGCCGGTTGCGATTGGAGCAATCGCCGGCGCCGGAGCGGCCAATGGGTCACCCTGCGGCTCTACCGCGCGAGCGCGAACCGCCTCGGCATAGGGTGTCAAATCGACCGGCGTCGCATTAGGCGCTGCGGGCACCCGCGTCGCCGAGCGCGGTCCGAACCCGGTGGCGATGACCGTAATCTTGACCTTGCCCTTGAGCGCGGGATCGACGACTGCGCCGAAGATGATGTTCGCGTCTTCGTCGGCCGCCTCCTGCACGATCGAAGAGGCTTCACTGACCTCGACGAGCGAGAGATCGGGCCCGCCGGTGACGTTGATGATGACGCCGCGCGAGCCGTTGACCGATGCGCCTTCGAGGAGCGGACTCGAAATCGCTTTCCGCGCGGCCTCCATCGCACGTTCCGGCCCTTCCCCGATGCCGGTGCCCATCATGGCGAGGCCCATGCCCGACATGATCGTCTTCACATCGGCGAAGTCGAGGTTGATGAGCCCTGGCACCAGAATCAGGTCCGAAATGCCCTGGATGGCTTGCCGCAGCACGTCGTCTGCCGTCGCGAACGCGTCGGTCAGCGGCGTGTTGCGGTCGATGATCGTCAGCAAGCGCTCGTTGGGAATCGTGATGATGGTGTCGACGCAGTCCTTCAGCGCTTCGAGGCCGCGTTCGGCCTGCATCTGACGCTTCTTCCCTTCGAACTTGAACGGCTTGGTGACGACGGCGATCGTCAGGGCGCCGAGTTCGCTGGCGAGGCTCGCGATAACCGGCGCCGCGCCCGTGCCGGTTCCGCCGCCGAGTCCCGTGGTGACGAAGATCATGTCCGCGCCGTCGAGCGCCTGAATGATCGCGTCGGTGTCTTCGAGCGCCGCCTGTCGTCCGACGTTCGGATCGGCGCCGGCGCCCAACCCCTTCGTCAGCTTGCCGCCGATCTGCAGCTTCATCGGCGCAGGGCTCGCGCGCAAGGCCTGCTGGTCGGTGTTGGCGACCATGAACTCGACGCCCTCGAACCCTGTCTGCACCATGCGGTTGACGGCGTTGCTGCCGCCACCGCCTACGCCAATCACCTTGATCTTCGCGCTCATCGTCTCGGCCGCGGGATCGAGCCGAAGCCTGAAGGGGTCGTTGTTCAGCTTGTTGCGATCAGCCATGTGTGTCTCCCTCAGAAGAATTCCTTGAACAGTCCGCGCAGCCGTCCCGCGACGCGCACGAGCGCGCCGGCGCCGACCGGCGTGCGCGCAGAATCTCCAATCGTGTTGCGATAGCCGTAGAGCACGAGACCAACGCCGGTGGCGAACGTCGGGCTGTTGACGTGATCGGCCAGCCCGCCCACTCCCGCCGGACAGCCGCGGCGGATTGGCAAATCGAAGATCTGCTCCGCGATTTCGGGAATCCCGTCGAGAATCGCCCCTCCGCCGGTCAGCACGATTCCAGAGTTGAGACTCTTCTCGTACCCTGCTCGGCGGATCTCGTCCCACACCAGATGGAAAATCTCCTCCGCGCGCGGCTGCAGGATTTCAGACAGAATGCGCCGCGCCATCACGCGCGGCTTGCGCCCGCCCACGCTCGCCACTTCCATCGTGTCGTCTTCGTCGACCATGCTCGAGAGCGCGCAGCCGCACTTGCGCTTGATCTTCTCCGCGTCGGGCAGCGGCGTGCGCAACCCGACCGCGATGTCGTTGGTGAAATGATCGCCGCCGATCCCGATCACGGCGGTGTGCCATAGGCTGCCGCGCTCGTAAATCGCGATGTCGGTGGTGCCTCCGCCGATGTCGACGAGCGCCACGCCGAGTTCCTTCTCGTCTTCGGTCAAGACGGCTTCGCTGGCCGCCAGTTGTTCGACGACGGTTTCGCTGACGGTGACGCCCGCGCGGTTGACGCACGCGACGATGTTCTGCGACGAGCTCTGACTGCCCGTGACGATGTGGACGTTGACCTCCAGCCGCGTGCCGGTCATTCCCACCGGCGCGCCGATGCCGTCCTGTTCGTCGACGACGAAGTCTTGAGGCAGCACGTGCAGAATTTCGCGGCCGGTCGGCAGCGACACCGCTTTGGCCGCGTCGATGGCGCGTTTGACGTCTTCGCGCGTGATTTCGCGGTTCTTGCCGGCAACGGCAATCACGCCGCGGCTGTTGAACCCTTTGATGTGCGGACCCGACAACGCGAGGTGGACGGAATCGATCTCGATGCCCGCCATCAACTCGGCCTCCTCGATCGCCTTCTTGATCGACTCAACCGCCAGCTCGATGTTGACGACGACGCCGCGCTTGATCCCGCGCGATTCGACGACGCCAAGCCCGACGACGTCCAGGCCGCGGCCGTCGTGCATCTCCGCGACGACGGCGGTCACCGTCGAGGTGCCGACATCGAGGCCCACCAGGTATCGTTCTCTACGCGCCACTCGTCCTCCGCGTCATGGCCGCTTCGCCAGCGGCCTCGTCTTCTTGGAAAGCGCTTGTG
>Ga0068871_100000109_pt1 | contig 49767 bp, 50 predicted proteins | sample KBSMisM72_FD_72750 | JGI IMG/M metagenome (GOLD analysis project Ga0068871, IMG submission 72750) | Miscanthus rhizosphere microbial communities from Kellogg Biological Station, Michigan, USA - KBS Miscanthus M7-2 | ecosystem: Host-associated > Plants > Roots > Rhizosphere > Soil ...
AATCTGTTGGTGAAGAAATATTTTGAGAAAAATAGTTTGGGATAATAGGACTTTGCTATTTTTAAGGTGAAAATCAATGCCTTATGCAAGACGAAGTACAGCCTGTTCCTGAAACTCCACATAAAAAATCGCATCGTAAAGACAATCCCGAAGTTTATATCCTGCGCGACTGGAAAGAATACCTGGGCGAATCGTTCCTGATCATGTTCAGCGTTATACTGGCTTTGGTGCTGACTGAGTATTTCAATAACCTGCATGAAAAAAAAGACACCAAGGAGTTTCTCGAAAATATTAAAACCGAACTGATGCACAATAAGCAGGCAGAGCAGGAGCAGTATGCTTATCAGAAGAATGTTTTAAAAGCGATTGATTCTGCGTTAAATAATTCTGCTCTCCAGCAAAAGATATTATCAAATGGCACACTTCATCTGGACTACATTGCCCCGGAAGGTGTTGTGAATCGCGATCTGAGCTCGGTAGCCTGGGAAATAGCCAAAAGCCACAATATCATGACCAAGGTTAACCTGAAACTGATCACACGGCTTACTGACATTTATGCTCAACAGGCCCGTATTGATAAAGTGGAGGAAAAAGTAGGCTCGGTTCTATTAAGCTGGGAGTCAAGGAAACCTGAGAATATACGCGAGACTTTGATATTGCTACGGGATAATTATAAGGGTTGGGCCTTTGACCGTGCGCCGTCATTGATTGCCAAATATGACGAGGCGATAAAGATGCTGGAGGAGGAAAAGTGACCTTAGTAGCAGTGGCAGTTGCAGTAGCAGTTTTGAGTATATGACTGCAACTGCTGCTACCACTCAATTTAATTTCGTCATCTCCTCAAAATAAGCTTGAGTAGTATTACATATCTCAATATCCCGCCCGGTTACCCATCGTAAGGAGATTGCGATTTGCTTGCCATAATCTGTTTCCTGTTTCAGGTCGATGATCATTTTTGAGAAGTTGCGCCCCAACTGCATATCGATATTTTTTACGTCGGCCCATTCGATCACAATATTCCGGGTGTAATCGGTGATGCCATCTTCATTCAATTCTAAAGCTATCTGGTTTCTCAGGGCAGGTAAAAAACGTTTCAGGAAAATGTAGATAAACTGCAACAAAAAGATCAGATTGGCCAGGGTAATAAGTACCCAACTCAAAATAAGGCCATTGGCATAGGAGTACCGCAGATTATTGAATGTAATGGCGAAGAAAACCAAAGGCAATACCAAACCCAATATGGCTGTGTTTTTACTGTAAGGATATTGGATTGTTTCTGTCATTATGTTTATTATTTCTTAAATATACCTTAACCTTCCAACTTTACAACATTTCAACCTTCCAACAATACTTTTCGTATTTTTGCCTCAAACAAAAGAATGCCTTCCATGAATGCAGATGCCGCTAAAGTGCTGCCCGGACGTTATTGTAACTCACTTACCGAATATTCTCGCTTTGTAACCCGCGAGGTTGCCATTGGCGATGTGCCACTTGGCGGAAACAATCCTATCCGCATTCAAAGCATGACCACTACGGATACGATGAATACCATCGGGACGGTAGAGCAGTCTATCCGGATGATCAACGCAGGTTGTGAATATGTGCGTATAACTGCCCCAAGCATCAAGGAAGCGCAGAATCTTGCTGAGATAAAAAAACAACTACACCAGAGGGGTTATACAACACCTCTCGTGGCTGATATACATTTCACCCCAAACGCTGCCGAAGTGGCTGCACGAATAGTAGAAAAAGTGCGCGTCAATCCGGGCAATTATGCTGATAAAAAGAAATTCGACCAGATCGATTATACCGATGCCGAATACCAGGGCGAGTTGGAGCGTATTTACCAGAAATTTTCGCCATTGGTAAAGATATGTAAGGAGTATGGCACCGCCATGCGCATCGGTACTAATCACGGTTCGTTAAGCGACAGGATCATGAGCCGTTATGGCGATACCCCGCAAGGCATGGTGGAGTCGGCGATGGAGTTTATCCGCATGTGCGAGATGATGAACTATTATAACCTCGTAATATCGATGAAATCGAGCAATCCGCAGGTTATGGTTCAGGCTTATCGTCTACTGGTAGAAACCATGGTTGCAGAAGGGATGAATTACCCATTGCATTTAGGCGTAACCGAAGCCGGCGACGGCGAAGACGGCCGTATCAAATCCGCTGTAGGCATAGGCACTTTGCTCGAAGATGGCTTGGGCGATACTGTGCGCGTTTCTTTAACTGAGGAACCCGAAGCTGAAGCACCAGTAGCGATAGCGTTGGTGAACCGTTATGTGAGCCGGAAGTCGGAAGTCGGAATTCGGAAGTCAGAAATTGATGAAATTCACTCACCACTCACTACTCACCACTCACTACATAATCCTTATGAGTATAGGAAACGCCATACTTATGAAGCGAACGCTTTTATCGGCGGTCACATGGTACCAAGGGTAGTAGTCGATCTTTCGCATGCTAATCTGAAGGATCCGTCGGTATTGAATGACGCAGGTTATATCTATTCGCCCTTGCTGGATAAATACAACATGGGTGAGCAGTCAGTTGATTTTGTTTACCTGGCTGATCAGTTGCCTTCATTTACTTTTCCGGGAAACTTAAAGCAGTTATATAACTATTCTACCTGGCAAAATCTGGCAGATAAAACCATGTGCCATCCGGTATTTACCTTACAAGAGTATTTGACTGCGGCTGACCGTTCATCGCCATTAAATCTTATCAGACTAAAGCCTGCCGATATCGATTCGGACGAATTTGGGTCACTGCCTTTAGATAAATCGCTTGTGTTTGTGTTAGAAACAGATGCTTTGCACGGTATGGCCGATCAACGCTTGTTCTTCTTTAAGATGGAGGAACTTGGATTAGATGTACCGGTAATAATCAAGCGTAGCTACAATTTTGAGACTCAAGACTCAGAACTTAAGACTCAAGACTTACAACTGTTCGCTTCCACCGACCTCGGCGCTCTTTTAGTAGACGGTTTCGGCGATGGTATCTGGATCGATGCTCCGGGAATTGAAACTAAAGTAATCACCTCAACAGCTTTTGGTATTTTACAAGCTACCCGCTCAAGAATATCCAAAACAGAATATATCTCATGTCCAAGCTGTGGACGGACCCTGTTCGATCTGATGGTCACCACCCAAATGATCCGCAGCAGAACAAGTCACCTGAAAGGCTTGAAGATTGGCATTATGGGCTGCATCGTGAATGGCCCCGGAGAAATGGCTGATGCAGATTACGGCTATGTCGGTTCAGGAACAGATAAAGTGACCCTTTATCGCGGTAAAGAAGCGGTGAAGAAAAATATCAATTCTGCCAATGCACTGGACGAACTGATCAATATTATCCGTGAAGACGGTAATTGGATAGAACCACAATCGAATTAATTAGCGGGAAACCGGATTGGCAGCACATATTGAAATCTTTGCACATGGTTTGCCTGGGTTCCGGGTATCCATTTGGGAGATATCTTTAATAAACGCAGGGCCTCTTTGTCAGCTTCATCGTTGATGCCTCGCTGAATTGCGATATGGCTTAAAGAACCGTCGGTTTCCACAACGAATGTAACGAATACCTTTTTCCTCTGCGCCCCGTTTACATGATGAATGTTTGAGCTGATGAACTTTTCGAGTGAGTCCTTGCCACCGGGAAATTTAGGTGCTGTTTCTTCTGGTTCAACAAAGCTGTGTTTGTCCGAAGTATCCGGTTTACTTTGAGCAAAAGCTTGATTATGCTGTAAAGAAACAACAGTAAAAATCACAGCCAGAGCAAAAAGGACTTTCATTTATCTAGTGATTTAATCCACCATTCCGAATTGTGCGGTCCATTCACCTCGGTCGGTTTACCGGGCTCAGGAATGAACAAGTCTATCTTTTTTGTTTTAGCAAGTTGAAGTAAACGTTCTATTGGTTCATACCAGTCATGAAGTGCCAGGTTAAAAGTTCCCCAATGTATCGGCATCATTAATTTGCCTTTTAAAGCTAAATGAGCGTTGGATGCATTATCCGGCCCCATGTGAATATCGGGCCAGTATTTCCCATAAGCGCCGATTTCCAGCATGGTCAGGTCGAATGGGCCAAATTCATCGCCAATGTCTTTAAAGCCCGGGAACCAGCCCGAATCAGCACCGAAGAATATATTATGCCGGGACGTTTTTATAACGAATGATGCCCATAAAGTTTCATTTCGACCAACAATCCCACGACCTGAGAAATGCCTTGCAGGTGTAGCTTTAATTACACAATCGTTATCGATCATTGCACTATCGCCCCAGTCCAGCTGGGTTATAAAGTTGCGCAGCACACCCCACCGCTCCAAATGCGCACCTACGCCCATTGAACAAAAAAACGGGATTTGTTTATCTGCAAAGTATTTGATAGTTCCTCTATCAAGGTGGTCGTAATGATCGTGAGAAATAAGTATTGCATCTAATTTGGGCAGCTCACTTAAAGGAACCGGTGCGTCAAAAAAGCGCTTTGGTCCCATAAATGACAAGAATGAAGCCCGCTGGCTCCAAACCGGGTCGGTGAGTATCCGTTTGCCGTCAATTTCAATGATCAGGCTCGAATGGCCTATCCAGGTAATGCGCAGGCCACTTTTGGGTTCGTGCTGATAGATAGAGGTGTTTGTTTTGAAAGGGCCTAATTGCTTTTTAGGGACTGTTTCGGCCTTGTTATTAATATATTCCCTTAATATGGGTATCATTTTGTCAAAGCCGGCCTCGTCAGTAGGTATTGGGTTCAGATATTTTTTGCCCTTTTTACGGGCGCTTTCAAAACTCATGCACAAGTATCGTTATAATACCTCACCAACGTAATAAATAGTTCGAAAGTTTGTGATAAAATGACTTTTACAAAAGAGTTTAAAATATAAGCTCAGTTTCTATGATATCTGACCGTTTTACTACAATAGTATCCGCCCATAAATCGCCGATACGTTGAAATTTGGGAGTATTGCAAATGCATATCATAGCGGGAATCCCGTAAAAGGCGATGTCTATGAAATCAACGATTCTTCGTTTTAGTGCATCTGTAAAACCTATCCGGTCACCTTTCGTTCTTATTACAACCAGTTTAAGAATATCGTGCCCCGGAGTTGCTTGATTCACAGCTTCCAAAACGACGAAATATAGAAACCAAAATACGATTGTCAATAGAGCCGGAGCGCCGTTCAACGTGTAACCACCTTCATCGTTTGGAGCACCGAACATCACAATATAGATGACAATAACAGTAAAAAATATTCCGTAATCGATTAATGTTGCAGCAATTCTCAGTCCGAGGTAGCGCTTAAGTTCAACTTTGCGAACGATCATAATTAGGTTTATAGTTTAGGTTGTCGTTATATGAGTTAATATATTGTTGTCAAACTAAGATATGAAATCTGTAAATATATTTTTAAGTTCAATTTTAATATAAAAAGCATAGGATATGTTATTGCGAAAAATGAAGCGTGTATCACGCTTTTAATCAGTTAATTTATATTGGTGCAACGCTTTGTAAAAATTTGCCGTATTATTAAAAATCCATTTTTAAACCAAATAGCGCGCTATTTATAAACATTCTAAATTAGTGTGTATGACACAGCCTTGACATTGAAAAGTGGTTAATCCTATTACTTTTGTTGGGTCGAAATTGAAACTGAATTGAAGCATCTAAAAATAATTGCTTTTACGCACAAACAGATTGAACTGAAGCATTTGGGGAAGTTGGTGATCTGTCAGGAAAATCTGTCTGATAAACTTCGTCGTATTCAATCTCAATTCGACATTCCCGAGCTATTTTATCTGGCTACCTGCAACAGGGTAGAGTTCGTTATGGCTTCTGATCAACCAGTTGATAAGACGTTCGCCAAAAAATTTGTTGATTCACTGGAAATCGGTCTTTGCGCGGAGCACATGGATGTGTTTATGGACGGTGCGTCTATTTATGAAGACCAGGAAGCACTCAACCACCTATTGCGCACTTCGTGCTCGCTGGAGAGCCTGGTAGTTGGCGAAAAGGAGATACTGGCGCAGACCCGAAAGGCGTACGAGCAGTGCAAGGAAGCCGGACTAACTGGCGACTATCTGCGAATGGTGATGAACACCGTCGTCAAAACCGCCAAAGAAGTTTATACCAAGACCAACATCTCCCGCAACCCCATCTCCGTAGTTTCCCTCGCTTACCGAAAATTAAAAGAGCTTAATTTGTGTACCAATGCCCGCGTTTTGATCATCGGGGCAGGCGAGACCAATCAATGTATTTCAAAATACCTGCAAAAGCATAAGTTTACCAATTTCGCTGTATTTAACCGCACCCTATCAAAAGCGCAGCAATTAGCTGATGATTTGGGTGGTGAGGCTTATAAATTGGATGCATTAAAAACTTATAATAACGGGTTTGATGCTATCATTACCTGTACTTCTGCTGTACAGCCTATTATTACGCCTGAGCTTTATAAATCATTGCTTAACGGAGAGACTGATAAGAAAACTATCATCGATTTGGCGATACCAAACGATACTGCACCTGAAGTATTAGCCCAATTTCCGGTTAATTTTATCGAGGTACACTCGTTAAACGATGTAGCAAAAAATAACCTGCAGGAACGCTACCAGGAATTAGTTCATGCCGAGAAGATCATCGAACAGAACATAGCTGAATTTGTACCGCTAATGAAACAGCGCCGCATAGAAGTAGCTATGCGCGAGGTTCCTGAAAAGATCAAAGAAATCCGCCATAACGCATTGAATACCGTATTTGCTGATGAGGTTCAAAATATGGACGAACATTCCCGCGAAGTACTGGAAAAAGTGATCAACTATATGGAAAAGAAGTACATCAGCGTACCGATGATCATGGCGAAAGAGATACTGATCAATAGTTGACTTTGAGCTGAATGCTAAAAGACCAAAGCTTAAAACTTTTCAATTTAAACTTCTTAACTCTTAACTGTGCAGTAGAACCACCCTTAGGCTTTCAGCTTTCTGCTTTCGCCTCATTCCGTCACCCATTTTTCATATCCTTCCATAGTTCGTGAAAAAGTCAATTTATTTCGTGAAATTCGCGCAATAATTATTACGATCCCTTGGACAGAAAACTGATTATTGGTACACGCGGCAGCGAATTGGCACTTTGGCAGGCTAATTTTGTAAAAGACAGCCTGGCAGAGCATAACGTAGCTGCTGAACTTAAGATCATTAAAACCCAGGGCGACCGTATCCTAAATTTGAGCTTTGATAAGCTGGAAGGTAAAGGCTTTTTTACCAAAGAGCTTGAAGAAGAGCTATTGGCAGGTACCATTGATTTGGCTGTGCACTCGCACAAGGACCTGCCTACTGAAAACCCTCCGGGACTCATCATCGCAGCAGTTTCAGAAAGGGAGGACCCATCTGAACTGTTGCTGATCTTGAAAGACTGTGTGGACGTTCATCAAAAAATGTCACTGAAATATGGGGCAATTGTAGGTACTTCATCCAATCGACGCAAGGCGCAGTTACTTGCCTACCGCCCCGATCTGGAAATAGAAGACCTGCGTGGCAACGTACCCACCCGTATTGGCAAATTGCGCGACGAGAAATACGATGCCATCATGATTGCTAAAGCAGGCGTAACCAGGCTGAATATCAATCTGAGCGAATTTCATGTGGAAGAATTAACACCGGTTGAATTGGTTCCCGCCCCCGCACAAGGTGTGCTGGCTATCCAGATCAGGGAAAATGATGCGGAGCTGTTTAATGTACTCCAGGCCTTGAATCATCCTGACGTTGCTGAGGAATTGGCTGTTGAACGGACTGTGTTAAAATTATTCGGCGGCGGTTGTCATTTGCCTTTGGGCTGCTATTGCCGCAGGGATGAAGGCGCGTTCCAGGTGTTCACATCAAAAGCTAACGAAGGCGATGAATTTCCTGATCGTTTATTTATCGAATCAAATACCACCGAAGGCCTTGCTGAAAAGGTTGTTGCTAAATTCGATAAAAAGCGTAAACGCCCGCAAAGTGTATTCATTTCCCGTGAGCTTTCAGAGCAAAGCTATTTCAGGAAAGCGCTTTCGAAACATAATATTAATATTGAGGATCGTTCGCTGATCCGTACGGTGCCTGTGATTACTAAATTAGCATCCCATATTTTGCAGGATGCTGACTGGATATTCTTCAGCAGTAAAAATGCTATTGAATATTTTTTCCATTTAAAGCCTCAATTGCCAAAAGATGTAAAATTTGGTGTAGTGGGAGCGGGTTCAGAAGAGATGTTACGTTTGAAAGGTTATTTTACTAGCTATGTAGGCGGCGGCATCGATACTTCAGAAGTTGCAGAAGAGTTTGCTAAACTGGCCAATGGTAAAAAAGTATTGTTCCCCGGAGCTGAGGGCTCACTAAGAAGTATACAACAAGGTCTGTCATCGGACACCAAAATCGTCGACCTGCCGGTTTATGAAACCGTGCTGGAAGAAGATGTAGAAGGTACCGGAGCAGATGTGCTTGTGTTTACCAGTCCGTCAAATGTAGATGCTTATTTTGCAAATAATTTGCTGGAACCCGGTCAGAAGGTAATTGCCATCGGTAAATCAACCGGCAGGAAATTCGATGAGATGGGTACAAAATATACGCTGCCTTTTTCACCCGACGAAGTTGGGTTGGCTGAGGCCGTGTTTGGGATATAATTTAAGTCCATAGTCGATTGTCAATAGTCCATGGGCATTGGATAATAAAACTTTTACAATGGACTATTGACTATGGTCCATCGACAAAAAATATGCTACAACGACCAAGAAGAAACAGGAAAAGTGACGTGATCCGCCGCATGGTGCAGGAAACTCATGTGAGCGCCGATAATTTGATATTCCCTTTGTTTATCATTGACGGTAATAATCAGAAGAGTGAAGTAGCATCCATGCCGGGCATTTACCGGAATTCAGTAGACAACCTGCTGCGTGAAGTGGAAAGCTGCATGAAGCTTGGTTTGAAATCTTTCGACCTGTTCCCGAATATTGAAGAGTCGTTAAAAGATAAATTCGCTACTGAAAGCTATCGTGATGGCAGTCTGTATTTACGCGCCATTAGCGAAGTAAAGAAGAATTTTCCTGAAGCATGTGTAATTACTGACGTAGCGATGGATCCCTACAGCAGCGATGGACACGATGGTATTGTAGAGAACGGCGAAATACTGAACGATGAGACATTAGAAATATTGGGCAGAATGTCGTTAGCTCATGCGGAAGCAGGCGCCGATATCATCGCACCATCAGATATGATGGATGGTCGTGTGGGCTATATCCGCAGTGTTCTGGATGATAATGGCTTTACCAATGTTTCCATCATGTCGTACACAGCTAAATATGCCAGTGCGTTTTATGGCCCGTTCCGTGATGCACTGAACTCGGCACCAAAATTTGGCGACAAGAAATCCTATCAGATGAACCCTGCAAATCAGCGTGAAGCATTGATAGAAGCTGATTTGGACGAAGCTGAAGGTGCAGACTTTTTAATGGTAAAACCCGCATTGCCTTACCTGGACGTCATTAAACTATTAAAAGACAATACCGAACTGCCAATTGCTGCTTATAATGTGAGCGGCGAATACGCTATGATAAAAGCAGCAATACAAAAAGGCTGGCTGAACGAACAACGTGCCATTACCGAAGTGCTAACCAGCATCCGCAGGGCAGGAGCAACAGCTATCCTAACGTATCATGCGAAAGAGGTGCTCGAGAATGGGTGGTTGTAAAGGAGGTGGAAGCTTAAAGGCGAAAGCCGCAAGCTTTTTATTTTGTGTGATATTAACTAAACGATATAATGGCTTTAAGCTTTGCGCTTTTAGCTTTCAGCTAAAAACATGTTAGATTCATTAAAAAAGATATTTTCAGGAGGAGAGGGTGATGAGCCGGTTAACACTACAGGTAAACCGGACATTAGCAGGGAGAAATCGGCTGAACTGTATGAGAAGGCCAAAACGTATTTCCCGGGAGGGGTAAACTCACCGGTGCGGGCTTTCAGGTCGGTATACGGTACTCCGCTGTTTATTGAAAAAGGCGATGGCTGCCATGTTTGGGATGCTGACGGTAACCAGTTTATTGATTTCTGCTGTTCATGGGGACCGCTGATCCTGGGGCATAACAACGCTAAGGTTCGCGAAAAGGTGACCGAGGTAATGCAAAAGGGCATGTCGTTCGGCGCACCAACAGCTTTGGAGAATGAACTGGCAGAACTAATTCTGAAGCATAATAAATTCATCAAGAAACTACGTTTTGTAAGCTCAGGCACTGAGGCGGTAATGTCGGCTATCAGGCTGGCACGCGGTTATACCAAACGGGATAAGATATTAAAGTTTGAAGGCTGCTATCACGGGCATTCCGATTCGTTGCTGGTAAAGGCAGGCTCCGGATTGGTTACTTTTGGTGAGACTTCATCGGCAGGCGTGCCAAAATCATTTGCTGACGAAACTATTGTCGTTGCGCTGAATGATAGAGGGGCTTTGCAAAAGGCTTTTGAAGAATTTAAGGACCAGATCGCGGCAATCATTATTGAACCGATTCCGGCTAATAATGGTTTGCTTCTGCAGGATAAAGAATATCTTGAATATCTGCGCGAAATTTGTACCCAAAACGGAACTTTACTGATATTTGATGAAGTAATTTCAGGTTTCAGGGTTGGTTTTGAGGGTGCGGCCGGGCACTATGGCATTCAACCGGATATTATCACCTATGGTAAGATCATTGGAGGTGGCTTGCCGGTAGGTGCATACGGTTCATCAGCTGAAATTATGGATCACATTTCGCCGGTAGGCTCTGTATACCAGGCAGGTACATTGTCGGGTAACCCGGTAGCAATGGCGGCAGGTATAGCGCAGTTGAGCGAGTTGCTAAGAATGGGTTTCTATCGTGACCTGAACAATAAAACAGAAGAATTCACCGAGTCGATACAGCGTTTTGCTACGGCCCGTAATTATAAATTCAGAGTGTTCACCATCGGGTCGATATTCTGGTTTGCTTTTACAGAGCAGGAGAAGATCAACAGGGCGGATGAGATTGATGCAGCGAGCATGGAGAAATTCAAGAAAATGCACCACGAATTGCTGAACAGGGGAATTTATTTAGGCCCGTCGGGATATGAAGTAGGGTTCATCTCTTCGGCACACAATAAAACCGATCTGGAGAAAGCAAAACGCGCTATATTTGATAGTTTAGATATCGTTTTCAGAGACAAATAAGTTGGCAGTTTGCTGTGGGCAGTTTGTATTTGATTGCAGATGCTGTTGCCAACCGCAAACTTATAACTGCAAACTAAAAAAAATGAAGAGACCTTTTGTTATATTCTATGCTATCATTATTTATGCGGTAGCGGAATTGATTTGGTGGGGATATATGCTGGTAACATTGCAGCCTCAGCGTACAGCAATGATATTAGGCGAAGGCAGTATGTTCGTTATCGTATTTACTGTGGGTGCTATCAGTCTGCATAAATCCATCAAAAAAGAGCGCCGATTGCAGGAGCAGAAAAAGAATTTCCTGATGTCGGTGACCCATGAGTTGAAATCGCCGCTGGCATCTATCAAACTATTACTGCAAACTATCCAGAAACGCGATCTGACCAAACAGCAGGTGCATGATTTTATCAATAAGTCCTTACTGGATATAGAGCGTTTGGATGATATGGTAGAGAATATGCTGCTGGCATCAAAGATCGATAACCGGTCATATACGTTCCCTAAGGCGCAATTTAATCTATCTGCATTGGTTGATAATATCGTTAACCGCTTGCAATTGAATAAATGTGATTTGACGCAACAATTGATCAACGCTGAAATTGAACCCAAGATCGAAATCACTGGCGATAAGTTTGCTTTAACATCTGTAGTAACCAACCTGATCGAGAATGCCATCAAATATTCGGGCCCTTGTGAGGTGGTTGATGTCAAATTATTTTCAAGAGATAATAAGATATTTCTGGAGGTGGCTGACCATGGCATCGGTATTGCCGATGCAGAGAAACACCGCATCTTTGAGCGTTTTTACCGTGTAGGCAGCGAAGAAACACGTAATACAAAAGGCACAGGCTTAGGTTTATATATTGTGAAAGAGGTATTGAATCAGCACGCAGCCAGTATCAGTGTGAAGGACAATGATCCTACAGGAAGTATTTTTGAAGTGGTTTTTGCATAATGATGACACTAATTACACCAATTTAGTACGAATTTTGCCCATCGCTCATCAAGATGCTAAATTACTGTTTTAATAAATTCGTGAAATTCAACTTAATTCGAAAAATTAGTGTTATAAATCATTAATCATATGCCAAATAAAAAAAGAATATTGCTAGCAGAGGACGAAGAACATCTGTTAGAAGCTATAAAATTAAACCTCGAACTGGAAGGTTATAAAGTAACAACCGCTAATAACGGTAAAAAAGCGCTTCAAAAATTTAAAGAAGAGCGTTTTAACCTGGTGATACTGGACGTAATGATGCCCGAAGTAGATGGCTTTGTAGTTGCAGAAACTATCCGCCTGGAAAACTCTGAGGTACCTATTATGTTCCTAACTGCCAAGAACACCAACGAAGATAAAATCTCAGGCCTGAAAAAAGGTGCTGACGACTACCTGACCAAGCCATTTAACCTGGAAGAACTGATCCTTCGTGTAAACAACCTGGTAAAAAGAGGTTTAAAAGGCGAAGAGCTGAAAGAGTTCAACAGTTATAAAATTGGTGACAAAACCATTCACTTTAACTCATTTGAATTGGTAAACGGTGATGGTTCGATTACTGCCTTAACCAAAAAGGAAACCATGCTGCTTAAACTTTTGATTGAGCGCAGAAATGACGCCGTATCACGCGAGCAGATACTGGAAACTGTTTGGAACTACGATGTATACCCATCCACCCGTACCATCGATAATTTTATCCTGACCTTCCGTAAATATTTTGAACCTGATCCCAAAAACCCGGTATATTTTCATTCGATTCGTGGGGTGGGTTATAAATTTACAGATCAGCATTAATGTTCAGCAATAAGGCCCGGATTTTTGTATTAAGCATATTTTTTATCATGCTAGTGCTTTTTGCCTACCAGCGTGTATACCAGCTTGTCGCGTTTTGCTTCCTGATGATCGTGATGATCATTATCGAGTATTTTAGACAGGGGACTTTGGTTCTGGCTGCTAAATACTATCATCAGAAGGATTTCGGAAAAACCGAAGACCTGCTGAAACAGATCAGAAAACCCGAGCTGCTTAGCAAAAAACGCCGTGGTTTTTACGAGTACATGATGGGCGCTGTATGTCTGCAAAAGCATGAATATGAAGCGGCAGAACACCATTACGAACTGGCTTCACAATATCCCTTGAGAACGCTTAATGATCATGTGGCTGCGTTGGTACATGTGGCCAATATCAGTATCCGTCAAGGGAATTATGACAAGGCCGAAGCCTATCTGCAATTAGCTTTACAGGATAAAGAAAAGATTACTGCTAAAATGCTGGCGGTAATAGACCGGTTAAAACAGGAAATAAAAAAACACTGAATTGAGAACCAGGAGTCAAGATTCAAGAAACAAGATTTTTTCTTGAATCTTGATTCTTGGCTCTTGCCTCTATAACAATATGAGAGACTCACTATTTATTAAAGCCGCATTTTCGGAAAAGACAGAGCGACCACCGGTTTGGATGATGCGCCAGGCGGGGCGTTTTATGAAAGAGTATTGGGACATCAAGAATAAATACTCATTTCTTGAAATGTGCAAGACACCCGAAATTGCTGCTGATGTGACCATGCTTCCTGTTAACTTGCTGGGAATTGATGCGGCTATTTTATTTTCGGATATATTAGTTACTGCCGAAGCTATGGGCGGCGATTTGAGTTTTGCCAATGGAATAGGACCGAAGTTTTCTAATCCTGTTCGTAACCACGCAGGTGTGGATGCTTTACAAACTGAAGTTACCGACAAATTGCAATATGTAGCCGATGCGATCAAAGTAATTCAACAGCGTTTAAACGGCAGTATTCCACTAATTGGTTTTGCCGGAGCGCCATTTACGGTAATGAGTTATTTGGTAGAGGGTGGATCATCAAAAGATTTTAAGCTAACCAAATTGATGCTCCATAATGAGCCGGAACTAGCGCATCAGTTGTTATCCAAAATCGCCAAAGTAACTATTGATTACCTGAACCTGCAGATTACAGCGGGCGTAAATGCGGTGCAAATATTTGACAGCTGGGCGCAGGCATTGGCATGGGATGATTATAAAGAATTTTCGCATAAATACATCACTCAGATCATAGCTGGTTTGAATAGGAAAGATATTCCAGTGATATCGTTCTGCAAAGGCAGTTCAGTTTTTGCGCCGCTAATGGCTGACGCAAAGCCCGATGTGATCTCTATTGACTGGAACGTGGATCTGCTGGATATAAAGCAACGCCTGCCAAAAGGTATCGCCGTACAGGGTAACCTCGATCCGTATATTTTGTATGCCGATAAAAAGGTGATCAAAGAAAGAATACACCGCCTGTTCGATCGAATGAAAGGCGAGAACGGATATATATTCAACCTGGGGCACGGTATTATGCCGGATATCCCGTTTGATAATGTAAAATACGCGATTGAAATAATTAAGAGCTATAAAAATTAATGTCATTGCTTCGTTGCGCGGCTCACACCATCCGCCTTGCGCCTCGCAATGACAAATAAATAAAATGTTGTACCACTACGTATTAGCCATACACATCATCTTTGTAGTCTGCTGGTTTGCGGGGCTGTTTTATATTGTGCGCCTGTTTATTTATCACACCGAAGCACAGGATAAGCCCGATCCTGAAAGGAAAATACTATCCGACCAATTTGTGATCATGGAGCGCCGGCTGTGGAACGTCATCACCGTTCCATCTATGATATTGACCGTTGTAGCGGGAACAACCATGCTCTGCTTAGCTCCGGCCTGGTTGCAGCAGCCGTGGATGCATATCAAACTCACGTTTGTGGTATTATTGCTGATTTATCACTTCATGTGCCAGAATAAGATCAAACAAATGCGAAACGGTCTGTTTATCTGGTCATCTACACGTTTGCGCATCTGGAATGAGATTGCTACAATATTTCTATTCGCTATCGTCTTCCTGGCCGTGGTGAAAGATGGTTTAAGCTGGATTTATGGTACTGTCGGTATCATCGTATTTTCGATGATCATTATGTCGGCAGTGAAGATTTATAAGTATTTCAGGACGAAGAATGAAAAAGGCCCCAAAGCAGGGTTAAAAGAGAAAATAGCTCTAATTAAAGGGGATATAAAGGAATTGGTTAGACCATATTGTGCCGAAGGGTACTTCGTAGACTGTTATGGTGCATATGAAATTGACCCTAAAAATTTAGTATACCTGGTATGCGTTCGGTCAGATGCTATGAAGGAACAGCTTAAAGCGAATGTCGAGCTAAATAATACTCTCAGAAACACTCTGATCACAAATGATTACCCTATAGAAGCCCGTGATAATGTATACATAGATTTCGAGTCCCAGGAAACTGTAGACAGAGAATCTAATGGCGACTGGCACCTTCATTTACAATGAAACGTTTCCTTAGTGGTCGCAAATTCAACTATATTAGTTGCAATTTCGAGTGCTGAGCAATCAATTTAAAATCGCGATCATCCTGAAGAAGTGAGATATTATTTCGAATAGCATAAACAGCTATTGAGCAGTCATTAGGTTTTCGAACAGTAATGCCTTTTTTCCTCAGTTCACGATAAAGTTTGGCTGCTTCATAAGCCAATTCATAATTATTTTCTATCAGCTTGGTTAAAGTATCAAAGTAGGAACTAAAATATCTAAAATCCTTATCTGATATCATGCCTTGCAAAACTTCTTGAACTATTACAGGGCAAGTAGCTATTACAATATTGCTTAGGTTATTCTTTAAGTATAAGCTGGAATGAGTTTCATGCCCCTTGAAAAAATTAATCCAAACAGAAGTATCAACTAAAACGATATCCATTATTCATAGGCTTTATCGTCAATTTCTACTTTTCCCCATAAATCGAGCAGCTTTTTTTGATTTTCTATAGTTATATACAACCGTAAAGCTTCTTCTACAATGGCTTTTTTGGTTTTAACGCTGCTTAGTTTCTGAGCCTTTGCCATCAATGTATCATCGATATCAATATTTGTTCTCATGTGTATAAATTTGAATAAATATACACATTTTTATTCAAGATGCAAAATTTATTTTACCTCATTCACCCCCAATAGCACACTCGTTCTCCATTCCCTCACATCTGGGTTAATGCCCACAGTCATTAAATACTTGCCACTGTAAGTTGCTTCAGGGATGGTTGATTTTGCGCCCGGAAGTAAATTCACTTCGCTCACGCTATATTTCTTATCCGGATCAAGGCCTTTTAAAAGAATAGGTAAGTGCGTACCCGCAGCGTAACGGTTATTCACCAAATAGTTGAACATAATGGCGCTGCCTTTAGCCTGATCAACATACATCACAGAAGCTACATCATTATCCCATGGACTTTGTAAACGATATTGGTCGCCGTGCCAAATGGCCTCTGAATACTGGTTGTAGGTTTTCACTGCACCCTGGCAAAAGGCCAGTTCCTGCGGTTTCAGTTTCCCTACAACAACGTCAAAGCCCAGTTTGCCCATCATAGCAACATCGGTGCGGAATTTGATAGGCTGTTTGCCCCAGTCGGTTACATGGTTTGAACTTGCCAGGGCAGGGTAGAAGTAAGAGTATTCCCATTGAATAAATATGCGCTCGATAGGTTCCGTATTATCACTTGGCCAGTATTCGGTAAAGTATTGCAGCGCGCCATAATCAACACGGCCGCCACCACCGGAGCATAGCATCATCGGCACTTTAGGATATTTCGCACGCAGGCGATCCAATACATGGTATAAGCCCCGTACATAGTCTGTATAAAAATTGCCCTGATTTTTCTCATAAGCAGAATGGGCATTATACATGAGCGAATTGCAATCCCATTTAATATAGGCCAGTTCAGGGTTTTGTGTAAATAAATTATCAACTATGCTGAACACGTATTCCTGCACCTTTGGATTACTCAGATCGAGCACCAATTGGTTGCGCATATAATATTCCGGACGCTGGGGCTGTTTTACGATCCAGTCCGGGTGTTTTTCATACAATTCACTCTTTGGGTTCACCATTTCAGGTTCTACCCAAATACCAAATTTTACACCATCTTCTTTTGCTGTTTTGGTCAGGAAGGCAATACCGTTGGGCAGCTTTGCTTTGTTTACTTCCCAGTCACCCAAACCCGCATGGTCATCATTTCGTGGGTATTTATTTCCAAACCAGCCATCATCCAATAAGAATAAATCGACACCAAGTGTTTTGGTATCTTTCAGAATATCAGCAAGCTTCTGTTCGTTGAAACCAAAATAAGTCGACTCCCAGTTGTTCAGTAATGTTAATCGCGAACCTTGTCCATCAACAATTTTATATTTGCGTGCCCAGCTTTGCAGGTTGCGGCTTGCCTCCCCTTTGCCTTTGTTCGAGAGCGTATAAACAACCTTAGGTGTCATGAATTCTACTCCGGGTTTTAGGGTATAATCGCCGGCATAATTGTTAATGCCTGCAATCAACCTTAAATTATTTGCCGGGTCAACCTCCAGGTCGATGCGGTAATTGCCGCTCCATTCTACATTGCCATACAACACTTCGCCTTCATCTTCAGAAGCAGGTTTATTAAGCGATACCATAAACACCGGTGGCTGGAACAGGTCGGCACGTGAACCCAATTTAGAGTCCAACGTTTTGATACCATGCATCAGTTGTTCTTCTTCCGGACGCATTTCTTTGGCCCAGTCTCCATGATAATTCCTGAGCCAGTAGCTGCCTGCCTGCAGGTATAGGTTTGCTGACGCATATTTGTTCAGTACCACATCTTTTTTCTCATTGTGTTTGATCACGCTCCATTGCTCGGTCACGTTCTCATTAAAGTAAGTCTGATAATTTAAAGTGACCTCAAAGTCATAAACGGGATCCTTCAGGTTGATGGTCAGCAGGCTAACATCATCATTGATCTGTGTCACTTTATGATCCACATATTGCAAGTCGAGCGATTTATTGCCATCAGCATGAGTTACCGCTATGGCTGGCTCAAGCAGGTTGCGTGATCCTGCGGGTGTATAGGCCGAATTGTATTCATCAGTTTTATCATCCAGCCGATAAGTTTTGGCAATAGTATTATATTCATTTTTATTGGCCAGTTTACCGCCGAAATAAACCATATCCAGGTGTTTGTCATTTGTAACCTGCAGTACGAGTGAATGGTCTTTCGTTTCAACAGGAATGGTTTGTGCTTTTGTGTTTAGAGTGGCAGCTACAACTGTCAAACATACAATTGTAAATTTTGGTACAAAAATTCTCATTATGATGATGGTTTATAATTTATTGGTATCCAAATCTAAAAAAATAATGTTTATTCCTGCCTATAAATTAGGCCATCTTTCATCACGAGTTTTACCTGTGTCACCGCTTTGATGTTTTCGGCAGGATTACCCTGAACAACAATCAGATCAGCAAAGTAACCCGCTTTAATGTTTCCGACGCCCTTTAATTGAAAAACTGAGGCATTCACAGAAGTGGCTGACCGTAAAATATCAATAGGTTTCATGCCATATTCAGCCATCAGTATCATCTCGCGGGCATTGTCGCCATGTGTAAATACGCCTACATCACCGCCCATGCAGATGGTAACGCCAGCCTTCATAGCTTCACTGAAAATATACTTTTTATGTTTGATATCAGCATTGTCAGGTTCGCCTTTCTTCCATCCATCAAAATAAATAGCGTACGCTTCGGTGGCCGCCAGGGTAGGGCATAGGGCTATATTTTTCTCCTTCATCAACTTAAAGAGCTCCGGAGTGCCGCCGTCCCCATGTTCAATAGTAGTTACTCCGGCTTCTATCGCCCTGCGCAGGCCTGCTGATGTAGTAGAATGCACGGCCACTGTTCGTCCGCTGCTTTTGGCTACTTCTACTGCTTTTTTTAATTCTTCTACTGTGAAAGTTGGCTCTGCTTTTTTATCAAGTCCCCAGCCATAATCTGCGTAGATCTTTACTACATCAGCACCGTGCCCAATTTGTGAACGGACTACGTGGGTGATGCCTTCCTCACCATCAGCCTCTTCACCACCTTCAATGATTGTATTCTGATCCACTACATTCTTTGGCCCATAGCTGCCTGTTGCTACAATAGCCCGGGTCGCCACCATCATCCGCGGACCCGGTATAATACCTTTATCAATGGCGGTCTTTAAACCCACATCATCATAACCCGCACCTTCAGTTCCTAAGTCGCGTTCGGAAGTAAAGCCTGCCATCAGAGTCTCGCGCGCATGTACTACCGCACGGGCTGTACGCTCGGCTCGACTTTCTTTCAGCACCTGGTCGTCCCATAGGGTTTCATTATAAGGATGCAGGAATAAATGAGAATGCCCCTCAATCAAACCCGGCATTAACGTTGTCCCTTTCAGTTCGATCACTTTTGCTGAAGCCGGGACTTTTACGTTACTCGCATCACCCACTGCCTCGATGTAATTACCTTTTACCAGTACTACCCAGCCGCTATGCATTTGCTCGCCATCAAAAACACGATCGGGCTTTAAGAGGGTGTATCTTTCCGTTGTTTGTGCGAAAACAAGGCAAACTGATGCGAGGATCAGCAATAAGGTGAGTTGCAGCTTTTTCATGGTGTAAGCAAATTATTAAAAATAGTAATGCAATCAAATAGGCATTGGCGTGTGGACTCACCCCGACGACGCTACGTTGGTCGACCCTCTCTCCACTTTGTGGAAAGAGGGTAAAAAAGAAAAACAAAGAATTCACCCTCTTTACCGCTTGCGGAAGAGAGGGTGGTCAAGCGAAGCAACGACCGGGTGAGTAGATGGCAGAGTAAACAGGCAAAAAAATAATTTATCCTCCGTGCAACCAATTGCCTTTAGTTTTCATCTTACCTTTAAATGATGTTTTTGGAGCACAAGTACACAATTGAAGATCTGGTAAAACGCTGTAAGGCAAACGAACGCAAGGCGCAGGAGTTGCTTTATAAGCAGTTTGCTTCGAAAATGATGGGGGTATGCCTGCGTTACGCGAACGACAGGATGGAGGCCGAGGATATGCTGCAAAACGGTTTTATCCGGGTTTTTCAAAAGATTGCCGACTACCGCGGAGACGGTTCTTTTGAAGGCTGGGTAAGACGGATCATGGTGCACAGCTCTATTGAATATTATCGCAAACATCATAAAATGCTTTCGGTGGCTGACCTGGAGGAAACGGGTAAAGAACCATCTGTCGATGCGGTTGCAGTGGCGCGATTGGATGCTAAGGACCTGATGGCGCTGATACAACAGCTCTCGCCGGGATACCGGATGGTGTTTAACCTTTATGCGATAGAAGGTTATTCGCACAAGGAGATCGGCGAGATCATGGGGATATCAGAAGGCGCCTCCAAATCTCAGCTATCGAGGGCCCGGGCTATATTAAAAGAACAAATTGTACAATCAGATGGAAAAAGGTATGAATATGCAGGATAAAGAATTTGATGATCTGTTCGGCTCAAAGTTGGGAGATTTTGAGGCGCAACCTTCAGCGCAGGTATGGCAGAATATCGATGCTGAACTTAGTGGAAGAAGGAAGAAAAGCATCTTTCCGATGCTGAGCATTGCTGCTAGTGTGCTTATACTGCTAACGGCAGGGATATTATTTATACCTAAAAAAAGTGTTGTGAAACGCAGTAAGCCGGATACCATTGCTGTTGCAAAAGCGGGCCCATCAGTAGTAAAACCTGAGAATACTAAACGTGTAAACCCATCTGAAACACGGAAGGAACAATTGGCCACAGTTGTAACACCGGTTAAGTATACAACGAAAGCCGATCAACCTAAAGTAAAATCGAATGCTGTTGAGCAGAGGGAGCAGACAAATCCATCGATTGCAAAAACAGAAATTGTTAAACATGAAGATCAGCCTTTGATAGCATCTGCAGGAACGTCAAAACAGATCGAAGTAGTAAAACAGGATCCAATAGAAATAACCGAGACTCCAACAGTGGAAATTAAACCCGTAGCGGAAAACAGCGCCGTCAATTTACCGGCCCAACCTCTATTGGCTTCAAATCAACCTGCTAAAACAACAAAGCAGGTAGTAAAAAAACGCGGGATACGTAGCTTTGGCGATATTGTGAACCTGGTGGTTGCCAAAGTGGACAAACGTAAGGATAAACTAATACAGTTTTCGGACTCGGACGACGATGAGTCCATGGTATCAGCAGTGCACCTGGGTGCACTCAAAATAAAAAGAGATAATTAATCAAATTCAATCTAAACAGATAAAAATATTATGAAACGTTTACTATTTATAGTTGCCCTTGTATGTGCAGTGGCGGGCAGCGCTTATGGTCAGGATACCAAAACCGACACGGTTAAAAAAGATACCTCAAACAATCATAACTGGAGCTGGAGCAATCACGAAGATGGCGACGCTGGAGATACTACTCATTACCGTCATCATTATCATCACCATAATAATAGCGGGTTTTCCATCGGTCTGACCTTCTCAAGATTCGATCTGGGCTTAACTACACTGGTAGATAATGGCAGCTTTACCCTGTCACCAAAGAATGATTTCCTTCGCTATCGCTCATGGAAGTCAAGCAATGTAGGTTTTGATGTGTTCCAGTTTGGTTATCGGGTTAGTGATGTGTTTAAAGTGTATGTATCAGGAGGGTTTGATTGGACGTTGATCCGCCTGCGCGAGAATATTACTATTCTACCTAATCAGCCTGTATTAACTTATCGTAGGGACAGTATCGATTACAGTAAAAACCGCTTTGGATCGAGTTATTTGCGGATTCCTTTGTCTTTTGATATCCGTACACATGAGGATGCACGCGGCAACAGGGCACATTTTGTTTTCGGGCCGATTGCCGGAATACTCCTTAATGGCCGCGTAAAACAGATCAGCGAAGAAAACGGAAAGCAGAAGATCGACAACGATTACCATTTTGCCAAAGTACGTTATGGGGGCTTTGTGCGGATGGGATATGCCGGGTGGGGTTTGTTTGCCAAATACTACGTCAACGATATGTTCGAGAATAGTCCGGAACAGGCAGGGTTGAGGAACCTTTCATTTGGGTTAACGTTCGGCTTCTGATTAATTCCTATTTAGAAATAAAAGCATGCAGATTCATTGCATGCTTTTATTTTATAGTTATTACAGACTTTGAATATCAATTTCACCACCCATAGAAGAGCCAACTATTTTTGCCCCGCCATTGTTGACCTGGCCAGACAGTCGCCCGTTTTCATTTGTGCCTTTAAAGTTATCTAATCTTTCAGCGTTTATTTTATCAGCGTTCAGCGACAGGTCGCCATTCAATTGTTTAGGTATAACGATCATAAGTTTGCCTTTAGTAGCTATTAGTTTGGTGTCTTCAAGGTCACGGATTTTTGCATAAATTTTGCCATTGGTTGTAACTGCTGAGACTTTGCAGGAGAGGTCGAACAGACTTAAATCGCCGCCTGCGTTAGACGCGTCGAGATTACCATGAATGTTGGAGGCCAGGATATCCGCTCCGCTATTACCTGCTTTAATTTTACCGTCTATGTTTGATAGTATTATTCGTCCCCCTGAGTTAGCAATATCGATATCGCCACTGCAATGGTTAACAACGATATTGCCTCCGGCGTCAGACAAATTCATTTTTTGCTTTACATCGCGTAGCAGGATAGTTCCCCCTGAATTGGCGCATTTTACATTTCCTGTCGTTGAAGTAACGGTAATATCCCCTCCGCTGGTCGCTAATTGCTGATCGCCATTCATTCCTGTCAATAATATACCGGCCCCGGCGGTACTCAAATCAGTATTAATGTTTCGTGGTAGTAACACCACGAACGATGCGTAAAGCCTTTTGTCTGACGGTACACCATCTGACTTGCGTATCAGTTGTGCGTTGAGCTTCCCATTGTCAATACTTACAGTAAATGTGTAATTGTCTTTCAAATCCTCTTCAATTTGCGCATCGGTCATTATCGACCCGTTGCATTTTATACTCACCTGCACATCTACATCTTTCGAATCAGATCCATTTACCGTTATTGAACCGCCTTCTGTTGTCACCACAAGTTTTTGGATAGACACATTGCTGAACGACTTTTGGAAATAAGGTCTAAAATCCTGGGCAAATAGCGTAGCCGGGATCATAGCAAGCAGTAGTATACAAAGCTTTTTCATAGCAGATGATTTTAGGTATAAATAAATTTACATATTGCTAAATCAATGCTGCAAGTACTTTCTCGTCATAAAATAAGACACGATTTAAGGATTTAGGATGATTTATAATCGTTGAAATCCTTTTTATCCCACAATCGTGTTTAAATTTGTCTTTTAATCCTGGCAATCTTTTTAATCACTTAATCGTGTCAATGGCTACTTCTTTCTTACACGCGATCTCGATCAGTAAACTATATCCCGGTACTACCGGCAGTGGGCTCAAACTAACCAGCCTGGAAATAAACCGCGGAGAAATAACTGCAATTATTGGAGCAAGTGGTAGCGGTAAGACTACGTTACTCAGTTTGCTGTATGGTTTGCAATCTCCGGATACGGGCGAAGTACATTTTAAGGATGAGCGTGTTTGGGGACCAGAAGAAAAACTGATACCCGGTCACGACGCGATGAAAATGGTAACCCAAGCCGAGGATGACCTGAACCTGTTTGCCAAAGTACGCGACAATGTATCTGTTCTGTTGCCTAATACCGATATTCAGGCTAAGATCGAGAAAACCGAACAGGTACTGAAACAGCTGAATATGATGCGCCTGGGTGATAAACGGGTTGCAGACTTGAGTGGTGGCGAGAAGCAACGTGTGGCCATAGCCCGTGCATTGGTAACTCAGCCAGAAGTTTTATTGCTGGATGAACCCTTTAACCAGGTAGATACTTCCTTCCGTGATGGTTTGCAGGACGATATCCGGCAGATTGTAAAAGATACCGGACTGACAGTGATCATGGTTTCCCACGATCCGGCTGAGGTGCTATCGATGGCCGACACATTGATCGTTTTAAAGGACGGCGAAATCATCGAATCCGGGCATCCAAAGAAAGTATATAATGACCCTCAATATTTATATACGGCAAGGCTCCTCAATAATTGTAATGTGCTAAATTCCTATCAAGCTGAGACTTGCGGCATAAAAGTAAAAAAAGAGTGGGTAATGCTTTACCCGGAATGGGTAGAAGCACGTGATAGTTGGGCGGGTAGTAAATGGGTAGTAAAGCAAGTACTGTTCAAGGGCTTTTATGAAGAGTTATTGTTGGAACATGACGGAGTTACCCTGCGGATACTTAACGGGCACCCTGGTAAATTTATAGGAGGTAACAAGGTGAAAATAAAAATCGCCCGCTATCTGGAATATTAATTTTCTTATTTATTAAAGAATTATCAACAGACATTTCTGCTCTGTTTGCATTTAAACCTTTATTTGCCTGTTTTAAATTCGGTTACCAACACCCGCCCGATATTTTTATGGTCTGATTTTTGTTTTTTTAATGAACTATTTTGAGTATAATTGATTTATTACCAATTAACTAACTGACCAGATAACTCATAAACGTAAACCCCAAGCGTATGAAGATCACTTACAAAACCTCTATCCTTTTGTCATCGGCTATCGCAGTTTTAATGCTTTACAGCTGCTCTAAGTCGGAAAAAGTAAGCCCCGTAGCAAACAATCAGGAACAATCGACGCTACCATCAACAAAAGATGGCAGGCACGTGTATGGTTTGCTGCCAACCAGCCCCGAAGAGTACTCAACTTTGCCAGTGTACTCGCCAGATCTTTTCAAAAAGCAGTTCGGCTCGTTTGCTACCGGAGCGCCAGCTGTAGTTACACTTAGTAACCCGGCAGTGAGGGATCAGGGTCAGATAGGCTCTTGTACTTCATTCTGCGGTGCCGAGGCCTATGAGATTGGTTATTATTATAAAAATGGGACATACCCGACTTTATTGAGCCCTGCATTCATTTATTATGAAGAAAGGGTAAACATCCTTCATCAAAGAATATCTGCAGATAACGGTGCCAATATGGTAAATATTGGTCAGGCTTTGCAGAAATATGGCGATTGTTTTGAATCTCTGTATGCGTATCCGAGCAGTAACAGGTCAACAGCTTATAAAACCCCGCCTTCGTCTGCTGCTATTTCCAATGCATTAGGCTACAAGGTAACCAGCTATACTATGGTTAACTCCGGTGATACAGCTGCAGTGAAAAACTTATTGAGAAATAATGTGCCGGTAATGATGGGCTTTAATGTGTATGATAAAACCAGCACTTATCAATATTTTGAAGGTTTAAATACCACAAGCTATACTTACAATCCGCTGACCAGCACTGGTGCTTTAGCAAGTGGAGTAACTTTGTTGGGAGGGCATGCGGTGCCGCTTATTGGATATGACGACAACAGAAAAGCATTCCTTGTTCAAAATTCATGGGGAACTTCATGGGGTAACAAAGGGTTTTTCTACCTGCCTTACTCCGTTTTCATGAGTACCAAGGTAGTTCCACAAGGAGGCGTTTACTACCTGACGCTGTAAAAAATATTGAATAGATTGTGAAAGGCGCTTTAGAGATAAAGGCGCCTTTTTATTTTCTATCGTTATGGAAAATTATCGCGGCCTGCGCGGACGCATTTTTCTAAAGCCCGGATCGCCTGGTCTTTCCAATTTACGATACACCGCAGGTTTAGTGGGAGCATCCGGCTCGTCTGGCCGGATATTTACGGTAAGCTCACGGTCGCCAACAGGGTAACCATTCAGCACCGATACGATATTATCTGCCGAATCCTGGTCAGCAACTTCAATAAAACCATAACCTTTACAAACGCGTGTTTTTTTATCGCGCACCAGCTTTATAGTTTTCAGGTCGCCGTGCAGGGCGAATATTTTTGCCAGTTCAATTTCGTCCATACTCAGCGGAAAGCCGCTGACAAATAATTTTACCATCTCTGATTATTACAACACAAAGCTAACTCAATTGCTTGCATTCTGTGTTAAATTAAATGAATTGTTGTTATTCAGTAGACAACGATGCCAGGGGAGCACCCGTGATAAGCGTTCTTCACAGACGAACCTAAGAAATTTATACCAGATATTCAAACAAAGTCTGATCACGGTTCAATTCTATTACATCAAAGCGCTCTTCTTCCATGCGTTGCAGCAGGGCAGGATAATCATCAGCTGATTTTAGTTCGATTCCTACCAATGCAGGGCCGTTTTCTTTTTCAGTTTTCTTAATAAACTCAAAACGGGTAATGTCGTCATGCGGGCCGAGCACGTTGTTTACAAATAATTTCAAAGCACCAGGCCGCTGAGGGAAACGGACAATGAAATAATGTTTCAAGCCTTCATACAGCAATGACCTCTCCTTGATCTCCTGCATGCGGTCGATGTCGTTGTTACCACCACTGATAACACAGACTACTTTTTTGCCTTTCAGCTTGTGTTTGTATAAGTCTAAAACTGCTACAGATAAAGCTCCCGCAGGTTCAACTACGATTGCGTCTTCATTGTAAAGTTTCAATATGGTGGTGCATACTTTACCTTCGGGTACTAACAGCATATCATCCAACACTTCACGGCAGATAGGGTAGGTAAGTTCGCCTACACGTTTTACAGCAGCGCCATCTACAAAACGGTTGATGGTAGATAATGTCACCGGTTCACCCTGATCAAGTGCATGACGCATGGATGGTGCGCCTTCAGGTTCTACTCCGGCTATGAGGATGCCGGGTTTGTTCTGTTTTAAATAACTACCTGCTCCGGCAGCTAAACCGCCACCACCAATTGGGACGATGACCGCCTCTACGTCGGGTAGATCTTCCAGTATTTCAACACCAACACTGCCTTGTCCCGCAATGATATCGTAATTATCAAAAGGAGGGATGAATGTCATGCCATTGGCTTCCGTATAAATTAATGCTTCTTTCAGACAATCATCAAACGTATCTCCCACAAGTATGATCTCGATATTGCCATTGCCATGCATTTCGGTTTGCGATACTTTTTGCTTTGGTGTGATCTGCGGCATGAAGATGATTCCTTTAGTTCCCAACCTGCGGCACGAAAAAGCAAAGCCCTGCGCATGGTTACCCGCACTGGCGCATACTACGCCACGGCTCAATTGTTCGGCACTTAATTGACTGATCATGTTGTAGGCACCACGCAATTTATAGGAGCGGACAACCTGCAGGTCCTCGCGCTTAAGATAGATCTGGCAGCCGTAACGGTCAGACAGGCGCTGGTTAAACTCCAGCGGGGTGTGTTTGACGATACCTTTTAAACGCGTATATGCTGAATCAAAATCGAGTTGATTCTTAGTTGGGGGAGCCATGGTGTTTTAAGCTTTATGATATGGGTAATGCGGGGATAAGTCGGTAATTTGATTCACCCCGACATCGCTACGCTTGTCGGCCCTCTCTCCGCCTTTGGCGGAAAAAGGGTTAGAAAAATATTCTCCCCTCTCTACATAGTAGAGAGGGGGCAGGGGGGAGTCTACTGTTTTACCAAACGGCTTACCACCAGTCCATGCAGATCGTCGTCCGTGATGTCCAATTTGTTATCGGCCAGAGTTAAAAAGCGATTATAGGCACCTGCTAATTCGTCCTTATCCAGGCTGTACCCCAATCTTTCTAAATGGAATTTCAATGCATGGCGACCGCTACGGGCTGTCAGGACAATACTTGCATTTGGGAAACCCACATCTTCCGGACGGATGATCTCGTAGTTTTCGCGATTTTTCAGAAAACCGTCCTGGTGAATGCCTGAGCTATGTGCAAAGGCATTAGCACCTACAATAGCCTTATTAGGCTGCACAGGCATACGCATTTGCGTGCTTACCATGCGGCTGATCTCGTAAATTTTTTGCGATTGGATATTAGTGTGTAAGCCGAGGCCTTGATGTGTTTTCAGGATCATCACTACTTCTTCTATCGAAGTATTGCCGGCACGTTCGCCGATGCCGTTGATGGTGCCTTCTATCTGGCGTGCGCCGTTTTGCAGGCCGGCGACGGAGTTCGCAGTTGCAAGGCCCAGGTCGTTATGACAATGAACAGAGATGATGGCCTTGTCGATATTTTTTACGTTTTCCTTAAGGAAGCGAATTTTGCTTCCGTATTGATCAGGCAGGCAGTAACCGTTGGTGTCAGGAATATTGACGACGGTGGCACCTGCCGCAATGACCGATTCGACCATCTTCGCAAGGAAGTGAATATCAGCTCTTCCTGCATCTTCAGCATAAAACTCAATATCTTCTACTGCACGTTTTGCATATTTTACAGCTTCAACGGCGCGTTCTAATATCTCTTCGCGTGTGCTGTTGAATTTGTGCTTGATGTGCATATCTGACGAGCCGATTCCAGTGTGGATACGCGGATGCTTAGCATACTGCAATGCGGCGATAGCCGAATCAATATCGCCTTTGTTGGCGCGGGTAAGCGCGCAAACGGTCGGTTCTTTCACCGCTTTTGATATCTCTACCACGCTCTGGAAATCACCCGGACTCGATATTGGAAAGCCGGCCTCAATAATGTCGACACCCAGCGCTTCCAGTTCACGGGCAATCTCTATCTTTTCGGGCGTGGTCAACTGGCAGCCCGGTACCTGCTCGCCGTCGCGAAGCGTGGTATCAAAAACATAAACGCGGTTGGGATCGTGTAGCATATTGTTAGATTTGAGATGTTAGATATGAGATGTGAGACGCCTGTCTTGTTCTATATCTGCATCCGGTTAATATTCAATAATTAAATTTATCAATTTATGATCGTGATTTGAAAATCTCATGTCTCAAATCTCACGTCTCATATCTCTTTTATTACGACAAATCGCAGCCTCTTATAATCAGCATACCACTGGCCGTCTACTTCGTTAGTTGGTTGCAGCAGGTCTGTAATTTCATTTAATATCTGTTGCAGCTCAGCTGCCGGTATTTGTTGAAACAATGATGAGCCGAACATGTTGAACCACTTGGCTATGCCCTCGCGGCCGTCCTGCAGCAGGGTTGGGCGATCAAAGTGGGACGTGAACGTTACCCTGAAACCACCTGCCTCCAATTTGGCTGCGTATTCGGCAGTCGACGGAAAATACCAGGGAAGGGTGATGTTGTCTTCGATATATCCGTGAGTCCTAAGAACGGTTGAGGCAGCAGCCATCATCAATTGATTATTGCCTTTACCGCCAAATTCGCCTACAAACCTGCCGCCCGGTTTTAGTGCATTGTAAACACTTTTGATTACACCATCGGCATCGTGTATCCAATGCAAAACGGCATTGGTGAAAACAGCATCAAACGGTTCGTCGAAATGAAAGCTGGCGGCATTGGCTACGCTAAAATCCAGTTCAGGATATTTAGCTTTTGCCTTTGCAATCATTTCAGGTGATGCATCAATGCCGATCACTTCAGCGCCATGCTCCTGGATTTGTTTAGCCAGATCACCGGTACCGCAACCCAGGTCAAGGATACGCTCGCCGGGCTTTACATCCAGCAACTCCAATACACTCTCACCGTATTGCGATACGAAGGCATGTTTGTTGTCATATAATTCAGCGTTCCATTTCATGTAGTCATCGGTCAATGGTCATTAGTTAATCCGCATATCTGCACATTCACGCATCCGCACATCTACAAATACTCCAACACTTTTTGCCCCATGGCATCAGTGCCTAATATTTTTGCTTTATCGGTACTCGCGTCAGCGATATCGCCTGTGCGGTAACCTGCTTTTAATGTTTTGTCAATAGCTGATGTGATGCGTTGGGCTTCTTCTTTCAAGCCGAATGCAATTTCATACATCAAGGCAACCGATAGGATAGAGGCCAGCGGATTAGCTTTGTTCTGACCTGCAATATCATGCGCAGAACCATGGATCGGTTCAAAGAAACCAGTGCCATCGCCAACAGAAGCTGATGCCAGCATACCCATTGAACCCGCAATTTGAGAAGCCTCATCGGTCAGGATATCGCCGAACAGGTTGGCAGTAACTACTACGTCGAACTTTTTAGGGTTCTTCACCAATTGCATCGCGGCATTGTCTATAAACATGTGTTCGGTTTCAACATCAGGATATTCCTGTGCTATTCCCTGGATCACTTCGCGCCACAGGCGTGAGGTTTCCAGAACGTTTGCTTTATCTACTGAACACAGTCTCTTGGTACGTGCTCTTGCCGCTTCATAAGCTTTGCGGGCTATGCGCTCAACTTCGTAGCGGTTATAGTTCATCAGATCAGACGCGAAATCAGCAGTACGGTTCTTCTCACCGAAGTATACATCGCCTGTTAACTCACGGAAGAACAGGATATCGGTGCCTTTCAGTATTTCAGGCTTTAAGCTTGATGCGTTCAACAACTCATCAAACAGCATGATCGGGCGCAGGTTGGCATACAGGCCTAACTCTTTACGGATCTTTAATAAACCTTGCTCAGGTCTTACTTTAGCCGATGGATCGTTGTCATATTTAATATGACCAACAGCACCGAACAGGATCGCGTCACTAGCTTTTGCTTTGGCAAGCGTATCATCAGGTAAAGATGTGCCGGTAGCCTCGATAGCTACGTGACCCATTATACCTTCGTCAAACGCAAACTCATGACCATATTCCTGGCCGATTTTTTCCAGTACAGCCTTACCCCAGGTAGTCACCTCAGGACCGATGCCGTCACCGGGTATTACTAATATGTGTTTTTTTATTCCCATTTTATTTAGTCATTAGTCAATGGTCATTAGTCATTAACTTTTCAACTTTACAACGTTTCAACTTTCCAACTATTCATAGTGTTCAACAGTTGGAAAAGGATCATAAAAATGATGCAACAGGCTTTTCCATTCCTGGTATTCTTTTGATTTTCTGAAGCCTTCGGTATGATCGGTCAGCTTTTCCCATTCAACCAGCAAAATGAATTGATTGGTTTTCTCCATACATCTTTTCAGCTGGTGCGAAACATAACCTGGCATACCTGAAATGATCTTTTGAGCTTTGGAAAATGCTTGTAGAAATTCATCTTCCTGCCCGGGGATCACGTTTAGTATAGCGACTTCGAGAATCACTTTTTTAGATATGAGATTTGAGATATGAGATTTGAGACAGGATGCTTTCATCTCAAATCTCATATCTATGTATTATGCTTCTACAACCTGGTTTTCAGGACGTAAGCTGCGCACAGTTTTACCTGCCTGCCACATTTCGCTTTCGCGTAGTTCTTTTAGTTCTGCATCCAGTTTCACGCGGTAATCAGGCTGGCTGTTTGAGTCGATTGAACGTTGTGACTCTTTGCCGGTAGCAACGCTTTCGTATAATTCCTGGAATACTGGCTTAGTAGCGTCACGGAATTTCTTCCACCAATCCAAAGCACCGCGTTGTGCTGTGGTTGAGCAGTTAGCATACATCCAGTCCATACCGTTTTCTGCTACTAATGGCATTAACGATTGAGTTAACTCCTCAACAGTTTCATTGAATGCTTCTGAAGGTGAGTGACCTTTGCTGCGCAATACATCGTACTGAGCTGCAAACACACCCTGGATACAACCCATCAGCGTACCGCGTTCGCCTGTTAAATCGCTATAAACTTCTTTTCTGAAATCGGTTTCGAACAAATAACCGCTGCCCACTGCAATACCTAAAGCAACAACTCTTTCTTTAGCTTTGCCGGTTGCATCCTGGAAGATAGCATAGCTTGAGTTCAAGCCACGGCCTTGCAGGAACATACGGCGCAATGAAGTCCCTGAACCTTTTGGAGCTACCAGGAACACGTCCACATCAGCAGGAGGGATGATGCCGGTTTGCTCTTTGAAAGTGATACCGAAACCATGAGAGAAATACAATGCTTTACCTGCAGTCAGGTGTTTTTTAACAGTTGGCCACAGTTCGATCTGTGCCGCATCGCTCAACAGGTAGCAAATGATGGTACCACGCTCTAAAGCTTCTTCGATCTCAAAAAGGGTTTCGCCGGGTACAAAGCCGTCAGCAACCGCTTTATCCCATGTTTTTGAATTTTTACGCTGACCAACAATTACGTTGATGCCGTTGTCTTTTTGATTGAGTGCCTGACCGGGACCCTGAACGCCATAACCGATAACAGCTACGGTTTCATTTTTCAATACTTCCTGCGCTTTTGCTAAAGGAAACTCTTCGCGGGTTACTACGTTCTCTTCAGTGCCGCCGAAATTTAGTTTTGCCATTGTTTTGTTTATTTGATTACTCCGATGCTTTTAATGATTGCACCGATATTATTTTTAATTGGTTACTTCTTTTTGTCATTGGTCATCAGTCATTATTACCTTTCGCCTTTGACCTAATTGTTATTCATCTGCAAATCCACGCATCTGCACATTATTTTTTCACAACTATCACAATCCCCGATGCCCAGCCCATTTTGGTTAACACCAGGTCTTCGCGTTCATCCAGGTAGCTTAATAAGTTCGCTACTTTATCTGAGTGTCCGTCCGGCCAGTTGGCTTGCGGCAGCATGTCATCAATGATGTACAAACCACCGGTTTCCAGCATCTCCAAAGTTTCCTCCAGGTGCGTATATTTACCGGGCCAGGTATCAGCAAATATAAAGCTGAATTTTTGCCGGTTGTTTTTCTTTATCCACTCGCCGCCATCAGTACAAATCAAAGTCAGGCGTCTGTCGATACCTAAATTCTCCTTTGCTATACTCAATAACGTTTCATCGTTATCTAGTGATACGAGGGTCGAGTCCTGATCCATGCCATCAAGCACCCATGCAGTAGCCAATCCTGTTCCTGTACCCAGCTCTAAAAACTTAGATGCAGGTTTTGAAGCAGCCAGCGTTTTTAGTAGTGTGCAGGTTGATATTTCCGACATCTGCAAAAAACCGCAAGCCTCGGTAGCTTTTTTAATGCTATCGTAGGCTTTGGGGTGAGCTTGTGTTTCTATTGATTCCACGGATTCTATTTCTTTTATGTCATTGTGAGGGACGAATCTGCTAGCCAGCGGAAAACTTTGCTTATTCGCTCTGTATAGTATGCGATTGCCGCGCTATCGCTCGCAATGACAATTAGTTATTACATAGTAAAGACTTTATCAGCATCGTTAAGAAACTCATTCTCTATCACATCCTCTCCTGGTTCCAAACGCTCAAATTCACGCAGTTTGGCGTTAAAGCCTTCGCTGTCTTTGATGATGGCTACACGTGCGCTGCGAACAAATTCGATCAAACCATAAGGCTGTAAAATGCTAATCAGGTTGTCTATTTCTTCGCGGTGACCGGTGGTTTCGAATACGGTATAATCCTTGCGGATGGCTACCGCACGGGCACCATTCTCGCGAAGCAAACGCTCAACACTAATCTTCTCAGCGATCACATCAGTTGATAGCTTATACAAAGCCAGTTCTTGCCAGATCACGTCTTCATTGGTGTGATAGTATACTTTCAGTACTTCCACTTGTTTTTCTATCTGGCGGCAAAGTTTGCGTACCACATCTTCGGTCTCGGTGATCACAATATTAAAGCGGTGAACACTGCTCACTTCTGACGGCGAGGTATTCAGGCTATCGATATTGATCTTGCGACGGGTGAAGATGATAGCGATGCGGTTAAGCAATCCTATCTGGTTTTCGCTGTAAACCGTTATATTAAATTCTTGTTTTTCTTCCTGTGTGCTCATTGTCTGATGTCATTAGTCAGTTGTCATTGGTCATTTGTTTTTGCAAACTGCCAACTCAAAACTGCAAACTGTCTATTTTAACCTGATCTCTGCTACGCTGCAACCTTGTGGTACCATCGGGAATACATTATTCTCTTTAGTTACCATTACTTCTAATAAATACGGACCGTTGTGGTCCAGCATTTCTTTTAGGGTGGCCGGTAAGTTTGTTCTTTCTGAAATTGATTTGCCTGCGATGCCATAAGCAGCAGCCAGTTTCACAAAGTCAGGGCTTTGCATATCTACAAAAGAATAACGGCGCTCATTAAACAACTCCTGCCACTGGCGAACCATGCCCAGGAATCTGTTATTCAGGATGATGATCTTCACATTGATGTTACTTTGCATAATGGTGCCTAGTTCCTGTAGAGTCATCTGGAAACCACCGTCGCCGATAATAGCAACCACATCACGATCTTTTGCACCATATTTAGCACCCATAGCAGCAGGTAGGGCAAAGCCCATCGTACCTAAGCCGCCGCTGGTCACATTGCTGCGTGTTTTGTTCAATTTAGCATAGCGACAAGCCACCATCTGGTGCTGACCTACGTCAGTCACGATAACCGCTTCACCTTTGGTGATCTCATTTAATTGCTTGATCACCTCGCCCATTGTCATTTCGTCGGTGGTTGGGTTCAGTTCTTTTTGGATCACCAGGTCAATTTCCTGTTTGGTATGGTCATGAAATTTTTGCAGCCATTCAGGATAAGTTTTTGATTCGATAGCCTGGGTAAGTAATGGTAAAGTTTCCTTACAATCGCCCCAAACAGGAACGGTGCTTTTTACATTCTTGTCAATCTCGGCGGGGTCGATGTCTAAATGAACAACTTTTGCCTGCTTGGCGTATTTATCTAACCTTCCGGTTACACGGTCGTCAAAACGCATACCGATAGCGATCAATACATCGCACTCGTTGGTCAAAACATTTGGTCCGTAATTGCCATGCATACCCAACATACCTACGTTAAGCGGGTGATCTGTCGGGATAGCTCCGGCTCCTAACACCGTCCATGCCGCAGGGATGCCTGATTTCTCAACAAAGGCCTGGAATTCCTTTTCAGCGCTGCCCAATATTACACCCTGGCCAAATAAGATGAAGGGCTTTTTTGCCTGGTTAATCAGTTCTGCGGCCTGCTGGATATATTGCGGGCGAACAATAGGTTTTGGTCTGTAACTGCGGATATGTTTGCAGGGGGTATAACCTTTGAACTGGAACTTCTGTATCTGTGCGTTTTTGGTAATGTCGATCAGCACAGGTCCCGGGCGACCGCTACGGGCAATATAAAATGCCTTGGCAATCACTTCAGGAAGCTCGTTAGCATCTGTTACCTGGTAGTTCCATTTGGTAATAGGTGTAGTGATATTGATCACGTCAGTTTCCTGGAAAGCATCGGTACCCAGCAGGTGGGCAAATACTTGTCCGGTGATACATACCACAGGCGTGCTGTCGATTTGCGCATCAGCCAAGCCGGTTACCAAATTGGTAGCACCCGGACCGCTGGTTGCAAATACCACACCCACTTTGCCCGATGTACGTGCATAACCCTGTGCGGCGTGAATACCGCCCTGCTCGTGACGCACCAGGATATGATCCAGTTTATCGCTGTAATCATATAAGGCATCATAGATAGGCATGATCGCTCCGCCCGGATACCCGAATATCGTCTCAACACCTTCGGTGATCAATGCTTCTAATAAAGCAACTGAACCGGTTACTTCTTTCGCTGGTGATCCCGCTGATTTCTCTGCGGCTTCACCTGTTTCTTGTTTAGCAATTGTTTGTGTTTCCACTGTATGCTTATTTTAGTTCTGTAAATTCATTTTTAATTAGTGAATGAGCGAGTTAGTGAATGAGTGATTTAAAGACTTTTCACCTTTCGCCTTTCAGCTCTAACCTCTCTGCTTTTAGCTCATTTCGTCTGTAACGCAACCCTCAGCAGCAGTGCTTACTGTTTTTGCGTATTTGTATAGCAGCCCTTTTGTGGCTTTCAAAGCCGGTTGTTTCCATTCACTTCTTCGGTGTGCCAGTTCGGCATCTGATATTTTGAGGTTCATGGTACGACCGATAGCATCCAGTTCTATAATGTCGCCATCCTTAACCAGGGCCAGATTGCCGCCGTTATGGGCCTCGGGAGTGATGTGGCCAACCACAAATCCGTGCGTGCCTCCGCTAAAACGTCCATCGGTGATCAGGGCAACAGAGCTTCCCAAACCTGCTCCAAATATGGCTGAGGTAGGCTTCAGCATTTCAGGCATACCCGGTGCGCCCTTCGGACCAACGTAGCGGATCACCACCACATCACCCGCACGGACTCGGCCGCTCAGAATGCCATCTATCAATTCAAATTCACCATCAAATACGCGGGCAGGGCCTTCAAAGCGCACACCCTCTTTCCCGGTGATCTTTGCTACCGAACCGCCTTCGGCCAGGTTACCATACAATATTTGTAAGTGACCAGTAGCTTTGATCGGCTTTTCAGCAGGGAATATTATTTTCTGTGTATCAAAATCCAATTCAGGAATATCAGCCAGGTTTTCAGCCAGTGTTTTACCGGTAACAGTTAAGCATTCGCCGTGCAACCAGCCCAATTTTAGCAGATATTTCATTACGGCTGGAACGCCGCCAACATTGTGCAGGTCTTCCATCATATACTTACCGCTAGGTTTCATATCGGCCAGCAGAGGGATACGGTTGCTAATCTCCTGGAAATCATCCTGTGTCAATGGCACATCAACACTTTTTGCTATCGCGATCAAGTGCAGTACTGCGTTAGTTGAGCCACCCATTACCATAATGGTAGTAATGGCGTTGTCAAAAGCCTCGCGGGTCATGATATCTTTTGGTTTGATATCACGCTCCAGCAGCACCTTGATGTATTTACCTGCCTCGCGGCATTCCTGGTGTTTTTCTTCGCTTAGTGCCGGATTTGATGAGGAATAAGGTAAGCTCATACCCAAAGCCTCAATAGCTGCAGCCATAGTGTTAGCAGTATAGATACCACCACATGCACCTGCGCTTGGGCAAGCGTTTTTAACCACACCCATAAAATCCTCGGGACTGATAGTACCTGCGATCTTTTTACCCAACGCCTCAAAAGCTGAAACGATGTTTAAGTCTTCACCTTTCCAGTGGCCAGGTTTAATAGTACCGCCGTACACCATAATAGAAGGACGGTTTAAACGACCCATCGCCATTACCGACCCCGGCATGTTTTTATCACAGCCTGGTAAGGTAATTACCGCATCATAATATTGTGCACCGCAAACTGCCTCAATAGAATCGGCAATAACATCGCGGCTTACTAATGAGTATCGCATACCTTCGGTGCCATTGCTCATACCGTCGCTCACCCCGATCGTGTTGAAGATGAAGCCCACCAGGCTTTCGTCCCATACGCCTTCTTTTACCAGTTTGGCAAGGTCGTTCAGGTGCATATTGCAGGTGTTGCCATCGTAGCCCATACTGGCAATGCCCACCTGCGCTTTTTTCATATCGTCCTCAGTAAGGCCGACACCATAAAGCATGGCCTGCGCGGCCGGTTGAGTTGGGTCTTGTGTAAGCGTGCGGCTATATTTGTTCAGCACAATTTGTTCGTCGGTAGCAGTGGTACTCATTTTGTATTTTAGTTGAATAAGTTGGATTAAGTTGATTAGGTTAGATTAAGTTATTTTTGGGGTGATTTAACTCAATCAACCACTTAACTCAATCAACTCAATCAACTCCTGCCAATTGGTTTAGACAAGTTAACCAGACCATCTCCAAACCGCAATAGCGAAAAAATAAATTTTTATTTAGTATTTTATTCTGTTTAAAATTAAAATTGTTATAAATATTCTGTAAATATAATTTATTTCAGAATAAAATTATTATCAAAGTAGACCAAAGTTAAAAACGGTATTCGGTACAGTTGCTATGTATGCATAATAAAGGACTGATTTTCGGCGTGAAATGTCGGGTTTTCGTAAAAAAGTTGCTCGGATGGCGTGGCGCAAGGCGGTTGGCGATGGACGCGATTTTTTTACTACAGAGGTGCAATGCGTTGCGTCTCCTGATTGTGCATATTTTCCGCAGCATTTTTTCAAAATTTACCCGATTTCTCTTGCTCGAGACATTCTTTTTTACCTAACTTAGAATACTCTTCTTTATATGCCTAAAGCCCTCTTTACACGGCATGTTGCTACTTTGTATCGTTAGTTATTAGTTCAATTACGTATTTAAAAGCATTCATCATGGAAAGAGTAATCGTTCAATTCAGTATCCCTGGTATGACATCAAAGGTGTATGACCAGATATGGGACGAACTGCGCAAAGCAGGCCAATCGCACCCTGCAGGACTTCATTACCATGTAGGCGCCCAGCAAGGCGATAACTGGGTGGTAGTCGACGTGTGGGAATCAGTGGAAGCCTTCAATAAATTTGGCGAAACCCTGATGCCTATCCTGGTAAACGCAGGAGTAAACCCGGAATCGTCAAAACCGGTAATTACACCTGTACATTATGAATATGATGCGGCATTAGTGCATTGATGAGCAGGCAGCCCGCAGTTATTGTATTGTAGAGGCGTAATACATTGCGTCTCTACATTTTTTTTTGACGTATTCCGGTATCGCTGCGCAGCATTTCTTAGTAGGAAACCTTGATTTTGCCTATAGAGAAAAATTCACCACGGCATGATCTGAATGCTAAGTATAAATTATTAACAATCAGAAAATCAGATATCTGTCTTATTGACAGAGTCAAAAAAAAGTTACATCTTTCAGTCCGAATTAGTTTAAATGCTCTGACCGAAAGGCTCGCGTCTGCCCCGCGTGTTATACTTTGGAAGGAAATGATATGACCCTTAACTTAGTGTGCAATTTTTAAAAATGGGTGAACCTGAAATCAAAGCGCCAAAAACCACAGTTGGCCAAAGTATTAAATTGATACGTCAGCGCAATGGCTGGACGTTGGAAGATGTGGCAACCCGGTTAGGGATTTCAATCCCTGCCATGTCCAAAATCGAGACGGGAGTGACCGACGTTAACTTGTCGCGCCTGGAGCAGATTGCGGATATTTATAGTGTGAGTCTGTTGCAATTGCTCAACGTCTACAACGAGGAGCTTTCCCCTATTGAATTTACCAGCGATATTCTGAGAAAGAAAATAGCAGAGCAGGAAGCCGAAATAACCTCATTGCAGCGTAAAGTGATTGAACTGTACGAAGAGCTGCACAGCCGCAGAAGTTATTAATTTGCTATACCTTTAATAGCATTCAGAAGAAGGCTGGGGATGGGTTTGCCTGTACGGCAAAAACTCACCCCCGTCTTCCAACCACATCAATCTTCCATTCACGTAAAAGACCGATTAGTTCATCATCACCTTATGCGCACCGGGCTGATGCACTATGCGCAAATAAGGTTTTACAGTTTTCCATCCTTCCGGATATTTTTCAGTAGCTTCTTCATTGGTTACCGATGAGATAATGATCACATCCTCACCATTTTTCCAGTTAACCGGGGTGGCTACCTTATGCTCTGCAGTCAGTTGCATCGAATCCAATACACGCAGTATCTCGTCAAAATTGCGGCCGGTGGTCATGGGGTAGGTAAGCATCAGCTTTACCTTTTTATCCGGACCAATGATAAACACCGAGCGTACCGTTTGGTTAGTAGCCGCAGTACGGCCGTCAGATGTGCCAGGCTCGTCGGCAGGCAGCATATCATATAACTTGGCAATCTTCAGGTCGGTATCACCTATCATAGGGTAATTTACGCGGTAGCCCTGTGTTTCTTCAATATCCTTTGCCCATTCGGCATGGCGGTCAACCGGGTCAACGCTTAGACCTATCACTTTTGCATTGCGCTTTTCAAACTCAGGCGCCAGCCTGGCCATGTAGCCCAGCTCGGTGGTGCACACCGGCGTAAAATCTTTTGGGTGCGAAAATAATATCGCCCATCCGTTGCCTATCCAATCGTGAAAATTGATGGTGCCCTGCGTAGTTTCAGCCTGAAAATCCGGGGCGGTGTCTCCTAATCTGATACTCATAGATTTAAATTCTTAACAGTTAAACAATGGTTTCAATACGGTAAACAAAACACCAGAGGCACGGGCAACGGGCAGGCAGTGGGTAGCAATAGAACAGTATGTAAGTAATTAACCGCGGGTTGTCATTGCCTCTTATTTTTAGCTAATAAAATGCAATGCGGTAAGGCTGTTGGAGTACTCAAAGTTAGTTAATAATTCGGGTAAAAAACCAAGAATTTTAATGAGTTTTTTGTGGGGGAAATGGTGAATAGTCAATGGTGAGTAAGGATGCTATGCTGGACATAATCGGTAAGACGTTGTTCGTTCGTTTAGTAATCGGGTATCAAACAGAATGACAGTACCTCCGCCAGATTGCAAGCGGTGTTCGTCTTATCCAACTCATCCTAACTTAAAAAGAGAACGAACAAGACTAGCCCCTTGATTTCTTAACATTCGTTAAATTTTCAGTTTTGTAATTCAAAATCAAATGGTTAGCTTTCAGTAACCAAATTAACAAGCCATGAAAAAGTTCTTAGCCGCACTAATGATTGCCGCAATGAGTTTCGGCGTCGTTACTTCAACTTATGCATTGCCGCCACAGGCACAAAAACAGCATCTTAAAAAAGATGGCACACCCGATAAACGCTACAAGGAAAACAAAACCCAGCACCTAAAAAAAGATGGTACGCCTGATAAGCGGTACAAGGAAAATAAACCTAAAAAAACTAAATAGGTAAAAGCACACACTATAAATAGCCGGACTTAAATCCGGCTATTTTGTTTTAGCCCCGGCCATGGTCTGGATTATACCTGATCGCTGCAAAAAATCTATTACCTTGTTACATAAACGCCTTTCCCCGCGTAATACATTGAAAACAAGCACATGAAAAAAAACTACGTAGGTTTATTATTATTGATATTAACAGGGGTATCGTGCCGCAACAGTTCGGAAAGTAAATGCGGGCCGTGTCCTTTATATAACGCTGCAATTTGGACGATAGCGAAAGTAAGGATAGTAGACAAAACCAGCGGCGCCGATCTGGTTCTATCAGCCAGCTCGCCTTATAAACCCTCTGATTTGAAAGTAACCAGCTCGATAGACCCTAATTTTCAATTCAGGGTAGATTCTTTGGATGGTAATAACAGCTATGTACCGCTGCCTGATTTCCAGTCGGTAACCTATACGCTCCAACTCGCCAGCCTGAGCGCAGACCATCTCAAGATAGTTACCGGCCTTAGCTCACAGAAATGCTGTGCTACTACCGAAATAAAAAGTATTATGCTTAATGATAGCCTTATATGCGCGCCATGCAGTCTGCAGCAGGATGTGACGATTAAGAAATAAATTTGAAACGATTAGGAAGTGATTTAGTGAGTGGTCAATGGTGAATAGTGAATGAGCGTAGTAAGTTTGAAGTCGGAAATCAGCGTGGCACCCTTTTGTATGATAAAGAAAGCAGGTGGATAGTCTGAAAAAGATCAGCAAAAAACCCAAACCGATGGGTTATTTTTAGCAAATTTCAATAATCAGGCATGTGGCCAAGGCACTTTTTGCAATTTGCAAGGGTAGTACTTTATGCCTTTTTCATTTGTTGCATTAATTGCTGTAACACAGCTGGTTGATGCGTAAACCAATTTCCAGGAGGGTGTTTTTCTCATCAATTTTGGAGTGACAATTCAGTCAACTTAAAAGTCACGATCATGAAAGCTATAACTACACTCAGGAATTTGTTGGCAGTGTCGCTGCTGCTTATTACCATTCTATCCGGCTGTAAAAAAGAACCCACTCCGCAACCTGATTATTCAGATATTTTCGTTTGGGACGATTCGCCAAAGTGGACCTCCGGTGCATCAACAATTAAGGCAGATAGCATTACCGTTAACGCCAAAAATGATCGCTCAGGAAAGCTGATCGGGCCGGCACATGGCCATTAATTTTATGATGGATTAACGATTTTTAAAATGCAATAAAAAACGCCCGGTAATTGCTTACCAGGCGTTCGCTATTTTTTGTGAATGTGTTATTAACGGAGGGTAATGCCTTCGGCCAGTACAATCACTTTGTTGTTCAGCACTTCAACAACGCCGCCGTTGATGAGGTATACATCTTCCTTATTGCCTCCATGACGAATGATCAGTTTACCATCTTCCAGCGTGGAGATCAGCGGTGCGTGCTGGTTCAATACTTCAAATGCGCCCATTGTGCCCGGCAGGTTTACCGAAGTAACTTCGCCTTCAAACACTTTTTTATCGGGAGTCAGAATTTCTAATTGCATTGTGTGAATAGTGAATAGTGAGTGGCGAATGATCAGCAGGTTTACCCACTACTGACCACTCACCATTCACCTATATTAAGCGTTAGCTTCAGCCAACAGTTTTTTACCTTTTTCTATCGCGTCTTCAATGCTTCCAACCAGGTTGAACGCAGCTTCCGGATATTCATCCACTTCGCCGTCCATGATCATGTTGAAACCTTTGATGGTATCTTTAATGTCAACCAATACACCTTTTAAGCCGGTAAACTGCTCGGCAACGTGGAATGGCTGAGAAAGGAAACGCTGTACACGGCGTGCACGCGACACAACCAGTTTATCTTCTTCAGAAAGCTCGTCCATACCTAAGATGGCGATGATATCCTGAAGTTCTTTGTAGCGTTGCAGAATTTCTTTTACGCGTTGAGCAGTGTTGTAGTGCTCGTCGCCAAGTATCTGCGGGCTTAAGATACGTGAAGTAGAGTCAAGAGGGTCAACCGCAGGGTAGATACCCAACTCAGCGATCTTACGTGACAATACGGTGGTAGCATCCAAGTGGGCGAAAGTAGTAGCCGGCGCAGGGTCGGTCAAGTCATCCGCAGGTACATATACCGCCTGTACAGAGGTAATTGAACCACGTTTGGTTGAGGTGATACGTTCCTGCATGGTACCCATCTCAGTAGCCAGTGTTGGCTGGTAACCTACCGCTGAAGGCATACGGCCTAACAACGCAGATACTTCTGAACCTGCCTGGGTGAAACGGAAAATGTTATCGATGAAGAAAAGGATATCACGTCCTTTACCTTCTGCATCACCATCGCGGAAATACTCAGCGATAGTAAGACCTGATAATGCCACACGTGCACGTGCACCCGGCGGCTCGTTCATTTGTCCGAATACGAAAGTTGCTTTTGAGTCTTTCAGTTCGTCTTTGTTTACTTTTGAAAGGTCCCATGCGCCTTTTTCCATCGCGTGAACAAAGTCATCACCATATTTAATAATGCCTGATTCGATCATTTCGCGCAGTAAGTCGTTACCTTCACGGGTACGCTCACCTACACCGGCGAATACTGATAAACCTGCATAAGCTTTTGCAATGTTGTTGATCAATTCCTGGATCAATACAGTTTTACCTACACCCGCACCACCAAACAGACCGATCTTACCACCTTTTGCATAAGGCTCCAGTAAGTCGATTACTTTGATACCTGTGAACAATACTTCGCTCTCGGTAGAAAGGTCCTCGAAACGGGGAGGCACGTTGTGAATTGGTTTACCATTAGTTTTATCCAGGTTACCCAAACCGTCGATAGCATCACCAACCACGTTGAACACACGGCCTTTGATATCGTCGCCGACAGGCATTTTGATAGCTGCTTCCTTATCTACAACCGGCATACCGCGTAGTAAACCGTCGGTTGAGTCCATCGCTACCGCACGAACACGATCTTCGCCTAAGTGCTGCTGAACTTCCAAAACAATTTTCTGGCCGTTGTCTTTGGTGATCTCTAACGCGTCATAAATTTTAGGAAGATGACCTTCGGAGAAGCTAACGTCAACTACCGGACCGATGATCTGTGATATTTTTCCAATGTTTGGCATATATAACCTGGTAATTTAAAAGATTTTGTAAATGAAATAGTTCTCTATAAAATGCTTTTGTTTTAGAGCCGCAAAGCTAAGGTTTTTTGATAAATATTTAAATAGCGCCGGAGAAATATTTTTAGTTGGCAGTTTTCGGTTTGCAGTTGGCGGAAAAAGCCTTTGAAAATTGTATTCCTGTTAACTGAGAACTGATTGTTGATTAACTAATATTTAAATTTTGTCACCTCAAAGTCATTGAAATATGAATCAAATTACTATGTTTGCATAGCAATTATAAACCATTGCAATTTTAGAAACCCCTAATCAGATTATTTTTATGAGGAAACTTTTACTATTGGCGCTTGCCATGGCGCCGGTATTGGCTATTGCCCAGGGCTTCCAGGTGAACCTTGAGGGACAAAAACAGATTGGCATGGGCCATACCGGGACAGGCCTGGCGCAAGACGGCGCTGCTTTATTTTTTAATCCGGGTGCGGTGGCTACCGAGTCGCAGAATTATGTGCAGGCAGGCGTGAGTCCGCTTAGCTTTAATTCGGTATTTAATCCCGCCGGAACATCGGAACAATACCATACAACCAGCGAATGGGCGCTTCCATTTACTTTTTATGGAACCTGGGGACCGAAAGATGCCCGCTGGAAAGTAGGTATGGCAGTATATACACCTTTTGGCGGCCTGACCAACTGGGGTACCACCTGGCCAGGACGATTTGCAGCCGAGAAACTCGACCTGAAGGCAATCTACTTCCAACCAACTATTAGTATTAAAATTACCGACTGGATGAGTATTGGCGGCGGGTTTGTTTACAATCACGGTACGGTTGATCTGACCAGGGCAATACCAATTGAAAATGGTAACGGACAATCGAGCCAGGCCGAATTAAATGGCAGCGGCAAGGGCTATGGATGGAACGCTGGTATTTACTTCACCACGAAATCAGGAGTTACAGTAGGTATTACTCACCGTTCAAAAGTGAATACAACTATCAATAATGGTACAGCTACTTTTACGGTACCAGCATCGGTAGCAGCCAATTTTCCATCGCCTAACCAATTCAACGCCAGCATACCGCTGCCTGCTACCAATTCTATTGGTATAGGTTTTAGGCCATGCAGCAAATGGTTGCTGGCACTGGATGTGAATATAGTAGAATGGGATCCGTTCAAAACCTTGTCCTTCGATTATAAAACGAACACACCTTTATTACAGGATACACATTCTCCACGTAACTATAGTAATACGATCGGAGTTCGCGGTGGTGCGCAATACATGGCTACCAATAAACTGGCTTTACGTTTTGGCGGTGGTTATGCCCAGGCAGCAGCCCTGAATGGTTATGTAACTCCTGAGGTGCCCGATGCTGATCGTGCTTATGTTACTGGAGGTATAGGTTACAAGCTGGCCCAGCATTTTGATATCGACTTGTCTTTTGAGTATGAGCATTTAATGCAGCGCACGCAAACCAATTTTGAAACGCAGCTGTCGGGTACGTTCAAGTCGGAAGTATATATCCCGGGTATCTCATTAGCTTATCATTGGTAACCCTAAACTATTATGACAATGAAACATTTTAAACTTTATATATACATCATTGCAGGGTTAGTATGGTTAAGCGCCTGCAAACCCAGCATCGATACACCAAAGCCATCAAAAGGCTCGGCAGACTTTACAAGATTTATTGCTGTTGGCAACTCTTTAACCGCAGGTTATGCTGATGGCGGCCTGTACCGTGCCGGCCAATTAGTGTCGTATCCAAGTATCATGGCTAAACAAATGCAGTCTGTAGGCGGTGGGGTATTCAATCAGCCATTGTTTGATGCCAGCCAGGCCAACGGTTCAGGCTATCTGCAACTAACAGGTTTTAATGCTGATGGTACACCAATTACCACAACCGTTACTTCTAACCTGGCTATACGTGGTTTTCAGGCCATCCCGGGGTTTGGCAACGTAACCCTTTATACAAAATACACCGGCGATATAGAGAACTATGGTGTGCCCGGAATAAAATTATACCATATCACTTACGCTCCTTACGGTAATTTGAATGGCTTTTACGAGCGGTTACTCCCTGGAGACGAAGGAACTAACACCACCCCTTATCTTGATTTTGTCACAGCAAAACCGTTTACCTTTTTCTCCAACTGGTTGGGGAATAATGATGCGCTGGGTTATGCTACCTCAGGAGGGGCAGGCGATGTGCTTACGGACAAAGCAACTTTTGCGGGATTATATAACCTGCTTATTGGCAGATTAACAGCTGCGGGAGCAAAGGGAGTTGTCGGTACTATTCCCGATGTAACTTCGATCCCATACTTTAATACAATAACAGTAGGTGCCGTATTGGGTGCTGTGCAAAAAGCAAATCCGCAAGTGCAGGCTATCTATATTAACGCTTTGGTGAGTGGAACAACTTATGCACCACGACCTGCTACCGCTAAAGATTTGATCGTGCTTACATTTCCGACAAGCAAGATCGGGGTGCCGGTAAGTACCCCTTATGGAAATTTACCCTATGGGTTAACGCCATATACACCTATCGATAATCAATTTGTGCTGGATGCAAACGAGGTGGCATTGGCACAAGATTACGTGCAATCGTACAATGCTGCTATCAAATCCATCGCAGCATCAAAGGGCCTGGCGGTATTCGATGCTTATACCTTCCTGAATAATGTAAAACAACATGGTTTGGTAGAGGGCGGCATCGGCATGAGTTCAAACTATATCAGTGGCGGCATATTTTCTCTGGATGGCGTGCACCTAACGCCACGCGGATATGCTATAGTAGCCAATGAGTTTATTAAAGCTATTAATGCTAAATACAGCTCATCTATTCCTTTGGCAGATGTGTCTGAATATAGCGGAGTGAAATTTCCGTAGTTTTTGGTAGCAGTGGCAGTAGCAGTTGCAGTAGTAAAACTCAATACTACCACTGCTACTGCTACTGCAACTCAACCATATCAAGGCAAATAGCTATCTTGCTTACCCATAAGCACAACAGATGTATTTCACCAGTCTGCCGGATCATAATAAACCAGGATTTGATGAGCAGCTTCATTTCAGCAGCTTTAAAAAGCATAACATCGTTTTTAATGCACTGGCAGACAATAGTCATTGCGAAAATCACGTAGGCTGCCTGTCTTTTAAAACCGTTTTGAGCGGAGAAGAGTGGTATGGCATCAATAGCCGCCGTATTGCAGTGAGGTCAGGGCAGTTTCTAATACTTAATGATGATCAAACGTATTCCAGCAGTATAGATACGATTGGTAAAGTTCAAAGCTTCTCCATTTTCTTTAGGAATGAATTTGCTTCCTCCGTTTTTTCAGATAAACTGCATAGTGAGGAACAGATACTGGATAATCCTTTTTATAATAAGGGACAGGTGCCTGAGTTTTTCCAGACGCTTAACCGTACCGGACCGGGACTATTAAGGCAATTATCGAATTTGGTCTTTTCTCTTGAGAACGAAGGATATGATAGCAACCTTGTAGATGAATACCTGGTAGGCGTGCTGCGATATCTTATAGACAGTTACAAAACGGGGGTAAAGCGTGCAGATGATGTAAAGGCCATTAAAGCATCCAGCCGGACAGAGATATATAAACGCCTGTGTGTCGCAAAAGACTTTATGCATTCCAGTTTTGCTGATAAGCCGGATTTACAATCTATCAGCAATGAAGCCTGTCTGTCGGTTCCCCAGTTAGTGAGGCAGTTTAAAACGGTATTTGATACGACACCTCATCAATACCTTACCCGTGTTCGCCTGGATTATGCTGCCGGGTTACTAAAACAAACGAACACACCCATTCATGAGATCACCTGGAAATGCGGCTTTGAAAATATGAGCGCCTTTTGCCGGGCATTCAAATCAGCGTATGGTGTACAGCCTCATAACTATAGGAATATCTCTTGATAAAATTGAGCATTTCTGCACAAATCTTCTTCAGGCCCCAGGATACATTTGTGACCATTGATCCTAAAACAATGATCACAAATTGAGTATGAAAATCGACCTGCTTAAAAGCACCCCTGTATCAAAACCCGGCGATGGAATGAACATAGTCAGAGTAGCCATCGCATTGATTATTGGTGTACACTCTGTACGTGGCTTATTGCATCCAGCCGATGTGAATGATTTTGGTGAGGCTTTTAGTCATTGGGGTTTCCCTGCCGGGGCATTGTGGGCATGGGCATTGGTTATCGGTCAGTTTGCAAGTGATTTAGCTTTGTTGTTTAAGCGACTGATCGTTCCTGCATGTATATGCCATGCCGTTATATTAATCAGCGGGATATGTATCATACACGCTAAATACGGATGGTTCGTAGTTGGCGAAGGACGAAATGGCGTTGAGTTCAGCGTACTGCTTCTTGCTTGTCTTTTTGCTATTGCATGGGCGTATTGGCCCCGTAAACAGCAATAGTTTTACTTACTCAGGACTCAAAACTCAGGACTATCTTTCCCGCATGTTCGCTGCTTTCCATCAGCGCATGCGCTTTGGCAGCTTCTTCAACCGGGAAAACGGCATGAATAATTGGTTTTATTTTACCTGATGCCAGCAATGGCCAGATATGCTGCTCAAGGCTACGGGCTATCGCGTTTTTAAATCCGATCTCCCTCGATCTCAGCATCGATCCTGTAATGGTCAACCTTTTGCGCATGATCTGTGCCAGATCTATCTGAACATCCTTGCCCTTCATTGCGTTGATCAACACCAATCTGCCTTCATCAGCAAGTGAAGAAATATTTCCCCCGGTATAATCTCCGCCAATCATATCTAATATCACATTGACACCTTTACCATTTGTAAGTTGAAGGATAATGTTAGAAAAATTTTCAGTCCTGTAATTGATGGCTTTTGATGCGCCAAGCTCTTCGCAAAATTTACATTTCTCATCTGAACCGGCAGTTACGTAAACTGTGCTTCCTAAAGCTGTCGCCATTTGAATTGCCGTCACGCCGATACCACTCGAACCACCATGCACCAGTAAACTTTCGCCCGGTTGCAGCTTACCACGATCGAACACATTGCTCCAAACTGTAAAGAATGTTTCAGGAAGCGATGCTGCTTCGGCAAAACTGAGGTTGCCGGGTACAGGCAGGCATTGCCCCTCGGGGACATTGCAATATTCCGCATATCCGCCGCCTGTAACTAATGCGCAAATTTTATCGCCAACTTTCCACCGGGTTACCTTGTCGCCAATAGCAGCAATAATGCCAGCGATCTCCAGTCCGGGAATATCCTGCGACGCTTCTTTTGGTGGCGAATAATTGCCTTTGCGCTGATAGATATCAGGTCGGTTTACACCCGCAGCCGATACTTTTACAAGGACCTCACTTGAAGTAATAAGGGGTTGGGGGCGATCTTCAATTTGTAAAACATCCGGTCCACCGGCCCCGGTAATCACTATTGCTTTCATATAGCTAAGGTATTGGTTTTAATGTTCGCGTGTAAATTGAGATCGGGTATTATGATTTGGTATGGTTTTTTGAACTGATTATCAGTAAAATATAGAGATTATATGAAACCTGCTTTATCAACAATCGTTCTTATTATCCTGTTTGCGTCATGCATCAAAGGGGTAAATAACCTGCCAATAGCGCCAAATAAGCCTGTTGTAGCACAACCAGTTGCAGTTCAGCGAGATACCGTTCCTGACGGAGGTGCTTTTAAAATTGTGGTACAAAAGGACTCTGCCCAGCTGGACGAAACAATGGTTATCTTTAATCATACTGCCAGCACCATGTATTTTAATTCCCAGGATGCGGTATATTTTCCCGGTTTTGGAGCGGCAAATATTTGCAGTCTGACAAGCGATGGGGTTACCTGTGCCATTCAGAAACTGCCTTATTTACAGGAGTATCCAATTGGTTTAAAGGTAAGGGTAAAGAATGATGGTATCTATACTTTAAGAGTCAATTACGTAAATCAGATTTCGCGAAACATAAGGTTTTGGTTGAAAGATAAGTATATGAACGACTCGCTTGATATGCGGGTCGGTAATTACGCTTTTCAGGTGATCAAAGCTGATACGAATACCTATGACGGCGCGCGATTTACAATAGTTTTAAGATAATGTCCATCAGGTTATAGTGTAATTTTTAGTTAAAAATTTTACAACATTTTTAATCAGCCATTCGTACAAATTCAGATAATACCATTATCTACCGGGATTTAT
>Ga0068871_100000111_pt1 | contig 49556 bp, 42 predicted proteins | sample KBSMisM72_FD_72750 | JGI IMG/M metagenome (GOLD analysis project Ga0068871, IMG submission 72750) | Miscanthus rhizosphere microbial communities from Kellogg Biological Station, Michigan, USA - KBS Miscanthus M7-2 | ecosystem: Host-associated > Plants > Roots > Rhizosphere > Soil ...
AATTTTTCTTTGGTTTCCGCCTCGCGGGAGTTATTACCCGGGTCGTAAATTTTGGTCCCCCTTATGGCTTCCGGCAGGAAATCCTGGTCGACGAAATTGCCTTCAAAGCTATGAGCATATTTGTATTCCTTGCCGTAGCCAATATTCTTCATCAATTTGGTTGGCGCATTGCGCAAGTGCAGTGGTACGGGCAAATCACCATGTTCTTTTACCAAAGCAATTGCCGCTCCGATAGCGGTTGTAGCCGAATTGCTCTTAGGCGATGTTGCCAAATAAATAGCAGTTTGAGAAAGGATCAATTGCGATTCCGGCCAGCCGATCACATTCACTGCCTCAAAGCAGGATTGCGCTAACAGCAAAGCATTCGGGTTGGCATTACCGATATCTTCCGAAGCCAGTATCAGCATACGTCGCGCAATAAACAGTGGATCTTCGCCGCCTACGATCATCCGCGCCAGCCAGTAAACAGCGCCATTTGGATCACTGCCGCGCATGGATTTGATAAATGCCGAAATGATATCATAATGCTGTTCACCTGTTTTATCGTACAGCGCCATGTTTTGCTGCACATGCTGCAAAGCCACTTCATTGGTGATAACGATCTTTTTCGTCGGGAAGGCATTTACCAGCAGCTCAAAAATATTAAGCAGTTTTCGCGCATCGCCGCCTGAAAGACGCAGCAAAGCTTCATATTCCTTAATCTCGATATTCTTCTGTTTCAGTACCACATCTTCCTTCATCGCCTTATTGATCAGGTTGACCAAATCATCTTCCTCCAAAGATTGCAGGATATAAACCTGGCATCGCGAAAGCAAAGCCGAGATAACCTCAAAAGATGGATTTTCAGTAGTAGCGCCTATCAGTGTAACAATACCGCGCTCCACAGCTCCCAAAAGAGAATCCTGCTGCGATTTGGAGAAACGGTGTATTTCATCAATGAATAAGATCGGCAGCGTCTCACCAAGTTCTCTTAGTTGAGATGCCTTTTCAATCACTTCCCGCACATCTTTTACACCCGAATTGATCGCGCTCAGCGAAAAGAAAGGGCGGTATAGAGTCTGCGAAATGATGTATGCCAGCGTAGTTTTACCCACCCCTGGCGGTCCCCAGAAGATCATGGATGGCAGTGAGCCCGATTCAATGGCTTTGCGCAATACGGCACCTTTCCCAACCAGGTGTTTCTGGCCAACATAATCATCCAGCGACTTCGGGCGCATGCGCTCGGCTAATGGCGGCAAATTGTTCATGTAGTAAAATTCGGTGGCAATAACATATTATTTACACTCCACACACAAATTTAGTTTTTTATACTAAAACTATTAGCATAAATAATTTCTCTCTTTTTAGCGTAAAATAAAGTTTTTGTAAAACGGGCTGTTCGACCTGAACCGGAAGAAGTTTCACTGACTGACTTCAACAGGAGTCTATTGTATCTCATCAAGACTAAACCGCCTAAGAAAGACGATACGCCACCGGAACAACCGGAAAAGGGAAAGTAGTTTTATGCTACCAATACTTATATTTTTTCAATGTGTCTATTATTTTATCGTTTACTACTGGGTCTCCCACCTCAGTAATTGGGCTAAAATCATTTATACCTTTCGGATAAGGGGGAGCGTATGTATAAAATATTTTTCTAAAAGGAACCCCGTGTTTGCCGTTAATTGGCTTATTATCAAAAGTAACTTTGATGTATATGTAAGTGGTATCGGGTATCGGAATGTCGGTCTTTACTGTAATAGGAGTTTTTATGTCTACCCAAACGTTATCATGGCATTTAAGGTTGGAGTATTTTCCCATTTTGTTTTTAATAAAGAAATTCACTTTTTGATTTGGAAACAAAGTGAATAAATATATCTCTCCCCTTACATTATATGCTATTGCACTATTTATACATTTAATCGAGGCTCTTATAGTATCGACCCCATTCTTGCCAGTCACATACCAAGGCAGTCTTACAAGGTCTAAATCGGGATCAACTACATTTCCAGGTTGGTGAATTGTGTCGTGAACTATCTGCTTTTCGTATTTACTAATGTCATTTGGCTTTGTTGGCGATTGGGTGGATTTTGTTATCGGTGGTGGGCTTTTAGGATATTGTGTTAAACTCACGACTACTTCAGCACATACGCATGCAATAAAAAGTACAATAACATAGACCTTGCCGCTTTCCTTTAGACGTTGCCATTTGGTTTTTTCCGCAGAGTATTGGTTGTTATGTATAAGCATACTACTTGGCATTTGGTATAATGCTATAATCAAAGCCAGTATTGGAGTGATGAGGTATACAAAAAACAATAACATATTTTGGATTCGGTGTACCAATATAAAAAATTTCCATTGGTGTAAGATTGTACGTTATTGCCAATTCGGAAATAAAAATTTTCTCTCGCCTTTGTTGGTGTTGTCACCAACAAAACCACATACTATTTTTGTATTTCTAATCAGGCCTTGTGCTACATGTTGGTGACAACACCAACATGGGCAACGGGAGAAATTAATATGCCCACTCTAACGTGGTGAAATACCACCATGTTAGAGTGAAACAACTAATAAATTATATGATACAACAGTTTGATCAATTCAACTACCGCTCTATTTGCGATCAACTTGCCGCTTCCGACCCCGAGCTTCAATATATTATTGATACCCATGGCTATCCGCCATTCTGGTCAAGGCCAAACAGTTTTGAGTCGCTGGTGCATATCATTTTAGAGCAGCAGGTTTCGCTGGCATCTGCGCTATCCGCTTTAAATAAATTGAAAGAACGCGTTCAAGAGCTAACCCCTGCGCGCGTGTTCCTACTTACTGATGAACAAATGCGCACCTGCTATGTGAGCCGTCAGAAAAGCGGTTATATCAAATTCCTGGCTGAAGCTTTGCTAAGCGGTCAGCTAAAACTCGAAGAATTTCATCATATGCCTGATGATGACGTTCGGGCACAGCTAACCGCATTGAAAGGCATCGGCAACTGGACAGCCGATGTATACCTGATGTTCGCCCTGCAACGCGCAGATATTTTCCCTATCGGTGATCTTGCGGCGGTGAATGCTTTAAAAAGGATCAAGCAATTGCATCACGCCATCACCCAACCAGAAATGCTGCTGATAACCGAACAATGGCGACCGTACCGCACCTTGGCGGCAATGCTGTTATGGCATTTTTATTTAAGTACCCCGCGACCTTCATCTAAAACCGTTTCGGCTAAATAGTGGTAAATTGTAACAAAACGCCATTTTTTGCCCGTCTGAGGCAATCAATCCGGGCAAAATCCGTTTAGGGGATATTCATTCATAAGTTTTGGCTTATGAATTTTTTGTGCGTAAATTTGATAGATACCCCGAAACCTTCACATCGCAATTCATCTTGTTGAATTTTAAAAGTACTTGCCGATGAAACTGATTATTCATGGAGGCTTTTTTAGCGAGTGGAAAACAAACCAGGAGGTGAAGTACGCCAAACAAGAGGCGTTGCGCGAGATTGTGCAATTAGGTTACCGGTATCTTCAAACCCACAATGCCATTGAAACAGTTGTGTATACCGTAGCGCTTTTGGAAGATTGCGATCTTTTCAATGCAGGTACCGGTTCGCAAATTCAAAGCGATGGTAAGATCAGGATGAGCGCCTCCCTGATGGACGGAAAATCCATGCAATTCTCAGGTGTTATCAATATTGAAGGGGTTAGAAACCCCATCCGAGTGGCCGAAAAATTGATGCACAGGGAAGACAGGGTGTTGAGTGGCAAAGGTGCCATAGAGTTTGCCCGTTACAATGGTTTCCCCTATTATAATCCTGAAACTCCAATGCGCCGCCGCGAGTACGAAAAGAGGCTCAGCGACTCCATACGAATGGGGACGGTAGGTTGTGTGGCTTTGGATATTTATGGAGACTTGGCAGCAGCGACTTCAACTGGCGGCAAAGGCTTCCAGATACCTTACCGCGTAAGCGATTCGGCTACTGCCGCCGGAAATTATGTAAATCAATATGCCGGGGTATCGTGTACCGGTATAGGTGAAGATATTGTGAGTGGAGCGGTAGCGCCAAAAATAGTGACAAGGGTGACCGACGGGATGCCAATTCAGGATGCAACAAACAAAACCTTAAACGAATTAAAATCGTTTAACGGGTGCGCAGGAGTGATTGGGATTGCTGCTAACGGTGATACTTTTCACGCTGATACCCGCCCCTATATGGTTTGGGCACTGCACGACGGGCTGGTGGAGGTTTTCAATTAAACCCCGCAATGGCTTGTTAATCAATTTTATATGTATATTAGCAAAATTAATTAGTAGCACCGGGATAGAATAAATGCGTATAAGACTAATCATTATCTTTTGCCTGATCAGCTTTTCAGCTTCGGCCCAAATCTGGGAAAAGATAGGTTTCAAAAAAAAGCACATCGTACTGCCAGCCCTTCCGCAAGCAAAAGGGCATCAGTTTGTTAGCACCAATAACACTTTAAAATTAAACACTTTACAGGCTCAGCCAATTGTGCTGGAGACAAGTGAGTTTTCCCTTGTTGCTGCTTCAAAAATGGTAATGAACCAAGCTAAACACAATATGCGGTTTAGGGTTTATAATGATGCCAGCTACAATTTTAGCGACCTGGCGGCTTTGTATGTCAAACTGCACCGCTGGTCGGAAGCTAAATGGTATTATTTGCAAAGCAACAATATATCACGCGAGCAAAACGATGACAAGCATACAATGAATAATTTGCTTGGTCTGGCAGGTATTAAAGCGAATATTGGCGATATACCGTCAGCGAGAGCCGACCTGATGGAGGCGCGTGATCTCTGCCGTTCACTCGGAATGCAAACCCAAACAGCCGATATTGAAAAACAAATACTTTTATTGGCCCAGAATAACGGTTCTGCATCAAAACCTGATGTAAAATATGCGGAAGGCAACTTAAATGGAGAAAAGAAAGCACTTTAACATACGGCTTTGAAACATTCCGCGTTATAATCCGTCCAAGTAAAACATTAATTGTAATATTGTTATTTCTATGACAGAGGCAGTATTTACACTGTCTCTTTTTATTTACATTAGCAAGCCTATTATAGGCACGAGTATTGATGTCAAACTATAGTTTAGATTTAAAGAGAGTTAAAGATATGTCCAGGAAAATATATTTTCTATTGGTGCTTGGTGCCGTGCTGGCATGCAAAGCATCCCCGGCTAACCAGCCAATGAAAAAAGTAGACGGATCAAATGATCTGCAACCCGATGCGCAGCAAAGCGTCGTATGCCAATATATCGCTACTATTATCAGCGAACACAATTATAAAAAGGTGCCATTGAATGACTCACTGTCGGAAGTAGTTTTTAAACGCTATGTTAAGGCGCTTGACGAGAACCACAACTACCTTTTGGCATCTGATATTAAGGATTTTGATAAATATAAGGATGTGATTGATGACGACCTGAAAAGCGGAAATCTTTCTGATGTATTCTACATGTTCAATGTTTATCAAAAACGGTATAACGACCGCATAAAATATTCATTGGCCCAATTGGATAAAAACTTCGACTTTAACGGCCACGATAGTTTTACTTTCGACCGCGACAGCCTGCCTTATTTTGCTTCGGATGATGATGCGAATAAAGTATGGACCGAGCGTGTGGAGTACGATCTTCTTAACCTGAAAATGGCTAATCCTGATCTTGCTAAAGATAAAGAGACGCTAAAGAAACGTTACGAGAGCCTGTTGTCGCAATCGAACAAGTTGAATAACCAGGATGTGTTCCAGATATTTATGGATGCATTTACCAATGCTGTCGATCCGCATACTAATTACTTTAACCCTGCCAATGCCGCTAATTTCAATATCGAAATGTCCCGCTCGTTAGAAGGTATCGGCGCTACGCTGCAATCAAAAGATGAGTATGTCACTATTTCAACCATTGTTGCGGGCGGCCCTGCCGATAAGAGCAAACAGTTATCGCCTGAAGACCGCATAGTTGGCGTGGCACAAGGTAAAACCGGCGAATTCCAAAATGTAATTGGTTGGAGAATTGAAAATGCTATCGCACTCATCCGTGGCACCAAAGGGACCGTCGTTCGTTTGGAAGTATTGCCAAAAGGCAGCAGCACCAGCAGCAAGCCTAAAGTGGTTGAGATGGTTCGTGAAAAGATCATCCTGAAAGATCAATCAGCTAAAAAAGAAATACGCACTTACAACTCAAATGGTAAGGAAATAAAAATCGGTGTTATTTCCATCCCTGCATTTTATATCGATTATAACGACTATAAATCGGGTAACCCGAACTATAAAAGCACAACCCGCGATGTAAAATTGATCCTGGATACCCTGAAACGTGAAAATGTGGATGGTGTAGTGATCGACCTCCGCGAAAATGGAGGTGGTTCGTTAATGGAAGCGATTGACTTGGGTGGATTGTTTATTAAGACTGGCCCAATCGTTCAGGTTCGTGATGCACGCGACCAAACTGAAGTAGATAATGATGAGGACCCTGCTATTGCTTACTCTGGCCCGATGGCTGTGATAGTTGACCGCTTCAGCGCATCAGCATCTGAAATATTTGCAGGCGCAATGCAGGATTACGGTCGTGCCTTGATACTCGGCACCCAAACTTATGGTAAGGGTACTGTCCAAAATGCTATAGACCTGGATAAAGTAATCAAACCATCGGTTTTGGCAGATTTGATGGCAAAAATGGGTAATAAGACTGACAAAACCGTTTCTACCGGAAGCCAGAGCAGGTTAGGGCAGTTAAACCTGACTATCGCTAAATTTTACCGTATCAGCGGAAACTCAACTCAGCATAAAGGTGTAACTCCTGATATTAAATTCCCATCAGTAATTCCGCAGGATAAATATGGAGAAGATACTGAACCATCTGCACTGCCGTTTGATATCATAGCAAAGAGTGATTTCACTAAAGTAGGTGATTTCACTGCGGTGACCCCTCAATTGACCAAGCTACATGACCAACGCATGAATAGCAGCAAGAGTTACCAATACCTGATGCAGGATATTGCCGATTTCACTAAACGCGAGAACGAAAAAAGTGTGACACTGAACGAGCAGCAGCTTAAAAAAGAGCGCGATACCGATGAGGCCAAATCATTCGACCGCGAAAATGACAAACGAGTAGCTCTAGGGTTTAAGCCACTGAAAAAAGGCGAAACCAGGCCTAAAAATGAAGACCTGGATTTCCTGAAAATAGAAGCCGGTCAAATCCTGACTGACTTCATTAACCTGGGGGGTAAATACACCAGCAACCCGGTTAATCAGCAGCAACAATAAAATTATTCAGCATTTAAGAATATAATCCCGGCTTAGTCCGGGATTTTTTGTTTTATAGCCTTTGCCCCACCTAATCATGCATTTGGCTTAATGACCCATAGGGTCAATTGTCGATGATTCCCAGCTTTTGGCTTCGAATAAAACTAATTGAACTAAATTAGGGTTTATCAATTATGCCTAACAAACCGCTGCTTGAGTTTACCGACCGGGGTATCTACTGCGAAAAAGGTGGATTTTATATCGACCCGTGGAAGCCGGTTGATTATGCGGTGATTACCCACGCTCATGCCGACCATGCCTATGTAGGCCACAAACATTACCTGGCGCATCATCTATCCAAACAGGTGCTGCTTTATCGTTTGGGAGAAATCAATTTGCAAACGGTTGAGTATGGTGAAAAGATCAATAAAAACGGTGTCGAAGTTTCTTTATACCCTGCCGGACATGTAATTGGCTCGGCACAGATACGGCTAGAATACAAGGGAAAAATTTGGGTGGTTTCAGGTGATTATAAGGTTGAGGATGACGGCATTTCTACCCCGTTCGAGCCGGTAAAATGCCACCATTTTATATCAGAATGTACTTTTGCTATGCCGGTTTACCAATGGAAGCCACAGGTAAACACATTTGACGAAATGAACAATTGGTGGCGAAATAACCTGGATAATGGACTCGCTACTGTGATCGTCGGTTATTCATTGGGCAAGGCACAACGTATTTTGCAAAACCTCGATCTGTCTAATGGTAAAGTGTATACACATGGCGCTATCGAGAATGTAAACGAGGCATTGCGGAATAACGGCGTAAAGCTTAATCCAACCGAACGGATAGTCTACGATACGTCAAAAGAGGATATCAGAAAAGGTATAGTATTAGCACCGCCCTCTGCTGTCGGTTCAGCATGGATGCGCAGGTTTGCACCTTATGGTTTTGGATACTGTTCTGGTTGGATGGCTATTCGCGGCGCCAAACGCAGACGGGCCGCTGATAGGGGCTTTGTACTATCAGACCATGCCGATTGGAACGGACTGATCAGCGCGATAGATGCTACTGGTTGTGAATGTGTTTACCTGACTCACGGCTATACTGCCACATTCTCCAGGTACCTAAGCGAAATAGGTTTTAATGCGAAAGAAGTATACACCTTATATGGTAACGAGGAAGAGGAAAACACAAGCGCTAGCGACCTGTTGAATGAGAATGATAATCGTGTGCTTTCAGCTGAAGGAAATGATCTGGAGGGCACGGAATGAGAGCGTTCGCCCAATTATTTCTGTCGCTGGATGAGACGAATAAGACCAATGAAAAAGTTCGGGTATTAAAAGACTATTTCAACAGTGTCCCCGATTCGGACAAGATGCACATGCTGGCATTGTTTACCGGCCGTAGACCAAAGCGGCAGATCAATGCAACGCTACTTCGCAATTGGGCCATCGAAGCATCCAATATTCCTGTATGGCTATTTGAAGAAAGCTACCAGGTGGTGGGCGATCTGGCGGAAACCATATCACTGCTGATGCAGCAAACCAGTTCTGGCAGTAATAAAACGCTGACGGAATGGATAGCTGAGATCAATGCTCTTGCTGATAAAAATGAGGAGCAGAAAAAGCTCTGGCTGATGGAATCATGGGGGATGCTTGACCAGCAGGAGTGTTTCGTTTTTAATAAGATCATGACGGGCGGTTTCCGCGTGGGCGTTTCTAAAAATTTGGTAATCAAGGCGTTGGCGGACGTGACCGGATTGGAAGCCCCGGTCTTAACACACCGCATTATGGGCAGCTGGATGCCGGAAACGTATCACTTTAAGCAACTGGTAGAAGCGAAAGGAAGTGATGATGATGTTTCGCGGCCATATCCATTCTTTTTGGCCTATCCTATCCAGGAAACATCCGAGCAGCAACGTTCGGTTGAGGAACTGCAAAATACTTTAGGAGATCCCGGAAACTGGCAGGCCGAATGGAAATGGGATGGTATCCGCGCGCAAATGATCAAGCGAGATGGCAAGATATTTATATGGAGCCGGGGCGAAGACCTGGCGACTGAAAAATTCCCGGAACTACATCCATTTCTAAATGCGTTACCGGATGGAACGGTACTGGACGGTGAGATACTAAGTTTCCGTGATGGGATACCTTTGCCATTTAATGTTTTGCAAACCCGCATCGGCAGGAAAAACCTGAGCAAAAAGATACTGCAGGACAGCCCGTTAGCTGTTATCGCTTACGATTGTCTTGAATATAATGGCGAAGATATCCGCCCCAAAATGCAAAGCGAGCGGCGCAAGTTGTTAGAGGAATTGCATTCGGAAACTCCTTTTCCTGAATTTTTCCGTCTATCGCCCTTGATCAATTTTAACAGTTGGGATGAATTAGCTGCAAAGCGCGATGAATCCAGGGCGATGATTGCTGAAGGAATTATGCTGAAACGGAAAAGCGCTACTTACCAGGTAGGTCGCAGACGCGGTGACTGGTGGAAATGGAAAATTGATCCGTTATCTGTTGATGCTGTGATGATCTATGCCCAAAAAGGCCACGGTCGGCGGGCTGATCTGTATACCGATTATACTTTTGCCGTTTGGGATGGTGACAAACTGGTACCGTTCGCCAAAGCTTACTCTGGCTTAACCGACCAGGAGATCAATAAGGTCGATTATTTTATCAAACGAAACACCATCGAAAAATTTGGGCCGGTGCGCACCGTAAAGCCTGAACTGGTTTTTGAGATCGGCTTTGAAGGCATCAATCGTTCCACCCGCCACAAATCCGGCGTTGCCCTTCGTTTCCCACGCATTCTGCGCTGGCGACAGGATAAACCTAAAGAAGAAGCGGATTCTTTGGATACATTGAAGGCATTGTTGGGGGAATAAAAGATATTCAGGGTCCGTAAGAGACGCGATGCATCGCGTCTCTACAAACACGAAATGACACAATTTTTTATTTCTGTCTCAAAAAGTTATGATTGGCTTTCAGCTTTATTCTTTTAGCTTTCAGCTCCTATCCCTATCTTTAAATTCTCATAAACTGCTTTACTATGAAGAAACTTACATTATTTGTACTATCGGTCTTCACCGGTGGCTATACTTTTGCTCAAAATATGAACATCAAAACACTTCCCTATCCCCAAACCAAAAAAGTTGATACTGTTGATACCTATTTCGGCACCGCTGTTCCTGATCCTTACCGCTGGCTCGAAAATGATCAGGCTGCTGATACAAAAGCCTGGGTAAAAGAGGAAAATAAAGTTACCCAGGATTACCTGGGACAAATCCCTTACCGCGATGCCATCCGCAAGCGTCTGGAAGTTTTATGGAACTATGAAAAGTACAGCGCACCATTTAAAGAAGGAAAGTACACCTATTTTTATAAAAACGATGGTCTGCAAAGCCAGGCTGTTTTATGGCGGCAGATAGGCGACAGTCAGCCTGAAATATTCCTCGACCCGAATACTTTTTCGACTGACGGTACCACTTCTATGCAAGGCATCGATTTCACCAAAGACGGTAGCATGGCGGCTTACCAGATATCAGAAGGCGGTTCCGACTGGCGCAAAGTGATCGTTTTAAAAACGTCAGACAAATCAATTGTAGGTGACACACTTCGTGACTTGAAATTTACCGGCATAGCATGGAAAGGCAACGAAGGCTTTTATTACAGCACCTACGACAAACCTAAAGTGGGCAGCCAGCTATCAGGCATGACCCAATATCATAAACTGTATTACCACGTTTTAGGGACACCTCAAAGCCAGGACAAACTTATATTTGGCGGCGAACAAACTCCCCGTAGATATATTGGCGCTTATTTGACCGAGGATGAGCGTTTCCTTGTGATATCTGCAGCGACTACCACTACAGGTAATGAATTATACATTCAAGACCTGGGCAAACCTGGCAGTGAGATCGTAAATGTGGTTGACAATTTTGATAATCAGCACGGCGTGATAGATAACGTTGGCGGTAAACTGTATATCCTTACCAATTTATACACACCTAATTTCAAGGTGGTGACGGTTGATGCATCCGACCCCAAGCCGATCAACTGGAAAGATCTAATACCGGGGACCAAAAATGTGCTGACCGTGTCAACCGGCGGCGGAAAAATATTTGCCGAATATCTGAAAGACGCCACCACCTTTGTTCAGCAATATAATATGGATGGCAAATTGGAGCGAAATATCGAATTGCCCGGTATTGGTTCTGCTGGCGGATTTGGCACAAAAAAAGAAGAGAAGGAAACTTATTATACTTTCACCAATTATGTTTACCCGCCAACTATTTTCAAATATGATATTGCTACCGGGCAGTCCACTGTTTATAAAAAAACCAATGTGAAATTCGATCCTGCGCAGTACGAATCGAAACAAGTGTTTTATAAATCAAAAGACGGCACCAAAATCCCGATGATCATTACCTATAAAAAAGGGACAGTGATGAATGGTAAAAATCCTTTACTATTATACGCTTATGGAGGTTTTGGAGTAAACCTGACGCCAGCTTTCAGCACCTCAAATATCGTCTTGCTGGAGCATGGTGGTATTTATGCAGTACCTAATCTGCGCGGCGGTGGCGAATATGGTGAAACATGGCATAAGGCTGGTATCAAAATGAAAAAGCAGAACGTGTTCGATGATTTTATTGCTGCCGCTGAATACCTGATCGATCATAAATATACCTCAAAGGATTACCTGGCTGTTGCAGGTGGATCAAACGGGGGCTTATTAATTGGTGCAGTAATGACCCAACGTCCTGATCTTTGCAAAGTAGCTTTCCCGGCTGTAGGTGTAATGGATATGCTTCGTTACAATCGATTTACCGCAGGAGCAGGCTGGAGTTATGATTATGGCACCGCACAAGACAGTAAGGAGATGTTCGACTACCTGTATAAATATTCTCCATATCATGCGCTTAAACCAGCCAGCTACCCGGCCACCATGGTGACCACCGCCGATCATGATGACCGCGTGGTGCCAGCGCATTCCTTTAAGTTTGGCTCCCGTTTACAGGAATACCAGCAGGGAAAAGCGCCTGTGCTGATCCGAATTGAAACAAAAGCAGGTCACGGTGCCGGTCAATCAACAGCACAGATCATAAGCGGACAGGCCGATAAATGGGCGTTCATGTTCCAAAACATGGGGTTGGCCTGGAAGGAATAATAAGAGGGCGGAAGTCCGAAGTCAGAAATGAATAGTAGAGACGCGATGCATCGCGTCTCTTTACGTAGATAAAGGGGTGTTATATCGATATGAGAAGAAATACATTTTTAATAATTATTCTACTTTTTGTAAGCACCATTGCATTCTCCCAAAAGAAAAACCTCAACATTGTTTACATAGGCGATAGTATTACCCAGGGCGCACAATTAGCTGACCCTGGTACAGAAGCACCGCCGGCAACCGCTACCGCATGGCTGCGAAAGCAAAAAGGTATCGGCAAGGTTGGTTTTTCCAATCAAGGTGTAAGCGGTTTCACAACGATCGATTTTCTACCTTCTACCAATAGCGCATTCCCGCGGGCGGATAGAGCAGCATCGGCATTGAATACCAAAGATGCCACGCTGCTATTCTTTATAATGCTGGGTACAAATGACAGTGCCATTACAGGGCCAAATGGTTCGCCTGTATCTCCTGCAAAATATCATGATAATCTAAAAACTATCATAGATCGCTTATTGCAGCATTTTCCGGACAGTAAATTTGTGATTCAAAAACCAATATGGTACAGCCCGAATACGTATAATGGCTCGATGTATTTGCAGGAAGGCTTATCGCGTTTGCAAAGCTATTTTCCACAGATAGATCAATTGGCAAATGAATATAAGAGTGTAAATCCGGGCCATATTTTTACTACGGATGCCAAAGCGTTTGATTACTTCAGCAAACATTATTCAACCGATCTGATCCCTGAACAAGGCCATGAAGGTATATTCTATTTACATCCTAACAATAAGGGCGACGTAATGCTGGGTCAATTCTGGGGTGAAGCTATTTATAAAATCATAATAAAGAATTAACCCGGTTCTCGTACTTATTTTTTGTCCGCACTATATTTTCCCGGGCCCACAAATAATAAACCGGCAAACATTATAGCATCTTCAATAGCATGTGAGGCATTCATCAGGCCGCCTTCAGGGCCATGCAGGCTGGATAATGCAGCTACAATCAAATTGATCAATAACAATAAACAAACAGGTCTGAAGGCGAGACCAATGATCAATAAAAAGCCGCCCACAGTCTCCGTTAATGCGCATAAAAGGCCCCAGACAACTGGCCAGAAATGTATCCCTATTACACCGGTTGCACCACCAATCATTTCCCAGGTTTTTACACCTCCTTGTAATTTTGGGAAACCATGATAAATGAACATAATCCCCAAGCCAACCCGAATGATTAATAAACCGAAATTTTTGTAGTTACCTAAATTGCTGAAAAGTGCCATTTCGAGAGAATTTATATTTAATATAACAAAAAAATAAAAATAATCCAATTTTAAGAAATTGACGACCCGGTACTAAACCGAATGACACCGCGTTTTCACGGGGAGCAAACGGGCATTTTCACCCTGCTTTATGATTTTTTAAATAATAATTAAATAATTAATTGCTTTCTCTTAGATTTATTATTGAAATCCAGGGGTAAAAGAGCTTTATACCAATATCAAAACTAAAGCCGGTTATCGAGGAGTTGGCGAAAAGTACGTCTGGCATTGCCGGGACACTGCAATTCCGCATACATGGTTGCGGGAACATGCTCGTCAAATGACCCTGCAGTATTTTGCGGCGAATATTCCTGTATCAATTCAGGAGTAACCTGCACTGGTGGAGAGTATTATCCGTAATTATATTTATTAATTCGGATAAAGAGCGGTGTTCAATATTACATTGAGCACCACTCGGATATTTATATCGTCAATTGGTTTGTTTCAGTGAAACCCTGACTTATCGATAAATTTATTTCCCTCCCAAGTATTAAGCTATGATTGTCGGGTATATGGCCGGCCGGAAAATCAAAGCAAACGGGGTAATTGTAATTTTTCACTACTTCCATAATAATTTCGGGCACTGTTTGGCCAAATGGAATATCATTATCCTTCATATCCGTAAAGCCGCCTACAATTAAACCTGCCAGTTTTTTCAGTTTACCGGCGCGATCAAGAGCGCGTATCATCCGGTCGATAGAATACAAATATTCGCCCACATCCTCTATAAAAAGTATTTTCCCGTCATAGTTATAGTCTGATGCCGAACCTAACACTGCAACCAGCAGGCTCAGATTGCCCCCAATCAAAACAGCGGCTGCTTTGCCGGCACGGTTCAAATCATGCGAATTAAACCGATAACTCAATTCTTCGCCAAATAAAGCTTTTCGAAGTGTATCCAATGAGTATTTAGAAGCATCCGGAATATTCACAGGCATTTGCCCATGTATGGTTTGAGCCTGGCAATTGGCGAAAAGATGAGAATGAAGCACAGTTATATCACTAAAACCAACAATCCATTTAGGATGGCTGGCAAACCGGCTAAAATCAATTTTATCGATTATCCGTACTGTGCCATAACCTCCGCGAGCTGCTACGATAGCCTTAATACTGTCATCATCAATAAATCGCTGTAAATCGCTGGCCCGAAGTTCATCGTCGCCGGCAAATTGGTGATAAGAAGCATTCACTGTTTCGCCAATCACAACTTCCAATCCCCAGGATTTTAACAAAGCAACTGCATCGTCCATAGGTTTGGGGAGCTTTTTAGCCGGGCAGGTGATAGCGATCTTATCGCCTTTTTTTAGGTGAGGTATGTTATGTCCGTCAGTAACAGCAGGTTTATTTATCATAAACAGTTAAAAAATTCCGCGGACTTTCCGACTTACGGACTTTCCGCCACAAATAAATTATCTTTGCACTCCGTCCGCCAGCTGGCGGACGGAACGGATGCAATTTAATATAATGTCACAACTTAATAAATTTAAACGGTATACTATCACTTCGGCATTGCCTTATGCCAATGGGCCGCTGCATATTGGTCATTTGGCAGGCGCTTACTTACCCGCAGATATTTTTGTAAGATATCTGCGCCTGAAAAAGAAAGACGTAGTATACATATGCGGCTCGGACGAACATGGCGCAGCCATCACTATAAAAGCAAAAAAAGAAGGGACTACGCCACAGGCTATTATTGATAAGTATCACGCCCAGATCAAACAAAGCTTTGAAGAGTTTGGCATATCATTCGATATTTATCACCGTACATCATCGCCTATTCATCATGACTTGTCGAAAGAGTTCTTTTTGAACCTGTATGAAAAAGGCGAGTTTGTAGAACAATACTCCGAGCAATATTTTGATGAGGATTTTCAACAGTTTTTGGCTGATCGTTATATCATAGGCACCTGCCCTAACTGCAGTAACCCTAACGCTTACGGTGATCAGTGCGAAAACTGTGGCACTTCATTAAACCCGACAGATCTCATCAATCCGATATCGACCCTTAGCGGAAAGCCGCCTATATTAAAACCAACCAAGCATTGGTATTTGCCGCTGGATAAATATCAGCCCTGGCTGGAAAAATGGATCGACACAAAAGAGAATGAATGGAAGGTGAATGTGTTCGGACAGTGTAAATCATGGCTTAAATCAGGCCTGCAACCACGCTCAATGACCCGCGATTTGGATTGGGGTATTGACGTGCCATTGGAAGAAGCCAAAGGCAAGAAATTGTATGTGTGGATGGATGCGCCAATCGGCTATATATCGGCAACCAAACAATGGGCGATCGACCATGGTAAAGACTGGAAATTGTACTGGAAAAAACAGAACAAAGAAGAAGATGAAACCTGCCTGATCCATTTTATTGGCAAGGACAACATCGTTTTCCATTGCATTATTTTCCCGGCTATTTTGCGCGCGCATGGCGAATATGTTCTACCACAAAACGTACCGGCCAATGAGTTTTTGAACCTGGAAGGTGACAAGCTTTCTACGTCACGCAACCATGCGGTTTGGCTTCATGAGTATCTGGAAGAATTCCCGGGCAAACAGGATGAATTGCGCTATGTGCTAACCTCGATTTTACCGGAAACCAGTGACAGTGAGTTTACATGGAAAGATTACCAGGCACGTGTGAATAATGAACTGGTAGCTATCCTCGGCAACTTTGTGAATAGAGTGATGATACTGATGCATAAGTTTTTTGATGGCAAGATTGAAAACGCCGATGGAACCGTTACCTTAAAGGATGAAGGCCTCAATACAGAGCTTGGCCGTTTCTATGATGAGTTGGAACGCAGCCTGGAGAACTACAAATTTCGCCAGGGTATGCAAACGGTAATGGATATTGCCCGCTTAGGCAACCGTTACCTGACTGAAAAGGAGCCCTGGAAAACCATTAAAACCAATCCGGACGATGCTAAGCTCGCCTTGCATAACTGTTTGGTGCTGATCGGTCATCTTGCAGCATGTCTTCAGCCATTTTTACCTGCTACGGCTAAGAAGATATTAGGTATGCTCAACTGGCCATCAGGACAGATTGGTTTTGAAGAGGAAATCGTATTTAAAAACGGCCACCAATTAAATGAGGCTGCCTTGTTGTTTGAAAAAGTAGAAGATACTACTATCGACGCACAGATAGAAAAGCTGCATGCCAAAAAACAAACCGCAGCACCTGCACAGTCAGCACAAGCGCAACCGGCTAAAGCCAATATCAACTACGAAGAGTTTGCCACAATGGATATCCGCGTCGGAACTATACTCACAGCCGAAAAAGTTGCTAAGACTAAAAAACTGCTGAAGCTGACTATTGATACAGGTATCGATCAGCGTACTGTAGTTTCCGGCTTGGCGGAGCAATATGAGCCCGAAGCAGTTGTTGGCCGCAAGGTGAGCATACTGGTAAACCTGGAACCACGTGAGATAAAAGGTATCCTTTCGCAAGGGATGATCCTGATGGCAGAGGATAACGCAGGTAAGCTAAGCTTTGTTGCGACCGCGGATGAGCTTCACAACGGGTCAGTTATAAGATAGATGTGCAGATATGCTAATGTGCAAATGTTTTTGACTAACTCGCGTATAATTTGCACATTTGCATGTTTTTATAACACACATAAAATCCGAAATCGGCATAATTTTTACGACATGCAGGCAAATCCGAAATCGTAAATCCGAAATCAAAATGGCCCCGTAGTTCAATGGATAGAATAGAAGTTTCCTAAACTTTAGATATGGGTTCGATTCCCGTCGGGGCTACTAAAAACGCCATTTTCTTGCAAGAAAATGGCGTTTTTTCCTTAGTCGGTAAACCTAAGAGCAAGACTATCTTATTCGAATATGCTTTCTTAAGTACGATAATGTCTTGTAAATTCTGATCGATCACCAAATCAGGTAAAGTGAAGCTGTCAACGTAATCACCTAAAAACACTACTCTTTCATACTTATCAATGTCAATTGATTTCCAACAATCTTTTCCATGTAAATCACCAACGATTAAATGTTTCATATATCAAATTCAAATGTAGATAGCATCTATGAATATTTAAACGTAGGTACACACAATTTAACCATTATAAAGAATCTAAAAGCCAACTTTCGGGAAATTCCATATGATTTGAGATGAATTTATTTGAGCAGTTTTGAGTACGAAAAGGCCCAAAATTATTCCCGTCGGAAATCACACAGGTTCAAATCGACTCAATGCAAATCATGCACTCAGCACTTGACATTTATTGATAAAAACGGTCGAGCGGAGCGAGATTGGACGTACCCCCTTTCCGGACGAGGATCGTTGCCCTTTTTTTTAAGGTTTTTTTGTAAAGGGCCACCCGGGCAGTTCAGCGGAGCAACGGTTATGAAAATTAAAGCTTTTAAAACGCCCGGAAGCGCTACCAATTAGGCTGGTATTTTTGTATCTTGCTCATAACCAATACCGATTACAAGCGTTAGCTGACCCATCTTAAAATGCAACCGTATACACAATGAAAAAATTCTGTTTTATATTGACTTTCATATTGTCCCTTACCTGCTACGCACAGAAGAACTATTCGCAAGCAGTCAATATTGACAGAATACCCAAAGAAGGTTTATTGTTAGACAAAGGCTGGAAGTATTATATGAGGGATGACGCGGCATTTGCCAATACTGATTACGACGACCGCAATTGGCAAACCCTAAACCCATCCTTAAATAGACCGCAGTTACCTAACGCCGTCCAGAAAGGCATCGGCTGGTTGAGAATAAGACTTTCAATCCCATCGGCGTTGCGTAGAACTGTACTATTAAATATTTATGAAAACAGCGCGGCGCTCGAGATTTATCTTAATGGTAATCTAATAGGTCGGCGGGGCATTATTGATTCTAAATCTAAGACAGGTCTCGGATTTATTGATATAAGACCTTTAGAATTAGGGTTTACAAATGAAAATCAGCAAGTAATTGCTATTCGATTTGCGCAACAACAAAACCTTCATTTTATAAACGGGTATCTCTTGCCACTTTTTATCTCACCTTACTTAACAAACATTGATGCTGTATTGAACGTAACTCACAACATTGAAACTTATCATGTTATGCTCGACGTTTGTGCAAGCGTTTTAATGCTCCTTGCAGCGTTCCATTTATTTTTTTGGTATTATAATCGCAAAAGGAGTGCTAACTTGTATTTCGCACTGGCGCTTGTTTTTGGGGGGGTATCTTATGGAATGTTTTCTTTATTTTCTGTCAACCGGTCACAATATGTCGAATTATGCGTTTACGCTGGAATATTTGCCTATGCAGCTAACTTGACTGGTGTTCTTTACGCAATCAAAGCACTCAATTCACTATTCTATTTCAAGCAACGCAAATGGCTTATCTGGGTTAGCCTTTCTTTGTTTAGCTTTTTACTGTGGTTGTTTGCCGAAACATTTCATGGCTCCGCCATATATATTATTACACTGTTAATTAATTGCAATTTGTTATGGATTGTTCTTAAGGCAATTTATTATAAAAAAAGCGGAGCTTGGATTTTGGCAGGCGGTTTTTCGGGCTTGCTTATAGGAGCTCTGGCGATTTCTTATTTAATGTTTTTGAACGGGTATGACCCCGCTTTCTGGACTAAAGCGGCAATTGCTGTCGGGATAAGTATACTGTCACCCTCCTTTGGCATATCTATGTATTTATCGCGTGAGTACGCTCTCGATAGCCTATTGCTTCAGGTAAAGTTGAGCCAAGTGGAGGAATTGTCAGCCGCCAATATCGCGCAGGAGAAGGAAAAGCAGCAAATACTTGCTAATCAGAACGCCATACTGGATGATCAGGTGACTAAGCGAACTGCCGAATTAAACAGATCCTTAAATGACCTTAAATCAGCCCAGTCCCAGTTAGTACATCGCGAAAAAATGGCCTCGCTCGGTGAACTTACGGCAGGTATAGCTCATGAGATACAGAATCCGCTGAATTTCGTCAATAACTTTTCGGAAATAAGTACTGAAATGATGGACGAGTTGGACGAAGAGTTGAATAAGGGCGATGTAGACGCAGTCAAAGCGATAGCTACGGATATTAAAGAAAACCTGGAAAAAATTTGCCACCATGGCCAACGCGCTGATGCCATCGTTAAAGGTATGCTGCAGCACAGCCGCACATCTTCAGGCCAGAAAGAACCAACCAACCTGAACGCATTGGTTGATGAGTACTTGCGCCTGGCTTACCACGGCTTACAGGCAAAGGATAAAAATTTCAATGCGGAACTGATCACGCACTTCGATCAAAAGCTGCCAAAAGTAGATGCTGTCCCTCAAAACATCGGCCGCGTGCTGCTAAATGTGATCAATAACGCCTTTTATGCGGTGCAGCAAAAGGCCAAATTTGCGGAGCCTAATTACAAACCCACTGTGGAAATAAGCACGGCGCAGCTAAATGGCTCTGTGATTATGTCGGTAAAAGACAATGGTGATGGTATACCTGATACCATAAAGCAAAAGATTATGCAACCTTTCTTTACCACTAAACCTACGGGTCTGGGAACGGGTTTGGGTTTATCGCTTAGCTACGATATTGTGAATGCCCATGGAGGTGATATTAGTTTTGAAAGCCAGGAAGGTATTGGTACCGAGTTCACAGTAGTATTGCCAGGCCCAAGTTAGCCTTATTTCCGTCAAAAGGGTAAAATTCGAATGCCGTCGAATGACTGAATGATCGATTTGAGTTGATTTGATATAATAAATAACACGATAATATTCCCGTCGGGAATCACAACGGCTCATATCGAATCAATCAGGCTCATTCAGATCAGGTGTTAGTAGGAATTGAACCTAAACGTCATCGCATGGCCGGAAGATTGTTTTCTTTCATGCGAAAGAGCCTTATAAATCAAAGCAAAAATTAAATGTTGCGTTTTTATATTTACCTTTGTTAAAACGCTTTAAGTTTTGAGCCATGTAATCGTTAACGCATAATTCTTTTATGATCTTTCCCATCTCAGGGAAGGAAACGGTTTCTATTTTTTTATTTAAATCTTAAAAACATGGCTATATCACAAAAATATGGTCGTACCTATCATTATCCATTTTCGCCGGGCACTACCAGTGATGACCGGATAGCGTACGACTACTGGGAACACTTACAACACATTACCAATTTAATACACACTGAAAAGCTCGATGGTGAGAACAATTGTCTTTCCAAATCAGGGGTTTTTGCCCGTTCCCATGCAGCGCCGACAACGTCGCCGTGGACGGAGAGTCTCAGACGTTTTTGGCAATTGATCAAAAACGATCTTGGCGACCTGGAAATTTTCGGAGAGAATCTGTATGCTATCCATTCTATCGAATACAGAAAACTGGAGCATCATTTCTATGTTTTCGGCATACGCGAACTGGACCGTTGGTTAAGCTGGGAGGAAACCCGGTTTTACGCCAGCATGCTTGATCTGCCTATGGTACCGATAATTAAAACAGAGGAGACACCAGAGGAACAACGATCTTTTGAAACAGAAATGCTCACGCTGGCAAGTGGTGCCGGTAACTTTGATCCTTTTGACGTTTACGATAAGAAACCAACTACGATTGAGGGTATCGTAAGCCGCAATGCCAACGAATATCCGGTGACTGCTTTTGCCCAAAATGTATTCAAGTATGTTCGCAAGGGGCATGTTAAAACTGATGAACACTGGACGCGGAGCTGGAAACGTGCGCCCTTAATAAATGAAGGAGGCAAGTATGTGGACCTTTAGTGAAAATAAGGATTGGATGTACCTCGAAAATCGTTTTAGCTGGGTAAAACGCATGAGTGAAGTTCTGCAAGATCCGCGGTATCATGCAGAAGGCAATGTAGCTATCCACACTCAAATGGTGCTGAATGCGTTACAAAACGAGCCTGTTTTCGTGAACTTGTCCAAACAAGATCAGGAAGTATTGTGGGCCGCTGCTTTGTTGCATGATGTAGAAAAATACAGCACGACAGTTTTTGAGCCCGATGGAAGTATTACGTCAAACGGCCATGCCCGTAAAGGCGCGCAATTTGCACGGCGTTTATTATATATGGATGAACCTGCTCCTTTCACTATTCGTGAACAGATTGTAGGCTTAGTCCGGCATCATGGTTTGCCAATATGGTTGTTTGAAAAACCCGATCCATTGAAGGCATTGGTAAAAGCCAGCATGGAGGTAAACACACAATTGCTGGCCTTGCTGGCCCGTGCAGATATGATCGGTCGTATTTGCGATGATCAGGAAGAGATGTTATATCGCGTCGATTGCTTTGAAGCATTTTGCCAGGAAAATGATTGCTGGGGTAAACCCCGCCAGTTTGTTTCGGGAGAGGCACAAATGTATTATATGCAGCGTGATACCGCCTATTTGGATTATGCGCCCTTTGAAGAGCCAATAGCGGAAGTTATTTTGATGAGCGGCCTGCCGGGAGCAGGTAAAGACACATTTATTAAAAAGCATTACCACGATTGGCCGGTGATATCCTTGGATGATATGCGTACAGCACGCGGCATTTCGCCAACAGATAAAACAGGCAACGGGCAGGTGATACAGGAAGCCAAAGAACAAGCCCGGGTTTATTTGCGCAAGCAAAAATCGTTTGTTTGGAACGCCACGAATACAACCAGTCAAATGAGGATGCAATTGATCGACTTGTTTGTTTCTTATAAGGCGAAGGTGACTATTGTTTACATTGAGGTGCCGTATCATAGCCTGCACGGTCAAAACACAAACAGGGATGCTGTTGTGCCGGTTAGTGTCTTAGACAAATTAGCACATAAACTGGAAGTGCCTGCTCCGTGGGAGGCACATGAAGTGATACACCAGACAAGTTAAAATGATCAAAACGCTTTATGAAAATACGAAGGGTTTTCTCATAACAACAGGTTTTCTCTGCTTTTCAGTGCCTGTCCTCGAATAGGCTAAGATATTCGGAATCGACACTACTAAGATTAAATAGCCGAACAGGATTAATCAACGCTACTAAAGGTGTAAAGTCCATTTTTCGGGAAAACGTCTATGTTGTCGTCTGCGTCTATTTGAGCCAAATTGAGTCGTATTGATTATCAAAACACTCAAAATTAGTTCCGTCGGGGCTACTAAAAACGCCATTTTCTTGCAAGAAAATGGCGAATTTTCCTAACTTCCTAAGACTCCGACAAACAATCTAACCTAAAATCAATAGTAATATACTTATTAACTCATATCTGAATCCGGCAGATGATCCAAAGCCATATCCAGATTAATTTCTTCCAGCGACTGTTCACTGTTGCATAATATTACAATTCGTGTTCCGGAGGCATTTTTGATGGTCATTTTTGCATCTATGTCTTCACATAACCCCCGTATTAATTTCAATCCCACGCCGCTGTCCTTTTCTAATTTGGCATGAGGATCCATTCCCTTGCCATTATCCGCGATTTCCAGCCTGATTTGATCTTTGATCCTTCCAAAACCAACATAGACTTCACCGTTCGGCCGGTCTGGGAACGCATATTTAAACGTATTTGTAACGGCTTCATTCACAATTAAGGCTAATGGAAGTGCCAGTGCAACATCGATTATTAAGTCTTCAACATTAATCTTAATATTTACCTGCGTTGATCCTTGAAAACTGTCTTTAATATGCGAGACCAGTTGCGGCAAATACTGGCCCATGTTAATTGACTTTAACTTTGATGATTCGATCAATTGCTCATGTACCAGAGACATAGCATATATACGGTGCCTGCTAATATTTACGGCGTCGAAGGCATTTCCTTCGAGGCTCGCGGCCTGATTTTCCAACAATAACATAACTGAGTGAAGGTTATTTTTTACACGGTGATTGACCTCTTTGAACAACAACTCCTTTTCTGCTAGTAATTGGTCCTTATCTTTCAAGAGCTCATTCTTATCCTTGATCAACTCTTCGAGAGCATTATTTTTATTATCAATTTCCTCTTTTTGCATTGTAAGCAAGGCATTGCTGCGTTGCTTCAATCTATAGCGGCTGTAAATTAAACCTGTGATTATCAAAAGCATCGCAGATCCGGCAATGGTCACCTTCTGAATAAGTTGGTTACGCTTGAGTTTGATATCTTTTATTTGCGCATCCCTCGTGAGCGAGTCGATATGTGCATTTTTCTTCAGTGTTTCATTTTCCATTTCTAATGCGAACATCTGATAAGATTTAACGATATGATCAGTGGAATCCTTCTCCTTCTGTTCTTTAAGAAAATGGCCAATCACAGACTGCGGGCCATCTTTTAAGTTGATCAGCTTGTAATGGCGGTTTTCGGTCAAAGTGATGCCTTCGAAATAACTTAGCTTATGTGCCATCGCAGCATACGTCTCTGTATAGTGGTAAGCTAGTTTTACCTGACCCGTTTCTGAATAATAATACGCAAGCGAATTAAAGGCATTCATGAGCTCTGTGATATTTTGTGGTGAAATCCCTGCTAAATGTTCTTTTACCTCTGTTGCATATTGACCCGCTTGCGCAAGGCGTTTGGCATAAACCAGGCTATATAAAAAGTCAACACTTACCGATAATTTATCCAAATCGCTTTTCGCCTTGATTTTCATTTCGTTAATTATTTCTAAGGCTTTGGTCTCTTGGCGAGTATGAGTGTATTCAGCAGCAAGTGCCGAAGACTCAGTTTTGATCAGGGATTCAGCATTGTATCGTCTTGCCATCCTCAATATCTCGATCGAGTATGGAATGGCCAGTTCATAATCATTCATTTTGATATATGTAGAAGCAATCAAATGTTTTATATAGCCGAGCTGTAAACTGGTATCTTTAACTTCTTTGGCAGTTTTCAGGGCCAACAGATTGTATTTTAAGGCATTACTGTAATCACCTAAGCCCATTGAAGTTCTGCCGATGTTCCAGTAAATTCCTTCAATAGTCCTTCGGCTTACACTTTTTCCCAAGTTTAAAGCTTCAAATAATAACTTCAGGCCTTCTGTAGTTCGTTCGGCCTGAAACAGAAGATCTGCGTTTTGGGTCAGCAAATATGAAAGCCATAGTGCATTCCTGTCTTTCCTGAATATCGCGATAGCTTTATTAATATAATATATTCTGCTCCGGAGGGCAACAGGATCAGAAGTCGCGTAATACTGTGCTATGAGATGATATGACCTTCCCTCACCATCACTATTATTATGAATTTTAGAGAAAGCAAGCGCATCTTGGGCCGTTTTTAAACCTGCCTCTCGATCGTTACGATGATAACAAGTTTCGGCATGAAGAAGCATGGCATTAATTATTCCAAACTGATAGTTAAGCTGGCCGCTGAGCGCCGCTGCCTGAGCCGAAAATCTTTCTGCTGAATCGATATCCTTTTCTCCTTTCGTTGCTTTTAAAAGCATTAAATGGCCGAAAGCGAGTTGTAAGTTAACCTTATTTGTATCGTTTTTACTTATTGTGAGTTTTTGTCTCAATACCGGCAAAGGCAATTCATCGAGGTTGCTTGTTTGTGCAACTGATGCATTTGCAATGAATAGCGAAAGTATAAACAGGTAGGACTTTTTCATAAAGGCAGCTCCAACAAATGTTTATCTTGTATAAACTTAAAGATGAAAATACGTATAAACAATTTAGAAGCAATAATTGAACCTTACAAGCTGTTGGATATGTGGGGACTGACTTTAGCCGTCATTGAATGTACGAGCTTTTACTGATCCCCAGTTTTCTTATTTTAGAATGCAATGTAGATGGTGGGAGCTGCAGCAACTCCGCCGCACCACCTTTCCCGGATATTTTTCCACCGCAACGCCGCAAAATATCTGTGATATACTGTTTTTCGACACTAGCTAAATTCGTGATGCCCTGTATTTGTACAAGATCATTTCCCGTCTTAAAATCCGGCAGATAAATCTTATTAATTATCTTCCCGTTAGAAAGCAGGACAGACCGCTCGATCATATGTTCAAGTTCCCGGACGTTACCCGGCCAGTGGTAAGCTCTTAATTCACTCATGGCCTTGGTTGAAATCCCGGTTATTTTAGATAAATTATTCTTATTATACCTGTTTACAAAAAAATGTGCAAGGAACGGAATATCGTCGCGCCGCTCGCGAAGCGGAGGCATGGAAATCGGGAAAACGTTCAACCGGTAATATAGATCTGACCTAAATCTCCCGGCCTCTACTTCGGAGAGCAGGTCCCTGTTCGTTGCTGCAATTATCCTGACATTGACCTTAATGGATTGTTTTCCGCCTAGTCTCTCAAATTCGCGTTCCTGGATCACGCGCAAAAGTTTTACCTGCACCTCCAGCGGTAATTCGCCGATCTCATCAAGGAAGAGAGTCCCATTATGGGCAAGTTCAAATTTTCCTATCCTTCTCTCGAAAGCTCCAGTGAATGCCCCACGCTCATAACCGAAAAGTTCGGACTCAATAAGTGTTACCGGTAGCGCCGCACAGTTCACTTTTACCATTAATTTATTTTTTCGCGGCGAGGAATCATGAATGCCCCTGGCGATCAGTTCCTTACCAGTCCCTGTTTCTCCAAGAATAAGGACTGTTGCGTTTGACTGTGCGACCAGTGACATCAATTGATAAACGCGTTGCATAGGCGCACTTGTTCCAATTATATTGGAGAAATTATAAATTGACCGGATTTGCTCCTGAAGATGTTCGTTTTCTACCTCCAGTTGTTTTTTGTATTTGATGAGTTGCTCATTTGCAAGGATATTGGACATAGCAATGGAGATCTGTGCACACATGCTATCCATCATTTCTACATCCGGTTCATCAGAATCAACCCAAAAGATGCCCAGCTTTTTTGTGCCGGTCTTTAAAGGCGTGGCCACGCACTTTTCTACGCCCATGCCTCTCCAAAAATGGAAATATGATGGGGCTTTGCCGCTGTCGATCCATTCCTGAAGGTTATATACTATGGTCTGGTTACCGGCAAGAACCGCGTCAGATATGCCGTCATCGATCGGATATACTGCGTCAAGCACAAAATGGTGCCCTGATTCCTCAATGGCTGTTTTTACATTGCTATCATAAATAAAGAGACTCATCGTTTTTTCATCTTCGTTTATTCCGCGAATAACAAATCTGGAAACGCTCGACAATTGCACTACGGCTTTCTCAATAGCCCTGGTCAGATCGTCTTTATTACGGACCGCAGCTATATCATGACTCAAGGATAATAGAACAGATTTGTGTCTTTCTTTGCGTTCCAGGTCTTCATTAACTAAAATATTTGTGATTGTTGTAGATAAATGACGCGAAATGCATTGTATGATATGCCGGTCTACCGGATCGAACATATTTCGTTTACAGGATATCAGGATTAGACCGAATCGTTCATGATGGCCTTCCCGAAGTATATTTAACATGATCTCCCCCCCTTTTTCAGCATTCGCCGAAGCAAGGCAAGGGGGGGCACAATTAAATTCGAAATCTTCGACATTGACGATCAATGGAATGGTGCTGTCTGCTGCCTGTTCCCAGATGCCTTCGTTATTCAAATTAATACGGATCCAGGATAACAGGTCCGGGTGAGACGAAAGACTCGTTAAAAAAATGCAATCAACTCCCTTTTCTTGGGCGATTGAAACTATAAGGAATTCGTCAAAATGAAACAGGATTTTTAATTCGCGTTCAATCACCAGATGAAGATTTTCACGTGTCCTTACTTCGGAAAGGCAATGACTGAATGACAAAAGCATTTCATTGATCAATTTCCGCGGATCAAGGATTTCATGAATGATCGTATTTGATACGGCGTAGGCGAGCTCAGTTGACAGGCTATCAATAAGTTCGATAAACCGGTCACCGTATGATCCCGGTTTTTGTGACCAGAAATAGCAAATACCTACGATTTCATTTTTTATTTTGAGAGGCGTGACCAACACTTCTCTAAGGCCGTAATCGAAATTGACACGGATCCAAAATGGCACCGAGTTATACTTCACGATATCATTTAAAGAAACGGCAAAACTTTGATCCGATAAAATCGCATCCCGCACTATGACATCATCTATTGAAGCCCTTGTGTTTGTTAGCGCCCTAAATTCACTCAGGTTCCGGCCGCATGATTTATGATCAAATAAGAAGGGAAAATAAGTTTTGGTATGATGGTCGACTGAATGGATATTGACACTGATAAATTCAGCCATGCCCCGTAATGATGTGGTTAGCAGCTCAAGAAGGTCATTGCGTTCACGGACATTAGCAATTCCCGTCCTCAGGTCTTTGACGAATTTCAGATAGTGTTGCTTATTATCTAATTGATCTACCATTATGCGATATACTTAAGTGGCCGTTTGTTGGTGACATCTGCCTTCCGGATCTTTTTATCCACCATGTCTCAATTTTTTAGAAAAATTTTGCAAATAGCATGCCCGGGTGGTACTTAATTGACAATCAAATAGTTAACATTTTAAAACTTAAAAATTTATCGATATATCACTAACTCCCCTCTTTTCTTTAGTGACATATGGCCAAATGTTACTATTTGATTAAAACAATGACTTGAAAAGCAGTTTTGGATACAACCAGTATTGCATCCAGTTGCTTAAAATTTCTTAATATTACTTGAAAAATAATCGGCGGACGGGTAAAATTCCGTGTTCATGAATGCCTGGACAGTGTGCCCGTCCTGCTCAGTAATCAAAAGAATTTATCAGGATGAACTATAGGGCCAAAATTCTGATCGTTGAAGATCAATATATTGAAGCTAATAATCTTGAGGTCATGTTAAAGCGGTCCGGGTACCGGGTATGCACCATAGCCCGTTCTGTTTCATCTGCAATTAAAGTGATCGAGAAAGAAAATCCCGATCTGATCTTGCTCGATATCCAACTTAAGGGTAAATTAAATGGGATCGATCTGGCAAAGTTACTTTCACGAAAAAATATTGCCTTTATTTACCTGTCGGGGAATTCAAAGCAGCAATTTCTTGATGCTGCCAAAACAACCCGCCCATACGGTTTCCTGGCAAAGCCTTTTCGCGAAAAGGATATCTTAATTATGCTTGAAATTGCTTTATACGCGCATAAAGAAAATATTTCAATCACAGACCGGCGTGTCAGCTCTACAGCCGACCCCGCTTTGAATAAAATAGCTTTTTCAGATATGATCGGCCAGTCCAAACAAATGCGGATACTGCAACAAAATATTTTGAAAATAGCTTCTTCTGACGTCTCTGTCCTGATCTTTGGCGAAAGCGGAACTGGTAAGGAGTTGATCGCGCGAAATATTCATTTGCTGTCTTCACGCGCGAAACATCCCCTCGTGTCGGTCAATTGCGCAGCCTTACCCCCCGGTCTGATGGAGTCTGAGCTTTTCGGCCACGAAAAGGGAGCTTTTACCAGCGCACTGGACAAAAGAATCGGCCGTTTCGAGCAAGCAGATGGGGGAACAATTTTTCTCGACGAGATCGGTGAACTGCCGCTCGACGCTCAAGCTAAGTTTTTAAGAGTTTTGCAGGAAAAAGAAATCGAAGTAATTGGCGGCAAAGCTAAGAAAGTTAATGTGCGGGTAATTGCGGCAACAAATCGCAATTTGCAGGAGGATATGGTCTCAGGAAGGTTCCGGGCAGATCTATATTACCGGCTCAATGTTTTTCCGCTGGTTTCGCCGCCGCTCCGCGAAAGGAAAGAGGATATTCCATTGTTGGTTAACCACTTTATCACGAAACTGAGCAAAAGTGAAGGCAGTAATGTAACTGGAGCAAGTGCCCCGGCCATGCAGGAGGCAATAAACTATAATTGGCCAGGGAACGTGCGTGAGTTGGAAAACCTGGTTCACAGAAGCATTTTGTTAAGCACAGAACCAACGATTTCAACCTTTGGCGGCCTTCATGAGAATGTGTCCAGGCAGCACACTCAGGACAATTATATGAGAACCATTGAAGAAGTTGAGCGGGAGCACATTATAGCCGTTCTAGAGCGCTGTAACTGGAAAGTATATGGCCCTGGTGGGGCTTCAGAAGTGCTGGGAATTAAAGTGTCCACGCTAAATTCCCGGATGAAAAAACTGAGTATAGAAAAAGCCGGGCTGAAAAAGAATAGTAAACCGTATAAAAATTAAAAGAGACCATATTTAGCGGCCTCTTTTAATTTTTGTACTGGTGTTATTATTGAACTCCCGAAATGGCCTGGTTAATAACATCCACCACGACATCCGGGTGAGACAGCATCGGCACGTGGCTGCTTTTTATCTCTGTCACTTTTGCGTTCATGCGGTTCGAAACCCAACGCTGCAGATCCGGATGTACCGTGTGGTCTTCTGTACATAAGATATACCAGCTTGGTTTAGTTTCCCAGGTGATCTCCTTTATGCATTGCTGGTCAAACAACTCAGCGGATGGTGCATAATGTGTAGCCCATACAACTTTTTGCTCTTCTTCAGGAAGGTCGCCGGCGAAGAACTCAGTACCTGAAGGAAGCATCCAAACGCGGCCGTCAGCTACTTCAATGCGGGTGAAAATATCAGAAGGGAATTTTTGCAGTTGGCCATTAACCGTTTCGCCTGGAGCGGGTGCAACTGCGGCAATATAAACAAGTCCAACCACGCGCTCGTCACTTGCAGCGGCTGTAATGGTAGCTCCGCCGTAAGAGTGGCCAACCAGGATAACAGGACTGCTGACGCGGCTGATCGTGCGCTTAATTGCGGCAACATCATGATCAAAATTTGTCAGTCCATATTGAACAGAAATCACTTCATGCCCTTCGCCGATCAGCTTAGGAATTATCTTGTTAAAGCATGAGGCATCTGCCCAGATACCATGGCATAAAACGATTGAAGGTTTTTTTTCAGATTTCATAATCTTTTAATTTTAAGTTGTTATGTTACGTTTCAAAGAGATTCTGTTTTGTTCGAAGCTATAATTATTGACTTTATTCATTGGTTAGCAACGCTTTCCGCTGCTTCAATGATTACTTTGGCTACCAGCTCAGGCTGAGACATGAAAATCACGTGGCTGCCTTTTATTTCTGTGATTTTGGTATTGGAGCGGCTGTACATGTTGCGTTGAATATCCGGGTTGATGGTTTTGTCCTCAGTGGCTACACATCCCCAGCACGGTTTGTTTCTCCAGGCTGCCTTCGAAACTGGTGTTGCGAAAGCGTTTGCGTAAAACGCTCCCTGGGACGCCCACATAAATTCGGCTTTTTTGGCATCAATGTCCGCGCAAAATCCTGCGTGGAACTTTTCTTTGGCGTTGTAAACGATGCCATTATCATCAGGAGGCAAAATGCCATTTTCTTCTGATGGAGGAAGCGAGGTAATACAGTCAAGTGCCGACTGGCCATTGTCTGGCTGTAACGCCGCCACGTAAACTAACGCTGCTGCATTCCGGTGATTACCTGCCTCAGTAATGACTGCGCCTCCCCAGGAATGCCCTACAAGTACTGCAGGTCCGCCGATCCGGTCAAGCACAAGGTTTGTTTGATTAACATCAGCTTCCAGGGAGCTTAAAGGATTTTGTACGACCAGGACGTTAAACCCCTTGCCTGTTAAAACATGATATAAGCCTTCGTAGCCGGATCCATCAGCAAATGCGCCATGAACAAGGACTACGTTTTTAATTGGTGTTTTCATTTTTAAAAATTAATGGATGGGACCAAATACAACCTTTGTATAGCATCCCTTTTTAGGCATGGATGATGCCATTTCTGCAACGCCCATAATATCAAGAAATTAGAGTTATTCAGAATTCAAAAAGAAGTCGCATGTCGTGAAGAGACAATCGAATTGTCGAAATATGGACAATATTGGATCAGCTATTGAAGAGTGAAAATGACCTTGCAATTCAAGAGACTGCCACATTTTGTTAAGACATAATAATGAGCTGGCACTAGATTTAGAGTTAGCAAGAAATCGATTTTTCGGGAAAATCGATATGACATCAGGCGAATTTATTTGAATCAAATTGAGTCTAAATGAATACGAAAAGACTCAAAATTAGTTCCGTCGGGAATCACACCCGAGTCAAATCGGCTCAATTGAGGTCACAAAAGTTCATTCGGTTCACATGGCGTTAAGAATTGAACCTAATTTTACCGATTAAGATCGGGTAAAAATAAACTGCAAGTTCTAATTGGTCCGCTTCTCCCATTTTACTGACGTTTTCTTGCGCGAGCGCAACGATCTGACCTTCGGATGGATAAGTACCCATTCTTCGAAAATGGACCATTTAGCTTGGTCCAAATTATTCGAGGCGGATTGCCAATGGTCACGAAAGGAATGAACTTTATCGGTAAAATTTTACCTATCATTTTACCTAAAAATCACTGCCCTGTAATGCTTTACAGCAACTTTTTATCCCTACTACGAATCGAACATAGACCAGCGCTATTGCTATGATTTAAAATGTGAGTTTCTATTCCGTCGATAACCGAAAAACTGTTCTACTCATTTGCAATTGCCCATAATTTTTTAAATATAAATCCTATATTAGTGCCTAATGAAGTCTTACCTGAACTTATTACTTTTAATCATAGCATTTGGAATTCTCTCTTCCTGTGACGCCATTATAGAACCATCTATTTCCAAGAAAACGATTCAACCTGAAGCACCCTCAGATCAATATCAAAGTACGAGTTATATGGTCAATTTCTGGTGGGACGCAGTAGATAATACATTGTCATATCATTTGCAAGTTGTTACGCCAAACTTTACCAACCCGGGAAGCTTGGTATTAGATACAATAGTCAAGAAGAACACATTTGCCTTCAATCTCAATCCCGGCACTTACCAGTGGCGCGTATCGGCTCAAAATGGAAGTTCTCAAACGGCATATTCTATAGCACGAAATTTCACAGTAGTAGCAGGCTCTGTCAAACAACAGGCCGTACAGTTAACCGCACCGGCAAACAACCTGATCACTAACCAAGGTTCAACGCTGCTTCAATGGAGTAGTTTATATGGGGCAACCAAGTATCAGCTTGAAATCGACACCAACAATTTTGTGAATGAGAATGCCGTTGTTTATAACCAGATTATCCCAGGACAGCAATTCAGCTTTACCTTTCCAAAAGACCAGGTTTACCAGTGGCGGGTAAAAGCGGAAAATGATACTGCTCAATCTAAATGGTCTACTATCAATGTCATTACTTACGACCATACGCCACCAGTAGTAGTCACGCTCACTTCACCAACGGATGGGACTACGCTTCCATTGCCTGTCAGCCTGCAATGGAACACCGTAACTGGTGCATCGAAATACAAATTGTATGTTTATAAAAGCGATGCGACAACATTATATAACTCCAATTTTCCGATGCTACTAACAACAAACAGTTATAGCTTTAATCTGAGCAATTCGGGTGATAAAGTTTATTGGATGGTCACCGCTGTAGATGCTGCCGGTAATGAAAGCGCGGCAAGTACGCAAAGAAGTTTTGTTTTACAATAGCCTATGAAAAACAAGAAACTTACCTATTTCCTTATCGTAGTTGTTGCATGTGTTTGGGGAATTATTATTTATCGCGTCTTTGGAGCTATGTCGGCAGATGATGACACAGCGTTGCCGATTAATAAAAATGTAGCGAAGGAAGCTTATAATGATTTCAGCTTGCCAAAAGACACTGCCAAACTGTTATTGAACTATCGTGACCCTTTCGGAATAACCAGGCAAAAGGAAGCCAGTACTATTGAGCCTGTGAAATTGCTATCTCAAATAAACACGGCGGTAGTTACCAAAAAGCCAGTCATAAACTGGTCATTCATTTCCTATTCTGGCTATATCCGAAATCCTTCAACGAAGAAACTAATCGCCTTAGTCAATATCAATGGTCAAAGTACTACTTTGTCTGAAGGTGAAACTAAAAGCCAGGTAAAACTCCTTAAAAATCTACGTGATTCTATTAAGGTTATCTATGAGGGCAAAACCAAATTTATCTCCATTAAATTAGCACAATGAAATATATCATTCTTAGTCTGTTCTGTTTCATCTTCACAGGTGCTTATGCACAAAAGTTGCCTGATTACAGATCAGACAGGGTTCGGATTACGCAAACAGATCAAAACATTGTGGCAGAACTTGCTCCAGAAACGTCACTATTTAAAGCAAAATCAAACCTTCACTATTACTGGTACAGTTCAAATGTGATTCATGATACCCAAGGTGGTTATAGTGGCAGACTTCTGAACGGCGCTTATTCGACATTTTACCTAAGCAAAAGCCTGAAGGAACAGGGCAACTTTAAAAACGGATTAAAGGATGGCGTTTGGAAAAATTGGAAAGAAGATGGCTCATTGCTTTCTGAAACAAACTGGAAACGAGGCATCATAATAACTGAGAAAAAGCCACCTATCTGGAAAAGGTTGCCGCTGCTTCACAAAAAGAACAAGACTGCTGACACAGTTAACAAGGCGAATAATCCACCTAAGAAGTAAGGAATTAAAGTATGCTTAAAGCATCAGCCTTATATATAGTGATTGTTATTGCTTTAGTAATAGGCGTTATTTGCTCCTTACTGATTGTTGTAGCGTATTCTTACAGAGCTGAGTATCAAAAGAAATTCCGGTATGATAAATTAAGCAGCAACCTTCATTCAGGAATTAACTTATTATTGGCAAGCCCTGATTCAAGCTATTTGAAGCAAAGAAGAATAGACTTATTCGGCACTAATGCAGATTCAGTTATGTTGCAAAGAAAAATATGGGGCATCTATGACATCGGAGTCGTTCAGGCATTTGTACAAAGGGATACACTTTATAAAACGTTTTCTATTGCAAGCCCCATTGATTCTACTAAATGGGCTGCATTATATATTGCAGATGACGACCGTCCAATATCTGTAAGCGGTAAAACCCGGATCGAAGGAAATGCCTTTTTGCCTAAAGCAGGCATCCAAGCAGCGTATGTAGATAATAAAGCCTATGAGGGTGACAAGCGATTAGTGATCGGTAAAAAATTGTTTGGCGCAAATAAACTTCCTTCATTGGATATAGTGCGGCTTAATGGCTTAAACCGTTATTTTTCTATTACCGGAAATAAACCCCTGAACATAGATTCCCTCAACCAGTCATTTTTTAAGCCGACGAAAATATATGATTTGGGTACTGCGCCTTATACATTTAGCAATGTATTATTAAAAGATAACATTCTTCTGCACTCCGATACTACCATTACTTTAGATAGTACGGCAAGTATGAGAAATGTGTTGGTCTTTGCGAAAGCAATTATTGTCAAAGAAGGATTTAAAGGAACCTGTCAGCTATTTGCATCAGACTCCATTTCTGTTGGGAAACATTGCCATTTTAATTATCCCTCATGCCTCGGAATCATCCGTTCCAATATGAATAAACTATCAGCTCAGGCTAAAATATCCATCGGAGAAGGTACAACCGTTACAGGTACAATCTTTACCTGGGAGAGGACTCCTAATCAGCTTAAACCAATCATCAGGCTGAGCAAAAGGGATACTGTTGTTGGTCAAATTTATTCCCAGGATGCCATTTCCTTTAAGGATAGTTGTGTAGTTCATGGCAGTGTTTTTTCTAATCGCTTTTTATATCAGAACTCATTCACTTTGTATGAAAACTACCTTATCGGTTTACAGCTTAACTCAAATAAATTGTCACCTTACTATCTAAGTAGTGGCCTGTTGCCTGTCTCGTCAAAGAAGAAAAGAATATTGCAATGGATAGAAGGCAATTGAATATCAGCACAAAAGTAAAAGCCTCCACGGTAATAGAGGTTGTTGTCTCTATGGTTACCATTATTACGGTATTCGGCATTGCTATGATGATCTATGCTAATGTGACCAGAATGTCCTTGTCAGGGCAAAAGATCAAAGCACAGGCCGTTTTATCCCAGGTTATGAAAAACATACACGAAGCTGATTTAGGATCAAGCCAGCAATCCCTAATCGGTGATTTAACTATAGAAAAATCAGTAAAACCTTATGCAGAAAACAACAAGCTTTTAGAAGTGAATTTAAAGGCTTATGATAAAAACCATACGCTGATAGCCGAATTACATCAGCTCATCATTCCAAATGAAGATAAATAAAAGAATACCGGCTTTTACCATTATGGAAGTAACCATTGCGATGCTGCTTTCAGCCATCGTTATAGGCATCACCTATACGGTATTCTCCATAGTTACACGCTCCTATCACAATTACAACCTTAAACATAAAGGGATGGCGGGTATGTTGCGGTTAGACGAACTGCTTCAAAAGGATTTTGAACGGGCAGAGATCATTCTGAAAGATACAGATGGAATAGTAATAAAAAGCCCTGCCCATCAAATCAGGTACCGGTTTTATAGTGACTATGTATTAAGGATAGGGCCTGCGGTGGATACGTTTAAGATTAAGAATGATTCACTGGTCACCTCTTTTGAAAGCAAAGTAATAAGTGCAACTGGCATTAATGACGAGCAAAACAGGCTGGACGAATTAAGCATTCAAATCAACTTGCAAAACGAAAAAATTCCTTATTATTACCATAAAACATATAGTTCAGTAAACCTTATTAACAGAATACCTGATGCCGTCAATTGACCTGAGCAGATACGAGAATAAAAAGAAGTCCACCGCAGCTAAGAAAGCAGAGGACGGCGGCTTAATGGTACTCCTGAATAAGGACATTGGCTTTGGTGGGAATAAGTTGAATGATAAAAAGAAAGAAGCATTTTACCTGGAATTAAGCTCTTTATTACAAGCCGGCATCAATCTCAAAAGCAGCCTGGAATTGATCACAGCTGACCAGGAAAAAGAGAAAGACCGAACCCTGTTTACACAAATACAAGCTGATGTATTAAAAGGTAGCGCGCTTTCGGCAGCCGTTGGCGAAAGTGGTAAGTTCTCCTTATACGAAGTGTATAGCTTACAGATCGGCGAGGAAACAGGCAAGCTTATTGAAGTATTGCAGGATTTAGCAAAGTTCTATCAAAATAAGATCAAGCAGCGCCGCAAGATCGTATCCTCCCTTACTTATCCCTGCGTGGTGATGTCTACCTCGTTTGGCGCAGTCTTTTTTATGCTGAAATTTATTGTTCCTATGTTTGGTGATGTCTTCAAGCGTTTTGGCGGTAAATTGCCCTGGATCACTGAAAAGATAATGGGTATATCACAAGGCCTCGAAGATAACTTTTGGAAAGGTATTGTATTATTGGCTTTGATTGTGGCAATTATCTATAGCAGCCGAAAAACGGAACGTTTCAGGCAACTATCCTCCCGGTTTGTTTTAAAGATACCTGTAGTAGGTAACCTGGTGCAAAAGATTTATCTGGCACGCTTTTGTAATTCTATGCGCCTATTAATTAATGCTAAGCTCCCACTATTGAGGGCTATTTCTTTAAGCCGGCAAATGATCAGCTATTATCCTATTGAATCTTCTCTAGAAGCTGTAGAAAACGATATTATGCGTGGTAAACCACTTCATCAAAGCATGGAACAATTCAAAGTTTATCCTTCTAAACTGATCCAACTGATTAAGGTAGGGGAAGAAACCAACCAACTAGATTATTTCTTCGGCCGTGTATCGGATCAATATGTCGATGAAGTGGAATACAAAACCTCCGCACTCAGCAGTATGATGGAGCCCCTCATCATTATCTTCCTGGGTTTGATTGTAGGTGTTATTCTGATCTCCATGTATCTGCCACTATTCCAAATGAGCAATACGATTCAGTAATTTGGTATTCTCATACCATTTAAGAATGGGTTACCAGTTGTACAGTGAGAACCAGTTTCTTTGACGGGCTTTCACCATTCTGATGGCTAGCGGATTTTATATCGATACTTCTGATCATGCCAATACCGGACGTTTTCTCCAATTCATTTAATGTTTTTAGGAGGGGGAAATAATCTCCCTCGAAAGCCAGTTTTTGTATAATCAATTTATTACTGTGCAACGCAGGGTCTTCTACCGGCACCTCAGACAGCTTCACATTTTCCTTCTCAGCTATGGAAGATATTTTACTGATAATATTACTTCTGTAATTAACGGTATCTACATTATACATATTCAGTATGCGGCTAATATTGGCGCTCTTCCTTTCTGAATAACCTGGTTGGAAATTCACATTACCGGACTTGGATAATTGCGATTCCAGTTGTCTGTGGAGTTGCCAGGCTTCTATTGTTTTTTTAAAAGCCAGTTGATAACATACTACAAGCATTACCACGCTGACTGCCAGCAAAAGATATTCTTTCTTGACTTGTGCCTGTTTAATCATTTTCAGTAGTTAATAGCTATGGTAAACCTTCCTGTGTTTAATTCATTGTCATAAGCAAAGTTCTCCAGCTGAATATTCTTCACCCATGATCTGGTTTTGATCCTGGCTATCCATTCGTTCACAGGTATGATCTTTTCTGAATTACCTGTGATAGCTATCTTTCTATTGTAAAACGCCGTTGTCTTTTGAACACGGCTGCTTACTATATCAACAGGGTTTAAAGTCAAATCGCTTAACGTTACTTCCTGCGGTAATAACGAGGATACCTGATCAATCAATATACTTTTATTAATACCACCATCCCATCCCAGGGTATGCAATAAGGCTTCCTTTTCTTTTATCCTGTCCGAGATTTGCAGTTCATTAGTAGTAGTCTCTGCATATTTGCCAACCTGACCCGATAAGGCAGTATTAGAAGTGTTCAACCAGGATAGCAGGACAAAGTTGACCAGTAATAAAGTAAAGATTACGCCAAGAACCATAACACCCTGCACTTTTAGCTTTTGTTCTGCCTGTTTTGCATGCAGCGTTTTATTGAGTTTTTCATCGTTGGCACTGATTGGATCAAGCTGGTTTGTCATCACCAGTTGAAATGCAGCGGCGTAAGGAACCAGCAGCTTTTCGTCAATTTTTTCCGAGGCTAGTTTAATAGCAAAGGCTGAGCTGTCTTCTGTCGTTTTAATATTTAACCATTCGCCTTTATCATTTCGCTGGATTTGGTAGCCATTAATAATAGTCTCGGGTTCATAAATATTCAGTTGCGGAATAATGCTGTCGATAGGGAAGACACCCAGGCTCAATAAGAGCGGCTGAAAGGATAGTTCGCTTAACTGGCTCACCCATTTATCAGCCTCTGGTTTCCTGGTAACAGAGACAAATGAATGTTCCCCCGAAACGAAATTCTGAACATAGAAATCTTCTAATTTGGCATTGGGCATGATCTTATTAAAAGCATTTTGGTCAACGGTTTCTACCCTATCGATTCTCCTTTGTAGAATGCCTTTTCCGGACAAGTTCAATGAAATCAATGATTTGCCCGCAACGTGTTCCTTTAATTGGCCGATTGAAGTTACATCAGTAAGTTTTTTTGTTATCTCAAGCTGGTCGCCACTTGCTTCAACAGCGCAAAGCTGGATGAGCGCCTGTCCATCATTTTGTAGGTGGATATTGATGCCTGCTACCTTATTGAAACGATAATATTGATCCAGCTTGCCCATTTTCTTAACGCAATACGGTTGATTTAATAAACAGTACTGTTGTCACCTTTTGCGTGGTCTTAGTCCGGTTGCTGAATATCCATTTAAGAATAGGGATTCTGGACAAGATCGGTGTACCAGATGCAGTCAAATCATTTTCTGTCCTTTCAATGCCGCCCAATAGAATTGTATCTTCATTATGTACACGCAGACTGGTTTCAAACTTATTGATAGATTGTGGCGGCGGTGAGCCGTCTGTTGGAATAGAGGTAAAGTCCGACACATTCACTTTGATAGCAAGTGTTACCTGGTCATCCCCTGAAACAACTGGTTTAATGTCTATGCTCAGATCAGCATTCACTTCTTTGTAAACGTTAGAGAATATCGAAGCTGTAGTCGTTGCCGAAGGATAAAAATTTTGTGTCACGTCTTTATAGTAACGTTTGCTTCCTAAGCTGAGCATAGCAGAATGCCCGTTCAATGCTGACAATTTAGGCACAGACCGGACATCTACATTGCTGTTGCTTTCCAGCGCCTGTAAGCTGACATAAAAATTCGGCACCACATGGCCCAGATTGATAGATGTATTTTTACTTAGGCTATTCAGGAAACTATTGACCGAGGTAGCGCTGAAGGTAAATCCTACTCCGGGTAGGATTGTTCCTCCAGTTTTTACGCTATCCGAAACACCTGCAGATATCCCTGTTGATATGGTTCTGGTCTTGTGAAAATCTATCATCGTTACTTCGATCATCACAACGGGCACCAATACATCCAGTTCTTTTATCAGGGCTTCGGTTTCTTTGATATGCGCTATAGAACCGGAAAGCAATATGGTGTTCTGTTCTCTGAATTCTTTGATCTCAAGGGCTTTCTTCCACTCTGCCGGAATCATATTGACTATGGTATCTATCGAGCGATTTTGTAAATGAACGGCCTTATAGGTTCTTAATCCTTCAATAGATTTATCGCCAATCAAATAAATTCCATTTTCGTTTTGAAAAGTATAGTTAGTACCTCTAAAAAGCAAATCAAGGAATTGGTCATAAGTAATATCCGTCACATGGATATCAATGTTACCTTTTAAATCGGTATAGATAGAATAGCTTTTGGACAGCTCCTGTGAGGCTTGTTTTACCAGTCCAAGTATAGGAGCGTTCACAGCGTCAGCTGAAATTAGCTTTTGCCCGTTTACCATTCTGCTAAATACACCAGTTGCTCCTGGATTTCCATTACCGGCAGGCGGGCGGAACGTCTTTCTTACAGCTGTACTTTTATCTCCGTTGATATACAACTCTTCGTTTTCATCCAAAGGCTGAAAGACAAAAAAGTTATCGTTCGTCTTTATGACTTTGATCTCATTGGCATAAGCCAGTTTATCCATCGCCGTTTCAAAGGGTGCTGCTGCAATAAAACCGGATACGTGTTTGGTTTGAAGTGAATTAGGAACGACGACATTTTTACCGGAAATCTGTGTGATCTTCTTAGCTACTGATACCAGGCTGTCATTATTCAATGCAAGAGATAACGTGTTATCAGTTGTATTGTATTTTGCGTCAATTTGTTTTGGAGCAGGTTTGATAAATTGAGCAGGGTCCTGGTAAGGGGTAATGTAAATAATAGAGCCAACTACACTTACGTCCAGGCTGTATTTTTGAGCAAGAAATGTTAGAATATTAGAAGCTGTAATATCATTATAAGAATCACTGATAGTAAAATTTAGTTTTGGGTCTACGCTAATGCTTAATCCGTTTGAGCTGGCAATGCCCGAAAGATATTGCTGAATCGTACCGCCAATGACATTGAGCTGTACTTTTTGATTCAACCCCGGAACAGTCTTGGAAAGGCTATCGAGTTTCTTTTGTATAGCTGTGATCCTGCCTTGCTGGCTGTATGCTTTGCTTACGAAACAAATAACAAAAACTATTAGAATAAGGCGGTTAAATTTATTGTGCATCAGGTTTATTAGTAATTAAATAGCAGCGGGTAAATTTCTTCTATGGACGTTAGCCCTTCTTCAAAAAGGCGGAAAGCATTTTCTGTCAATGCGCCTATACCACGTTGTTTTAACAGATTGTGAATATACATATTGCCATTCTTAATTTCAATGGCTAACTCCTGGTCTATAGGAATAACCTCGTAAACGGCCTTACGCCCTTTGTAACCCGTGTAATAACATTTCTCACAGCCTTTGGCTATATGATGGTCGCTAACTTTGCTGTATGGTTTGAATTGTTTTGGATAAAGACTTTCGTCAAACGTAACTTCTGTTTTGCAGTGCGGACACAATAGTCGCACAAGGCGCTGGGCTACTGTAGTATTTAACGTGCTTGCAACCAGGAAAGGCGGGATACCCATATCGATTAACCTCGATACCGTACCCCAGGCAGAATTGGTATGTATAGTGGATAATACCAGGTGCCCCGTTAGCGCAGCCCGTATCGCCATTTCAGCAGTTTCCATATCCCGGATCTCACCAACCATGATCACATCCGGGTCTTGTCGCAAGAAGGTCCTCAATGCAGCACCAAATGTCAGTCCGATCGATTCTTTTAGCTGAACCTGATTAATACCTTCCAATGTGTATTCTACCGGGTCTTCAATAGTCATTACATTTCTGGTTTCCTTATTCAGCAATTTAAGCGTGGCATATAAGGTAGTAGTTTTACCTGAACCGGTTGGACCACTTATAAGCAATATACCATTAGGCCGCATGGCGCCCTGAAGATAATTGTCCAGGTCGAACTTAGAAAAGCCAAGGCTGTTGAGGTCGATATCTGTTGCATCGTTACTCAATAAACGCAGCACGGCCTTTTCACCATGCAGCGTGGGGAGGATAGAGACCCGGATATCAAACTGGTGATTATTATGTTTGAAATTGATACGCCCATCCTGAGGCAGGCGTTTTTCTGCAATATCCAGGTTAGATAGTATTTTAATTTTATTGATGAGCGCAGGGTATTCATCCCGTTTTAAAAGGTAACGTTCCACCATCATCCCGTCAATCCTTATCCGCACACGGCATTTATTCTCGTAGCTTTCGATATGAATATCACTGCTTTTTAAATTCCTCGCTTCGGCAATCAGATTGACCAGGAAATCATCAGCATTATAAGAATGCTGTATTTCCGTAGCACCCGGGGCGGCGCTGTCTTTTAGATAGTATTTGGAAAGCAGCTTTGCTATTTGTGCCTCTGCTATGGACTCCAGCTTAACTGTTGTGCCTAAAAGAATTTCCAGTTCATCGAGCAGGGCTGCCTGATCTGCCGAATCTTCGCAATATAGAGTTAGTCCATCTGCTGTCCTGCTCTTGGGCAAAACTTTGTAATGCCATGCCTGGTCTTTGGTGAGCCAATGCAGATCATCTGTCCTTATCGTAATCTCTGCCGTTGCGCTCATCTGCTGATCAGTTTTAATATCCAGGTATCATCCGTAAGGCTGCGCGTTTTTAACAACCAGTCACTTAGTAAAAATCCTACAAACATAAGCGCTTGTAGTCCGGCAAGCGGGATATGTTTATTTTTATTGGAAGTGATGGATTGCCACGTTAGCCAAAAAGCCAGCACGGCAATCAAACTGATTATATAGAAAAATAAAAAATTAAATATTGGCAAATAGAAGGCAACGCTCAGTATGAAAAGCACATCACCTAAGCCTAATAATTCACTCGTGATGTTTGTCAGCTTTTTGCTTTTGACAGAGAAGTAAAGCGTTAACAAAACTAACTGCACAAACAGGAAGCCAATATTAAATAGTAAGGATTGCCAACTTAATATAACGCCATTGTTCTGAAGATAATTTAGGGATAGTAAAAAGCATGTGAGTGCCGGGAATAAAATCCAATAGATTGAACGACTTTTTATATCCTGTATAAAGATCATTAATAAGCAGATTAGGGTTAGGGTTTTTATAACGATTATCACTTCAGTCAGCTACCACTTCTTTTAAATTTCCATCCTGATCCATCTCCCAAACATTAAACTTGCCATCACCACTAAAGTCTTTCACAGCTGTTGCCCGGGCAGTAAATGTTGTATTTGTCGCATTTGTGATCTCAATGCGATAGTTTGCTTTCCCGTCCTTGCTATCTGTACTTAGCTTTTCCTGGATAAAACCAATTTCATTCAAGTCTTTGGAATAACAAGAATGTTCGTAGAAGTAATCCTTTTCAAGGGTCTTTACGTAGGCCAACTGTTGTTTGGCTTCTAACTTTTTGGCTTTGTTTACCGCTGGTAACAGGTTGGGTAACGCCAGCAAAACCAGGATGCCAATGATTACAAGCACGACAAGTATTTCAGTGAGCGTGTAGGCTTTTACACGTTTTCGAAAGAACATGTGATAGGGTTTCATCAACGTTATATTAAAGGAATCTAAGCTAAGCATTCGTCGTTAGTAAAACAAGCGCCATAGCAAGTAAATATTTCTAAACTTCTATATTTCAATAGATAAAAGTCACCTCCCCACTTAGAGTTTGGGTGTTATTATTTGTATTGATGATGTAATAATAGGCACCCATTGGTAGCTTTTTCCCCTGATATTTCCCATCCCAAGGTGTACCGTACCCTTTGCTTTTGGTATACCTGCTGTCCATATCTGTGAATACCCTTACTAATGCCGTTGCGTCATATTCCAGTCCTACAATGTTCCAAGTATCATTTATGCCATCCCCGTTTGGGTAAAAGCATTTGGGATTTTTATATTGGGACATTCGTCTGCTACCTGTATATCCTGCGTTGCCTGGCATCCGTTGGCGTCTGTTACCGTCAATGTTACTGTTTGTGGATGATCTACCACATAGGTATTGCTTCCTTGTTGTCCGTTCTAGGTATAAGTTGTCATTCCTGACGGAGCTGCCAGTGTTACTTTTTTATGTGAAGGTACACATACGGCGGTATTGGGAATATTTAGTATTAGGTTTGGGAAAAACTGTACATCCGCATTAACTCTGTCGAACAGCCTCCTGTGGATGTTATAGTAGCTTTGTAGGTTCCTGGTTGTTTTACACTTATCTAATCAGTATTTTGACCTGTCGACCAGTTTACCGTTCCTGCATCATAACTTACTTTCAAATCCACCGTTTGTCCATCGCACAATGTTGCCCTGAAGATCTTCTGTATACTGGCCGACGGAGAGGGATTAAAAACGATGGTATGCACTGCCGAAGTCTGCATGCAGGTGCTGCCATCGGTGTTATTGATTATTGAGACTGAATAATTACCTGCATCAGTTGTTGTAATCTTCGTTTGATTGGTATACGCTGTGAGTAACGAATTATCTTTATACCAGTTAATAGTATAACTTAGGTCCGTAGGTGAAAAACGCCGTTCTTTACAGGAGAATGGCGTTTTTTTATTATTGGTAAAATTATAGGCGAATTTCTATGATCGCCTGGTGTTTGAGCACTAAGACTATTTCGACTCCTTCTTATTTTTTTATTGCATCAATAGATTCATGAACTATTTAGAGAAGTAGAATTCAGTCTACTTCTCTAAACTTCTTTGTTAGTCTCCTGATTCCAGATTCTTTTTGCTGATCCGCATCGCTTGCTCAAGCATTCCCTGAAAATCCGGCAAAAGATGTTCATTGATTATTTTAGCGGCTTCGTCACTCCTCGGAGTAATGATGTACTTCCAGTCAATCAATACTTTCTTTTCTTCAACCGCGATGAACACCCATGCGCCGTCTACTTTTTCCACTAAACTGTTCAATCCCTCGGATGTAAAGTGATCAATCCTGTAAGAGAAATAATTAGGGTAATCCACATGAAGCATACTTTCAGATGCGGTATTGCCGTCGGCGAAAGTTACGGTACGTGTTAAACCTGCCTTGGTCCATTTTTCTGTTTCGTTGGTTTTTAAGATCGCCGGAATACTGTTATATCCGGGAAAAATCGCGCTTAAAGATACCGGTTGAATGTAGTCGAACGCTACGGTAACCGGCACATTAATGGTTTCCAGTACGCGGGCCACCGGTTTTGAAATGTCGTTTTTTAAAGCTTCCATGATTATGTTTTGGGGAGCAGGTTACTTTAAGCCTGCGCATATTTGTTTTTGAAGTCTTCTACAAATTCTACCAGCTTGTGCTGGCCAGTCACTTGGGCACCGGTAGCAAAAAAATCTTGAGTAATGATGCCATTTCGTACACCTTGGCCCAGTTCGGTGATCAAACCTGCTAACTCTTCGGGGAGTCCGCCTGACAGCATGCCCTGTTTGAGTTGTTCGTCGGGTATCTCGGTCCAGGTTAACTCAGGTTTGTCAATGGCCTTGCTAAAAAGCGAGGTGATTTGGTTCCCTGTAGATATATCGCTGACGATATATTTGATCTCGAAGCCGTTGCCTGTTACCTGTAGTTCTTCGGCTGCTTTTATGGCGATATCTTCGGGATGGGTTAAGGCCAGCCGGTCATCACCGCTGTAGTTGTTGCCGAACAGATTTCTGTTCTTGATCAGCGGAATGTCCCGGTAAAAGTTAACATAGAAAAATCCGGAACGCAATACGGTGATGTTAACATCCCTTAATTCGCGAAAGATGCGTTCTACGCGGTGTACGCCCTGTACCGGGCCATTCCCCTTGTCAGCATCCGCTCCTACGCTGCTGAGCAGGACAACGCGTTTCACACCGGCCGCCTGAATAGCGTGGGCATATGCTTTTCCGGCATCGGCGATGTTTTGAATCATGTCGGTTGGGCCCATGGATGGCGGTAGCATCGTATATACGGCGTCTGCGTTTTCAAAGGCCGCGGTTAGGAAAGCGGGATCACTGATCGAGCCAACAGCCGCCTTTGCTCCTAATGCTTCGATTTCGGTTTTACGGTCGTCCTTAGTGGTGATGACGGTCACCTCATGACCGGCTGCTATCAATTTTCGTACTAATGGTTTGGCCACATTTCCTAATGAGCCGGTTGTGGTAATTTTCATGATGTTATGTTTTAAAAGGTGATTAATTGATTAATGTAGCATAATCTGTGTAGCCTTGTTCGCTCGGTGTGTATAAGGTCATATAGTCGACTTCATTCAGGGCTGCGTTTTGCGCAGCCCTTTCGATAAAATCCGGGTTAGCGAGGAAACTTCTTCCGAAGGCAACCAGGTCTGCCGATCCATTCTGTAATTTTTCCTCGGCGGTTTCTACGGTCAGGCCGTTACTATAAATGATTGTGTTTGAAAATGCCTGACGTATGGCCTGATGAGTTTTTTCCGGTATAGCAGGATTATCCGAAACGTGCAGGTAAGCGATGTTCAGGCGTTTCAGTTCGGTAGCCAGATGAACGTAGGTTTCATGTACTTCGGTTTCATCATAGACCGGCATGTCGCTAAGTGCAGAAAAGGGAGAAATACGCAGACCGACTTTTTCGCTGCCAATGGTGCTGGCTATCTTTTCTGCAATTTCCAGGATTAGGCGGCTGCGATTTTCTATGCTTCCGCCGTAGTTATCTGTCCGGTTATTGATGGTCGGGTTCAATGACTGTTCCAGCAGGTAGCCGTTTGCGCCGTGCAGTTCCACACCGTCAAAGCCGGCTGCCATCGCATTTTTGGCTGCCTGTAAAAAGCCTTCGATTACTTTTACGATACCTTGTTCATCCAAGGCAACAGGAACCGAATGTTGCTGCATACCCATACTGTCGGTAAAAATCTCGCCGGCAGCCGGTATGGCTGATATACCTACCGGTTGATAGCCATCCGGCAAATTGGCTACATGAGCGATGCGCCCGGTATGCATCAGTTGCAGGAAAATTTTAGAGCCGCCTTGATGTACGGCCATTGTTACAGTTTGCCAGCCTCTGATCTGGTCCGTAGAAAAAATACCCGGGATACGTGGATAGCCCAAACCTTCAGGTGTTGGCGATGTACCTTCCGTGATGATCAATCCGGCACCTGTGCGCTGTTTGTAATAAGTGGCCATCAGACCGTTGGGGACATTATTCAGGGCCCGGCTGCGGGTCATAGGCGCCATTACCACATGGTTTTTCAGGTGCAGTGTGCCTTTGCTAAATGGTTCAAATATTTTTTTCATTTCGTGTGTCTGTTTTGATTGACATCACAAAATTGCCCCTAATTATCAGGGCAAAATAGCAGCAAATGGCATTAAAATAGTCCAATGCGACGGATTAAGAATGGTATGAGTATTTCTTGGGATTGAGGCCGTAATGCTTTTCAAACAGGCGGCTAAAATGGCTGAGATTGCTAAATCCCAATTCGTAACCGACTTCGGCGACCGAGTGAGTACCTTGCTTTAACAAAAAGGCGGCCTCTTCCATGCGGGCCTGCTGAAAGTAATTATAAATCGTATCACCAAAAGTTTGTTTGAAAAGCTGCTTCAATTTCGTTTCGCTCATCATGGCTATTTGAGCCAGCTCACCCAGCACGGGCGGTACACTCAGATCGCTGATGATTTCATTCCGGATATGCAGCAGCCGCTCGGCGTCGGCATTGCTGATGCTCAGATGCGCCGCGTTTTCGCGTGCTGCTAACTGATGGAAAAGCAGGTATAGTAATTCCTGCACCTTAATGTGCATCGAAAAATGTCCCAGCGGGTCGTTTACATTGACGGCTGCGATGTTTTTTAGCAGCAGTTTCGTCTCTGCGGACATGCTTTCAAAAAACAAAAAGGAGTTGCCCTGGCTGGTTATGGTTTCAAAAATAGCCTTCGGTTCGCGTGCTGCCAGTAATGACTTTAGATAGGGCGGCTTGATGGCTATTACGACGTAATGTACTAAGTGCTGCGCAGGAAAACGGATGGTTGAACTGAGGTCGTTGGAAGTAACCTGGATAGCCGATTCATCACGCTGCGAAAAACGGACCTGTGGGTTGTCATTAAATGCAATCTCCAGTGCCTGCTCATTGCTGTAAAAAAAAACGGTCAGGAGGTCATTACCTAAGCCGGAAGTATTACGTTTAATGACCAGATCTTCTTTCAGCGTATAATTGTGAAGGGTGATCTTGAAATCCGGTCCGAAAGCTAATTTGCGGATATAACCCCGACCCAAGGTCTCGGGTATTTTCAATAAATCATTTTCAACCGCTACACCTATGTATCGGGCAAAGTGTGTCAAAAAGTCAAAATCTGGTGTTGCTGAAAAGCTGAATATCATTTTATGACCTGCAATGGGTTGATTTAAAGTACATATCCAAAAATTGTAGTTAATATGACTTTTTTGATCAATTTGTTAAAAATAGCAAAAATTCTAAACGACAGTTCGAACCCATTGATGAAAAACAGTGGAGTCCTTCAGTATATTTTTTGAACGTTGGACCCAGTTTATGGACAAATACGTTGTCGAAGAACCTTTTTTTCCATGGTATTTAACAGCATGTGAGCCGATTTGAGTCAAAATGAGCCATATTGAGTACGAAAAGACTCCAAGCTATTCCCGTCGGGTCTACAAAGAACGCTGTTTTCATAGAAGAGAACGGCGTTTTTTATTGATCCGTAGAATCATTCGGTTCAGTTGTCATTGGAATCCGAACTCTTAGTAAATAATTTTCATATTTTGGAGCGATATGAGCGACTATAAAAAACAAGCAGCTGAAACGGCCTTTAGTTTGATTAAGCCCGGGCAGATCATTGGCCTTGGCGATGGATCGACAGTGCTTCACCTGGTTGATCTGATTGCTGCGGATACCGCTGTTGCCGCCACGATTGTCTTGACTTCTTCCTCTGTAAGGACCATGCAAAGAATGAAAGAGTTGGAATTGACAGTCGCCCCGCTTTCGAATTTTAAGGCTGTAGATAGTTATTTTGACGGGTGCGACCAGTTTGACAGTGAGCTAAATGCGCTAAAGAGCGGGGCGGGGATCCACACGATGGAAAAGATACTTGCCGGAATGGCGGGCGAATTTATCCTGATGGGTGATTTTGGCAAATTTTCAGAAAGACTTACAGGAACTCACCCGGTTGTGGTGGAGATCATTCCCGCTGCTATCAGCTCTGTAATTTTGAAATTGGAAAACATATTCCCAGGAATGGAATGGAGTTTGCGTCCTTCGCCGTCGGGCCAGGGTAACCATCTTGTTGATCTGCGGTTTGCAGAATTGCCGGAATTGTCTTTGCTGAATACTACGATCAAAATGTTGCCGGGTGTAGTGGATCATTCTTTGTTTTTCCGCATGGCAGCTAAAGCTGTAATTGCGTTGCCGGAAGGGACGAAGATAATAGTTCCTTTGATTCGCTAATTGAAGTTTTAAAGACTGATTTCTATTATCATAAAATTGTGCAAAAAATAAAAAAACCGGGAAAGTTTCGATGGTATGATGGAAGTTTAATTGAGCCAAAATGAGTCGGATTGAGCACGAAAAGACTCAAAATTATTCCCGTCGCGGCGACAGAGAAAGCTGTACTTGGTGCAGTTTTTCTTGTTTATATTTATCTTGTTGCGCAGTGCTCATTTTTAGCAAGGAGCTTGAATACTTATCACAAATAATATGAAGACTTTCAAATTTATTATAATAACGATAGCTGTAAGCTATTTGACTATCCGGATATTCATATATTATAAAGCA
>Ga0068871_100000112_pt1 | contig 49503 bp, 53 predicted proteins | sample KBSMisM72_FD_72750 | JGI IMG/M metagenome (GOLD analysis project Ga0068871, IMG submission 72750) | Miscanthus rhizosphere microbial communities from Kellogg Biological Station, Michigan, USA - KBS Miscanthus M7-2 | ecosystem: Host-associated > Plants > Roots > Rhizosphere > Soil ...
ATTAATAATTTATTGACCTTTTTTTTAACATAAATCCTTGAATTTATTCGGCCCTTTTAGAAAATCGCAACAATCAACTTGCTTGTAATAAGTATATTAAATACATTTGCGCGCTTTTAAATACCCCCATAGGTCGTATGAACCCCCATCTTAAAAAAGTTTCAGCGGCAGGCCTGCTGATCACCCTCGGAATCATCTTCGGAGACATTGGAACATCTCCGCTTTACACATTTCAAACACTGCTGCAGGAAGGCGGCACATCAAGTGTTGATTTTGTTTACGGCGCAATATCCTGTGTTTTTTGGACGCTAACCCTGCAAACCACGTTTAAGTACATTTTTATTACCCTGCAAGCCGATAACCACGGTGAGGGTGGTATTTTTTCGTTGTACGCACTGGTTAGAAGATATGGTAAATGGCTGGCTATACCGGCAATAATTGGCGCAGGTACATTGCTTGCTGACGGTATTATAACACCGCCTATCTCGGTATCTTCAGCTATTGAGGGCCTGGGTCAGGTGCCAAAGCTGGCGAATATAATGGTGCCGGGCAGCTGGCTCATAATAGGTATCGTTATAGGTATCATACTCCTGCTGTTCTTCTTTCAGCAGTTTGGCACCAAAGTGGTAGGGGCGGCATTCGGCCCTGTAATGCTCATCTGGTTTTTAATGATCGGTACGCTTGGCGTTCTGCAGGTATCACATAACCTGGGGATATTGCAAGCATTAAGTCCGTATTATGGCATCAAGATGCTTATTACCCATCCCAATGGTTTTTGGCTTTTGGGGGCAGTCTTCCTGTGTACCACGGGAGCCGAGGCGCTTTATTCAGATTTGGGCCACTGTGGACGGAAGAACATCCAGATGGCGTGGATATTTGTTAAAATCTGCTTGGTGCTTAATTACCTTGGGCAAGGTGCATGGGTACTTGCACAGACTACTCGGCCAAATTTTGCATCGGTTAATCCATTTTATGCTATCGTGCCGCATACCTTTTTAATACCAAGTGTAATCATCGCGACTTTTGCTACCATCATAGCTAGCCAGGCGTTGATAAGCGGTTCGTTTACGCTCATCAGCGAGGCCATAAGTATGAATTTCTGGCCGCGCATCACAGTAAAATATCCGTCTAATATTCGTGGTCAGATCTATATCCCAGCTATCAACTGGGTGTTGTGTTTTGGTTGCGTAGCAGTGACATTATATTTCCAAACCTCTTCAGCAATGACCGCAGCTTATGGGTTTTCCATCACTATTGCGATGCTGATGACCACTATCCTGATGTATTATTACATGCGTTATAAAAGGCACTGGCCTATTTGGATAGTTACTATTATACTTTGCGTGTTTATTACGGTGGAGTTCTCTTTCTTCCTGGCAAACTCAGTGAAGATCCTTAAAAGATTGTTCTTCCTGGTGTTTGAATTTGGTTTGATATTTACCATGTATGTATGGTTCAGGGCGCGTAAGATCAATAACCGCTTTCTGCACTTTATCGATCTGAAAGACCAAATACCGCTTCTTAAGGCGCTGAGTGCAGATGAAGGCGTATCAAAATATGCAACCCATCTGATCTACCTGACCAAGGCAAATAATAGTAAACAGATTGAGCAGAAGGTAATGTACTCCATCTTTAGTCGTAAGCCCAAACGCGCGGATATTTATTGGTTCCTGCACATCGAGCGCATGGATGATCCATATACGATGGAGTATAGCGTAGAAGAGTTGGAAGAGAACAAAGTGATACGGGTAGAATTCCGATTAGGGTTTAGGATACAGCCACGTGTGAATGTGCTGTTCAGAAAAGTGGTGGAGGATATGGTATCGCGCAATGAACTGGACATCCTAAGTCGTTATGAGTCGCTTAAGAAATTTCATATGGCTGCCGACTTCCAGTTTGTCATCATAGAGAAGTTCCTTTCTTACAACAATGAATTCAGCATTTCTGAAGGCTTTATCCTGAATAGTTATTTTGCGATCAAGAAGCTGGCTCAAAGCGAGGCAAAGGCTTTTGGCTTGGATACCAGTGAAACCCGTGTCGAAAAGATACCCCTTATTGTTAAACCTGTTAGCAATATTGTTTTAAAGCGGGTTGACCCGGTATCGCAATATAGAGGCGAATCATATTAAAAAATATTCCAATAATAATTATTCTAAACCATACATAATTATTTAGAGGGCAATAATTTACAGGCATTATATGCAGCCCTGATGGCCTAAAACAGACTATCGGGGCTTTTTTATTTGGATTCGGATTTGCTTTTTTGAGCTTGTTCTATATATTTTTGCTTATGCAATAAATATCATGTTATTGCTTTAACTACACTGCGAAAAACCAAATTCCTACAAAACTGTTTACCTAAACATGGCTCAGAATATATATTTATTGGCTACTGATCCCAACAATCCGTGCAGGGATGTAATCCATTCAAGAGATACTGATTTAAAGGTCAGGGTTTTTTGTCTCGGTAAGGATGAGTTTCATCATGATACAGGGGAAATACAATTGTATGGGCAATGTAGTGATGAGTTATATGCTTTTGAAACAATAGGTATAGCCTCTGATGACGCAGTAGATATTGTAGAAGCGATACAATGGTATGCCGATTACATTCGTTGCCCCGAGATGGAGATATTACCCGAGGATCCCCGCCAGGGTAAAGAAATAGCCATGTAATTTCTGTTTTTTATTTACGTTTACCACCAATTATGACTAATCTAAAAAAGGATTTGTATGCACTTTGTGTCAATTATGTAAAGGCACGTATTGAAACCGCAAAACAAGCGATTGACGATGCGCAGCAGTCGGCCAGCGAAGAAACTAAAAGCAGTGCAGGGGACAAGTATGAAACCGGGCGGGAGATGATGCAGCAGGAGACTGACCGTAACCAGGCACAATTGAATGAAGCCAATAAATTATTGATCGCATTAAACCAAATCAACGTTGACATAACCTCACCATCAGCTGCGCCCGGCAGCCTGGTGATAACCGATAACGGGAAGTTTTATTTGTCGGTTAGCGCAGGCGCTCTTAATTTGAATGGGGAGGGTTATTTTGCAGTTTCGCCGGCATCGCCAATAGGGGGAAAGTTGCTGGGTCGTACAATCGGAGACGAATTTGACCTTAACGGGAAAAATTATAAGGTTAAGGAAGTTATTTAATGCATAGTAATTTGCTTTTTTAGCTCCTCAGCAATGTTTGTGGCTTTATCTATTAACTCTTTGTCCTCAATATAATCATCCACATTATAAACTTTGCTCATTAAATTCTTCTTATACACCTCTTTAAACGCATGATAGTGTAATTTAAAGTGCCATTTGTCGGTTAAAAAGGAGAACACCTTTTGGTCGCTTTTTTCGAGCAGGGAATAATTTATTACTAAGTAGTCATCAGGCGATAGTTCTTTCAATGCATCTAGAATGTGTTGGTTATATTCCAGGTATACTTTAAGATAATCTTCTGCATGTGCTTTGTAAAATTTCCGTGAAACTCTATTGCGTCTGAAATTGAACCAAAAAAAACGCTGCAAATTTCCCCTCCGTAAATATTTTTCTTCATAAAATGCAAAATCTCTTTTTAAAAGAGAATTTACTACAGCGGCATAGTCACGAACGATGATAAGGTATTTTGAATTGGGTAGTATTTCACGATAGAGATTTAAGAAAAGGCAGGTGCGGGGTTCTTTCCATCCCCATTGTTTATAGCGTTGATTTTTTATTTTGATAACACTTTTCAATTTTTCGAGCTGATAAACGGAGATATCGATCACTTTATCATAAACATATCCTGTAGCCGGAAAATCATTACTGGTGAGGATCTCTTCATGCATTTTTAGGAACTCTACGTCTTCAAAATGCCCTTCTACATTGCCGTTGCCGGCTTCGAGCAAATGCTCACCTAATTGCAGGCCACATTGATATAACCAGTTTGAAATAAGCGAGGTGCCCGAGCGGTGCATTCCCACTACCATCAGCGTTTTTGCTTGCATCAGTCAATAATTGTTAAAACCAGCGTATCAGACAGCAACGTTTACAAAAGGATTAATGGCGTATCGTTCCTTAATAATGTTTCGCACTACGAAGGTGTAAACTTCATCAACACTTTGCCTGATATTTAATTGACTTGTGTTGATATAAAGATCAGGACATTCCGGAACCTCAAAAGGATCATTAATGCCTGTTAAATTTGAGATCTTGTCTGGGTGGCCCTCGGGTAAAAGAGCCTTCTTGTATAATCCTTTTGTATCCCGTTTAATTAGCACGTTGATATTACAATCAACATGCACTACTTTAACATTGCTATATTTACCTACAAGTTCTTTTCTGATTTCGTCATAAGGGTTTATGGCACTAACCAACGTAACAATATGGTGTGAAGAAAACTTATTGGCAATGTACCCTAACCGGCGTACGTTTTCATTCCTGTCTTCGCGGGTATAAGAAAGATCTTTGAATAACTGCTGGCGATATTCATCAGCATCGATCACCTCGACTGGAATTTCGAAATGTTGCAGTTTGTTTTTTACATGGTTGGCAAGCGTGGATTTGCCGGCGCCTGATAACCCACAAAGAAGCAGGATCATAGTTTTATCAAATTAATTTTAATAAGTCTTCTATTCCACACTAAGGGGGTAATAAGTGTTATAGCTAAAAAAACATCTGTAAAACGTATAAGTTTACAAATATTACCTATGTATCGACAGAAATGGCTTTTGTATCGATTGTTTTACGAGGCAGGTGTAGCACAAACCCGCGTTAATACGTAGCAAATACCGTGGAAACACTATTTTGTATGTAATAAAGGCCTTTTAATTTTGATTGTAAAAGGTTTATTACCCACCATGAAAAAGTTTATTTTCATAGACGATAGCCCATCGGATTACTTTATCCTGAAAAGGATATTAAGTAAATATCAGCTTGAATATGACGTAATGTGTACGGTAAACGGAGCTGATGTGATCAACTTCCTTGAGATGAGCAATCACGACGTTGCTAGCTTGCCTGATATAATATTGGTTAATTTATATATGCCGGACTTTGACGGGTGGGGGTTTTTAGATAGTGTGCAATCTTTGTATCCATACGTGCCTAAACCATCAAGGATATATATTTTATCATCTTCCATTAACCCCAGAGATATGGGGCAGGCAAAGCAATATTCCTGCGTGAGGTCATTTATTTTTAAACCGATCACCCGTGAAATATTAGAAAAGTATATCGGCGAAGAATCTTCGGCCATGTGATTCGGGGGACTTGCTTAATGGTTTATTTATCAAACAAAGGTTAGGTCAGTTAATTTATAGGAAAATGCCCTTAGTGAGCTCAGAATCAACCAATAGTAGTTAACAATTAACGTTGGAATGTTGATAAAATCTTACTACGGCAAGCAAACAATTCGGTATTTTTATAATATGAAGCAGTTGGTAGTAATCCTTATCATTTCGACACTCCTGTATTTGGATGGGTCTATCAGAATTGGCAAGCTGCGGGAAGAGTGATTTAAATCCTAATAATTTAAACAAGTACCCCTGCTTGAATTATGAATATACCCGCTAATGCATTCTCAGGGATAAGTGCGCCGGAAAATCCGGTATTCTTATCCCTGAAACACAATTATATCCTGAATCAGATTAGCAATATTGTTCAAACGCTCCGATCAGGTTGTCGGCGATCATTTGTGCCGGGCGGCCTTCAATTTGGTGGCGTTCAATCATGTGAACCAGCTTTCCGTCCTTAAATAAAGCCATCGCTGGTGAAGATGGGGGATAAGGCAGCATATAGTTACGTGCAGTATCAACCGCGTCTTTTTCCATACCGGCAAAAACGGTTACCAGTTTATCAGGGTGCTTTGCATTTTGAGATGCTATTCTGGCAGCCGGGCGGGCATTAGCAGCAGCACAACCGCAAACCGAATTCACCATCACAAACACGGTGCCTTCACTCTCAATAGCACTTTTTACTGCATCCGCATCTTTTAACTCCTCAAAACCTACTCTTGTCAGTTCCTCTCTCATCGGAGCAACCAAATATTCCGGGTACATCATTATTTTTTTAAATTAATTTTTTTGTAAAAGTACTAAATGATTTAAAAGTAAAATATTCCTGCTCAGAATAATAACATTTATCTGACGAAGCCCGTATAAAGACACAATACTGATTTTTGTTGTGAGGGAGACTATATTTTGCGCACGGAAGTCAAAATAAATTGGTTTTTTGTGCGTCTATTGTCTTATATTCATGCCCTACTTAACCCCCTAACTAAGATATGAACCTGAAACTTACAAACTTCAGTACCATCATCATTGTCAACAAAAATCAGGAGCAAACCCAGGCTATCAGGGTGAAAACCAAGCACCTGAAAAGAATCAAACATTACATTGCTTCAGTAGTATTGGTTATCGTCGCACTTGTCGGAACCATTCTCTATCTGAACTCAAAAGACAATGACAGCGAGCAGGAAAAACGGAAACTTCTGACGCAAATTGCCCAACTGAAAGGCAAAGTATCAACAGCAACAGCATTGACCGACGCGGCTACTGCATCAACCAGTTCAGCAAGTGGTTATATCCAATCGATACAAAGCAAACTTGAGAAAATAAACGATTACCTGAGAAAAAGAGGACTGAAAGGTTTTTCTACCAACTCAGTAGGTGGCGACAAAAACATTGCCTCAACCGCGATGAGCGACAATGAAAAATACTCGCTATATGACGAATACATGAGCCGTTTGCTCAACAGCGTGGCATTTACACCAATGGGTTATCCCCGCTTAAGTTCTATTACTTCGGCATTTGGTTACCGCAGCGATCCCTTTGATGGAGAAAGTGCGGAATTACATCCTGGTATAGATTTCAGGGGCGCTAAAGGCGATCCTGTGCACGTAACCGCTGATGGTAATGTGGTTTTTACCGGACGCAAAGGCGGTTATGGTAATTGTATCATTATTCAGCACAAAAATGATTTCCAAACCCTTTACGGGCATTTGTCGCATATTGACGTAAAGGAAGGCCAATCTGTAAAAACAGGTGATGTGATAGGCAAGGTTGGTTCCACCGGGCGTTCGACAGGTACTCACTTACATTATGAAGTAAGAAAAAATGGCAAACCCATTAACCCTGTGAAATTTTTAACGTTAAACAATTAAATCCTTAGTGAATGCTGGTCTGATAAGTTTCAGTTAGCAGGTAACTAAATAAAAACGACGGCTATGTTTTTTAAAAAGAAAAATAAAGTAGATCTGAGTCAGCAAGTAATTTCGACATTGATCAGCGAGGGTTGTGTTTTTGAAGGAAACCTGAGAGCACCTGCCAATGTTAGGATAGAAGGACAAATATTGGGAGACGTCACCATCGACGAAGGACTGATACTAGGCGAAAAAGGTGTGATAAAGGGAAGTGTTATCACTAAGGAATTGATCGTTTACGGCGTTGTTCACGGGCATGTGAATACCCATTTGTTAGAAATAAAAAGCACGGGCCGCATTACCGGCGATATAAAAACGCAGGTGCTGCAGGTTGAACCGGGAGGCTCACATAATGGCAAGCTTTCTATGTCGCCAACACACGATAATACGGCTATCAGGAGCATGAAGCCTGAGAGTGTGGCAACCAATAAAGACGCCAAAAATGGTAAACCTGAAAATGGTGCCAAGGTTGTAAAACCGGAAGCTGCGAATGGCTCAAAAGATGTAAAACCTGAAAACGGAGCTATTACCAGGAGCATAAAGCCTGAAAATGGTGTTGCACAGAAACAAGCAGAAAAAGCAGAAGCGGTAAACGCCTGATTTCATTTTTCATTAAGATATTTCTATTGCGTACCTTTGCGGTTCAAAAATCTTAAATGATATGTCGTCATCTGTAGAAACTACTTACACCAAATACAAAGTAAAAGATTTGTCGCTGGCCGAGTGGGGCCGCAAAGAAATTGGTCTTGCTGAAGCAGAAATGCCGGGCTTAATGGCCTTGCGTGCCGAGTACGGTCCATCTCAACCATTGAAAGGTGCCCGTATTGCAGGCTGTCTGCACATGACTATCCAGACTGCTGTTTTGATCGAAACGCTGCAGGCTTTGGGTGCAGAAGTTACCTGGTCATCATGTAATATTTTCTCAACGCAGGACCATGCCGCTGCTGCTATTGCTGCTGCCGGTACTTCGGTTTATGCCTGGAAAGGTATGAATGCCGAAGAATTTGACTGGTGCATTGAACAAACCCTGCACTTTGGCGAAGATCGTCAGCCTTTAAATATGATTTTGGATGACGGCGGTGACTTGACCAACATGGTACTGGATAAATACTCTGAGTTGATCGCGGCTATTAAAGGTTTATCAGAAGAAACTACTACCGGTGTTCACCGTTTGTATGAGCGAGTTAAAAATGGCACACTGCCAATGCCTGCTATCAATGTGAACGATTCGGTTACTAAATCAAAATTTGATAATAAATATGGCTGCCGCGAGTCATTGGTTGACGCTATCCGTCGTGCAACCGACGTGATGCTGGCTGGTAAAGTAGCTGTTGTTTGCGGCTATGGTGACGTGGGTAAAGGTTCTGCAGAATCATTAAGCAGCGCCGGTGTTCGTGTTATTGTGACCGAGATCGACCCGATCTGTGCTTTACAGGCAGCTATGGAGGGTTACGAAGTGAAGAAACTTTCAAACGCTATTGCTGAGGCCGACATCGTGGTAACCGCAACCGGCAACTGCGATATCGTTCGCGAGAAACATTTCCGTGCATTAAAAGATAAAGCAATTGTATGTAACATCGGCCACTTTGATAACGAGATCGATATGGCATGGTTGAACAACACTTATGGTAACACCAAAGTGGAAATAAAACCACAGGTAGATAAATATACCATCGATGGTAAAGATTTGATCGTTTTGGCCGAAGGCCGTTTAGTAAACCTGGGTTGCGCAACCGGTCACCCAAGCTTTGTGATGAGTAACTCATTCACCAACCAAACCCTGGCTCAGCTAGAGCTTTGGGCAAACAGTGATAAATACGAAAACAAAGTATACACTTTACCAAAACACCTGGACGAAAAAGTTGCCCGTTTACACCTGGCTAAGATCGGTGTGGAACTGGAAGAACTTGATCAACACCAGGCTGATTATATCGGTGTAGCGGTTGATGGTCCGTTCAAACCGGAGTACTATAGATATTAAGTCATGAGTCTTAAGTCCTGAGTTTTAAAGCCAGGAATAAATATTAAAGGCATGGTTTTCGGACCGTGCCTTTTTTGTTTATGCCGAAATTATAATTCTTTATAAATTTAGTTTTCGTTTATAAATGAAAACTAAATTCGTATTAGCTGGGAATATCCTGTTACTTATCCTCGTCATTGTTGTAATAGTTGAGAAGGTTTACAGCCGAAGCTTTTCTCCCGAAAGACAATTGCTTATCGCCTATGCCGAAATTGGACTCGTTTCTATATTGGTGATTTTTTATGGATTCACGATTTTTTATAAATATTTGCGAAAACGTTAGGAACGCTTCTAATCCGATTTTACAAACTCCCCATAACATTTCTTTATATAGATCATCATCTCATAATCGCTCGTGGTACGGGCAACCCCCGCAGATGGGCGGTATTTGTCCATAAAGGTTTGTAATGAATCTCCTTTGAGGTGAGTCAACTCAACCACTTTTTGCCTGGAAAAAACCTGGTCGACATAGTTCATTTGTTCGTCCTTGAGAAGCACCTGCTGTAGTTTTGTTGTGGGTGATCTGTTTTTGCCAAGCCAATCCATAACCTGGAGCAGGTTAACACTTAGCAACGTCGCAGTGCTATGGGTTGATGTGATAAAGTCGTTATAAGGTTTAATATAACTTGAATTGGACATAAAAACATTCTTAAACTCGGTGCCCTTGTAATTGAACACTGATCCAAACTCTTTTCTCAGCTTGATCGAGTCCGTATTGGTAGGGCGTTTACCAATAATAACAACGCTTTTCAGAGATGTTATCGTTTGTTCTAAATAAACGGGAATAGTATCTGTTACCTTCTGCGAGTAAACCAGGAAATGCGATTTGTATCCTACAAAAGAGATTTTGATAGTGTCGCCACGGCGAAGATTGTAAACTGTAAACAGTCCTTTATCCGAAGTAAAAATTGTCTGTTTCGGGGTAATGATAGTTGCATGTGGAATAGACTGCAGAGTAGTGCGATCCACTACACGACCGCTTAGTTGTTGGGCATAAAGTGCCGGGCACAATGCCATGAGTAAGGGCACAATTGAAAGCTTTAAACTCTTCATTACAACGGGCAGATCAGGTTTAGTATAAAAATAACGGTTATTTTAGTTGACGGCTAATTTTTAACAAAACTTAACAGATGCACTAACAGGCAATTATAATAGATCGTATGATTGTTTAATGAGGGCGTACACCCTGGGCGTAAGTTTATCCAAAGAGGTCAGCCGGATATGGTTTTCATACTTCTTTGAATAAAGCGTGCTTTTGGTGACTATGGAATCTTCAAGAGGCTTCGCTGAATAAAATTTGAGGTCTAACAGCCCCTTCATCGGCTTTATCAAAAAGAAGGTCTTATTGCGGACGAACACAATATAGTTTTTAGAACAGCTTATGGTTACGCCATCCCAATCGGCAATTTCAGCAAGCAATTTATCAACGGCTAAAACCAACTCATCACTCTGACCTTTTAACAGATCGTCCACGCTAACCTTAATGCAATAATGCATTTGATTGTGCCCTTTTAACTCGCGCTCGCATTTTGGACAGATCCAGCTCATTCAGGCAAAGATCGCTAATCTAAATGTTAAAAGGATTTTTGTTGCAGCGTGTTATCCACCATAAAAGGTTTGATCTGTGCAGGGTCTGAGACTTTAATAACTGGCTTACCATCGTGATCTTTAATAATAACTCCTGTCACACAAATCTCTTTCCCTTTGTATGGAGCATCAAAATGCCTGGACCTGTTTTTAGCGGTAGCCTGGCAGACAACAGTCAGCAACTCATTAGGGCGGTCGCCGCCCAGGTATAAACCAATTGAAAATGCTTTCAGGCTTTCATCATATACTTTCTCGCAGATGGTTACTTTTTCGCCAACGTGTTTTAAAGCATCTTTGGCGGGAATGATGGTTTGAGCTTGAGCGCAAAAACAAAAGAATGCCAGGGCTAATGTAATAAGGATAGTGCGTTTCATACCTAAAGCTAGGTAATTAAATCACAGCTATATGTTAAATCTTGTTAAGATTTATGGTGATCAATTATCCTGCGGCGGGTTTTTACCTAATGTTCTGAAATTAACATAAAAAGGATCGGCATCAGAGCCATTGGCCTCCGAAATTTTGATATTGAAATTGGTGGCCCCGGTATCCATGTCTGCACTGCCCTTAACCGGGATCTTAACCGTAGTTTGGCCGCCTGCGGCCAAATGTGAGATAGTAAACTTCGGGCTGTATTCTACTCCTTTAATGTCATTTACGTCCTTAATAGCGATCACCATATTATAAGCATCGCCCAGCCCCTGGTTTGATAAAATAAATGTAATCTCACCGGTGCCATGGATGCTAAGTACATTGTCTTTATCCCCGCTGTTGTCTACAAACTGTGCGTTAACAATTTCCAACACGGCAGGCGATTTTGGTTTAGGAATGTTCTGAACCTCTTCCTGTTTGGTTTCGCTAACCGGCGTATTATGCTTTTTGGTTGATGTATTGGTGTTTGCCGTAGTACTATTATTAGTCGTGCCAGGCGGCTTTTCTTTAGGTGGGGTGTTTACCACAATCGGCTTTTCCTGCACCGGTGTTGCAGCAACGACCGGTTTTTCTTTTGGCTGATTTTTTTCTTTAACAGCGACTTCTTTTTCCTTCGTCGTAGCTCCTTCCTTTACCAATGTTCCGTCACGCCACTCTCCCGAGCTTCTTTTGCCGTTAGGGTAGCTCATGGTACCGATGCCGTTTACCTGGTTGCCGCTCCATTCGCCGTTGTATACCTGTTTGTTGCTGTAATAGAATATACCCTGACCGTCCTGCTTATCATCTTTCCACTCACCATCATATTTCTCGCCCGACGGCCATATCATTTGTCCCTTGCCGTTCCTCATACCATCCTTAAACTTACCCAAAAAACGTTGCCCGGATGGCCAGGTCATTAAACCTTCTCCATCCTGCTTGTCATTTTTCCAGTCGCCAACATATTTACGACCGATAGCTGAAATATAGGTTCCGTGGCCTGATTTAACACCGTCCTTCCATTCTCCCTGGAATCGGCTTTCGTCGGCTCCTATTTCCATCCCGTTACCATTTTGCAGGCCGTTTCTCCACTCCCCGTCATATTTTCTGCCATCGGGCCATAACATAGTGCCTTTGCCATCCATTTGGCCGTTTCTCCAGCCACCGGTATACTTTCTACCATCATCAAACACCATCGAGCCTTTACCATCAGTGCAGTCGCCCAGGATACAGCCTGTTTTTTCATCGCCGGCCAGTGTACGGGGTTTAATAAATTCCCGTGTCCGGAAAGCAAGGTAAAAAGGTCCAGCATCGTAACCACTACCTTCATGAATCTGAATCCGGAAATTAGCTTCGCCTGTAGTGAGGTCAATTTTGCTGGTCAAAGGTATCTCAACAATTTTTTCAGTACCTGAGGCTAAAGATTGGAATGTTTGTCGCGGAGTATAAGTGATCCCTTTAGTAAAGTTGAGGTCTTGTATTTCGATGATCAGATTGTTTGCATTTCCTTTGCCTGTATTGGCTAAAGTAAACCTGATCTCAGCTCTTTCACCGGCATCAAGCACTTTATTTTTATTGCCTATACTATCATTAAAGGTTAAGCCGATAACATGCAGATCAGCTGTTGATGACGAAGAAGGCCTTATTGGAGTTTCGGCCCGGGTCGCCGCCTGTGCAGCTTTCGATTCATCAAAAACATCATCTTTCCATATACCGCTGTGCTTGGTGCCATTGGCGAAGGACATGGTGCCTGTACCATTTTTTCTGTTGTCTTTCCATTCACCCTCGTATTTACTTCCATCAGCATAAGTTGCAACTCCCTGCCCGGTTTGTTTATCATCTTTCCATTGGCCGTCATACCGGCTGCCATCAGCATAATCTTGTGTACCCCGGCCTTCGCGTTGGTTGTCAACCCAGTCACCAACGTATTTCTCTCCGTTTTTCCAGGTCTGAACGCCATTGCCGTTCTTCATGTCCTTATCCCACTCGCCCACATATTTCTTACCGTCCGTCCAGGTATAGGTTCCGCTTCCATGCTTTTGATTAGCCTGCCATTGGCCATCGTACCGGCTTCCGTTAGCATAATCATTGGCACCTTGTCCATCCCGCATATCGTTGCTCCACCCGCCGACATACTTCTCGCCGTTTGGCCATGTCTCCAGGCCTTGCCCGGTTTGGGTATCGTTGGCCCATTCACCCACATATCTTTTGCCGTCAGGAAAATTCATAGTACCCTGGCCGCTTCGTTTGCCCGATTTAAAGCCTCCTACATAGTACTTCTTCTGTGTCCAAAACTCTGTCCCCTGTCCGTCTTTCAGGCCGTATTTCCACTCGCCCTGGTAATAGTGCCCGTCGGGCCAGGTAAAAGTACCATTGCCCGAATAACGGTCATCTTTCCATCCACCGACATATTTTCTTTTATCGGGCCAGGTCATGGTGCCCTCGCCGTTCATCTTTCCATTCTGAAATGCACCTCCATATTTCCGCCCATCAGGGAGAACAATCGCCCCGATACCCACCTGGCAGTTTCCCAAAATACAACCTGCCCTTTTTTGCTGGGCGTAGCTATGGAACGACCAAAGCAGCAGAAACAGAAGTGCGCCTTTTACTCTATTCATTATTACTCAGATAGTTAGTTTGATAAGGTTTCAAACAGCGGTCCCATCAAACAGAATATCAATTAGGTATGTGTTTCAAAGCCTAAAGATAGCAGTTTTTGTTTTTATACGTTAGTTTAAGTTAGCAATCTAATTGAGGCCGTAGATAATACGAAATTTTATCACGATTATTTTGAACTTTCTGCTGCATCGTCCACGCTTTCGCTCAGGTCATACAATAGCCACTGCTTTTTGGCGATCTGTTTGGTTTTTGATTGGAGCAGCTTAATGAAATCCGCAACGCCAACGGGTTCGTTACCATTGCCATGAATTAATACTATACTGCCTGCATTAGGCTGTTGACCTTTTGCCAGCCAGGCATCGGATCCGATAGGGATCAGGCCAAAGTCGGTGATCTTATATACCAATTGCTGATCAGAAACAAGTCCCGGGAATCGGAAAAATACTGATGGTACCAGCCCATTCTTCAGCATTAATTGCTCTGTTGCTAAAACTTCATATGTAATATCGGTGCCAGGTTCTAATAAGAAATTTTCTTTAAGCGGAGCCGTTTTGCTTACGCGATGATTGTACGAATGATTTACCCAGGTGATGCGTATTTCACCTTCATTACGCAGTTGTTTCAGCCATTCAAGGTCTTCTTTATGGTTCAGCATCCATAAACCGCTTACTGATAAGGCGATTGGCGCAGGCTTTTCCACTTTTTTAAATTCATTGAAAATGGCGGTAAATATCCTTCGGTCAAGTGGCTTATGCGATGGACAAAGATCGGCAGTAAGACTGATACCTGCTTCGGTAGGAATCCCTCGTTCTATCCCGGCATCCTGGATACCTGTTGATTGCTTTTCGGCTTTTCTTATAGCCTTTTCATAGGGCGTGTTTTTAAAAGCAATACGGGTTTCAGCCAGGGTCATAGGCTTTACCTGGTAAAAGCTGCTCTCATTCACTTTAGTTTGTAATGTCTGCGGATTTACCAGCAGGTAGTATTCTTTATTTCGGTTTTCAAATCGTCGCAGTACTATCCAGTCCTGCGGGTAATTATGAGCCCAGCCGTAGTAGACCTCGTATTTGGTAATATCGAGAAAGTTTTGCTGGGCGTGTACTAGCGTCGAAACAAATAAGATGAATAATAAGAGTGATAGTCTGAGCAGGGGTTTCATATTAAAGTCACAAATAAACGAATCCTAAAATTGTTTCAGATGTTAGTTTAGTAATAAGGATATTTGCGCTGTAAAAATATTGGATTAAATGACCCGTCTATCTGTCAATATCAATAAAATTGCTACCCTGCGAAATTCCCGTGGCGGCAATAACCCCGACCTGGTGCAAGTTGCAAAAGATTGCGAACGCTTTGGCGCGCAGGGCATCACTGTCCACCCAAGGCCAGACGAACGGCACATACGCTACAATGATGTTTTTGAACTGAAGAAGATAGTCAACACCGAATTCAACATTGAAGGCAATTGCCAGGAGCAAAAGTTTATTGACCTGGTACTGGCCAATAAGCCCGAGCAGGTAACCTTAGTGCCGGATGCTTTGGGACAGATCACTTCCAATCATGGATGGGATACGATTGCCAATCAGGAGTATTTGAAGGGGATGATCAAAGTTTTTAAAGATGCAGGTACCCGGGTTTCAATTTTTGTTGATCCAATAGTCGAAATGATAGAAGCAGCCGCTACTACAGGAACTAATCGGATAGAATTATACACAGAAGCTTACGCCCATCAATATCATCAAAATAAAGAACAGGCTATCGCACCTTATATAAAAGCGGCAGAAACGGCCATCAAAGCTGGTTTAGGCATCAACGCAGGTCACGATCTTGATTTGCATAACCTGAAATACTTTGCACAAAATATCCCTCATTTGGATGAGGTAAGTATAGGGCACGCTCTTATATCCGATGCGCTTTACTATGGCCTGGAGAATACCATTCAAATGTATTTGAGGCAGTTGGCTTAACGTATAATCGTTACGTCGCCCGACAGTATATTACAATTAGTGCCGAGATTGATGATGTAATAGTATACACCTGCCGGCAGCTCTTTACCCCCATATGTGCCATCAAAGGGATGGCTATAACCTTTCGACTCAAACACTTTTTGCCCATAACGGGTAAATACTTGTACCAAACTGTTTGGGTTGTTTTCCATACCCTTTAAACTCCAATAATCATTTATGCCATCACCATTAGGAGTAAATGCATTGGGAATACCTACGGCAGACACGCCAACGGTGACTTTAATTTCTGATCGCGAGCTTTCACATGAACCACTTAATTGGCTGATGAAGTAACTGCGGTTATTGCTGATGGTTACTTTAAACCTGCCACTGTTTTCTTCATCCAATGGTTGTGCATTACTTTGATCGTCATACAACCGGTATGTAAAAGTTGACGAAGGATTGTTAACAGAAATAAAGGCATCCCCGCTGCTGCACAATTGCACATCAGATACTGACGGCGCAGCCACATATTCCGATTGAGAAGTAATGGTATAATTAACAGTCAGGCTTCCGCATCTGCTGTCGGCTATATTTAAATGATAATCTCCCGCGGCGAGATTACTGAGGGAATTTCCTGTTCCAATTTGATTGCCTGCGGCGTCAGTCCAGGTATAAGTATAGGGAGATTGCCCGCCAATGACAGCGATATTGTTTATTGCACCGGTTTTCAACCCGCATTGATCACTCATAACCTGTCCCTGGCTGGCTACTGACAATGGTTGTAACTCAGTCACTGTATATGTATTATATAAAGTTTCGCAGCCGTTAGCATCCGTAAAATAAAGCTGATAGGTGCCTTTTGGAACGTTGTTTAATAGCTGCGATGAACCTATATTTTGCCCCTGGCTGTTTACCCATCTCAGACTTGCAACCACCGCATCGGATGATATGTTGATGGACCCATTGCTTTGACCGTAACACGCTGGCGTACTATTGACGGTATACGATGGGTATTGCGTAACAGCCTGCAAACCTATATGATAAGTTTTGCTGGTTTTGCTACACCCCGAATTATTGTAAGCAGTAAATGTGTAATCGCCCGGAGCTGCATTTTTAAAATCGATTGTAGTAGCAACTATATTACTATTCGCATCCACCCATTTGTATTGTGCTGTACCGGTTACCTGCATGCCGGTTATTGTGCCATTATTCATGCCACAGCCCGCTATTGTAGTTTGTACTTTTGATTCATCCAGGCTGATGCCGTTTGTCTCGGGTATTTGAATAGCGGTACTAAACACAGACCCGCACTGCGAGTCATCAGTAATCTGTAGTTTATATGTTCCGGCAGGTTGGTTTACAAGATCAAGTGTTGTAGCCACCTGTTGCTGTTGATCATTAAGCCACGAATATTTAAGTGTACCCGAACCAGTGGCCTGTATATTTGTGATCGATCCGGTTGATTGTCCGCAATTGGTAGGAGTGATAACAGCGTGGGATTGATCGATGTTGGGCCCTGTAACATTGTTAATTGTAATAGGGCCATAAGTTTGTGAACAGCTTTTATCGGCAGTAGATATAATCAAGCTATACTTACCGGCAGCTATATTTATCAAATCTATATTAGTTGACAGAACGTTACCCGTTTGGTCTGTCCATTCAATTAACGATGATGGATCCACCTCGAGACCGGTTATACTACCGTCATTATTATTACATGAAGACGGCGTAATCTTAATGTTAGTTGCGTTAATTTGGTTAGACGCATCCTTTATCTCAAATACAGCAGATGTTATTGAGCAATAGCCATCGCCGATGACCAAATGATATTCCCCGGCGTGCACATTAAGAAGGTCTTTGGTATTGGAGACAACATTTCCGGAGGCATCATACCATGTGTAATTGGTAGGCATGTTTGTGGTGATGCCGATAATAGACCCATCTTTCTGATTATTACATTCCATTTTGATTTTTACGTTAGCCGATTGATCAAGGAATCGTAAGCCTGTAAACTCAGATGTTGTGCCATTTATGGTAGAAGAAGCAATAATGTTATTATTATTCAATGTTCCGTTATACGCCCATTTGCCAGTTGCGTCGGCAGTTACCGACTGGAATAATTGCTCTGGTTCACAATGGTCACAAGATAGACTGTAATATAAGTCGACTCTGGAGTTTGGTGTTGCCGTTCCTGATATTTCGTTTGCCCCCCGGGTTTTTATAGACACAAAATACTGGGAAAAATCAGTCATTTCCACCTGATATGGGTAATCACTATAATTGCATCTGAATGAGTTATTCACCAGTTCAACGTGGGGCGATTCGATATTAATAACGATACCATCGTCTATTATTGCACCATTTCCCTCTGAAAATGCTCCTGCAAAGATATTTTGATCGCCAGGGCTATTTCCGCCTATAATACCTCCACCCGTACAGTATCCAAAAACTAAAGGAAATTGGAATGTACCTAATACTTTTGTGCCGGTAATGTCTGTTCCGAACTTATTACCGGTTATTTTAAAAAAGCAATTGATATTATCAATTCCGATATCGCTTTGGGAGGCGACGACATTATTTGCGATCTCTAGTTGTTGTAAGTTAAAGCAAGAAATTCCAAGAGTGCTACCTGCCGTTAAGTTTGGAATAGCTTTTGTTCCAGTGTAATCTGTACCAAAGAGATTGTTCGCAATGTATAATTTCCCTGTTTGCAAGCTGAATTGAAATAGCTCATCAATATTTACCTGACCGGCAAATACGTTTCCTTCGGCAAAGGTAGTGCCTCCCAAAGTCAGGTTTCTGATTCTAAACGCGTTTAAACTAACAGCCGTTACCGGTGATAAAATTCCCCCCGTTTCATCAAGCCCTAATATATTGGAACTGATCTTAACGTTTTCTGATATGTTTTCTTCTGTCGTTACAGCGTCTCCCCAATCGTCGTCAAAAAAAATACATGCTCTTACATTATTAATAACATTTCCTTTACCAGGAGCTCCGATAATTATATTTTTTGAACTGCCAGTATAGATTCCGCTAATACCAGACAGGGCTGAATTAGATAAAGTAGATGGAATTTCGATTAACAGGCCGTATATCTCTATATCATTCTGCCCAGTGAGAACGAGACCGTGAGAAATTGTATTAGTTGCACTTACGGATAGTTCTATTCTGACCCTGGCCCCGCTTACCCCAATTTTCGGGCTTGGTTGAGTTGATCCATCTATTATTAAATTTGATGAAACAACAGGTAAATCTGATAGTATCGTAATTGCAGGATTAGAGAGATTGAACTGAATGATATCCTGAACGGCACTCCCATTTGCCGCCGCCTGCGTCAAAGCATCACGTAATGTCCCCGGCCCCGAATCGGCGTTACTTGTAACCGTAAAAACAGCAGGGAAAGCTTTTAAGCAGAGGGTTAAGAATAAAAAAAATAATGCTAATCTTCTGACAAACATGGTTCAGGCTTCACAAGGGCAATTTACGATTTTTATCTGTAAAACCATTGTCACTATAAGGTTACCCGATTGTTAGTCAATTTCTAAAATTGTACCTTTGCAGCAAAATTTAAGGGGACATCGAATTTCATGAAGTTGAATACAGATTATCAGGAGAAATTTCAAAACAGACACATTGCTCCTAACGCCGCTGATACGGCTCAAATGCTAAAAACCATTGGTGCAGGTTCACTTGACGAATTAATCGCACAGACAATTCCATCCAACATCAGGCTAAAAAAACCGCTCAACCTGCCACCTGCAAAAAGTGAGTTCGATTACCTGAGTACACTCCGCCAAACCGCATCCAAAAACAAAGTATTCAAATCGTTTATCGGCCAGGGATACTATGATGTTATAGTGCCGGGCGTAATACAGCGCAACATTTTGGAGAACCCGGGATGGTATACCCAATACACCCCATACCAGGCTGAAATTGCTCAGGGACGTTTGCAAGCATTACTGAATTTCCAAACTATGGTGATCGACCTGACAGGTATGGAAATTGCCAATGCATCCCTTCTTGACGAAGGTACTGCCGCTGCCGAGGCGATGTTTATGCAATACAGCCTGCGCAAAAACCAGGATGCAAAAATTTTCTTTGTGTCCGACGAGGTGTACCCGCAAACTATCGATATTTTAAAAACACGTTCAGAACCTTACGGTATCCAGATACAAATCGGAGATCACCGAGAGGTTGAACTGAGCGAAAATATATTCGGAGCTATTGTACAATACCCTGCCGGTCACGGTACCGTATATGATTACTCCGGCTTTGCTGCCAAAGCACATGAAAAAGGCATCAAGCTAACCGTAGTTGCTGATATCATGAGCTTAGCCTTATTAACGCCTCCGGGCGAATGGGGTGCTGATGTGGTTGTTGGTTCAAGCCAGCGCTTTGGTGTACCGATGGGCTTTGGCGGTCCGCATGCAGCTTTCTTCGCAACAAAAGAAGAATACAAACGTTCGATCCCGGGCCGTATCATCGGTGTAACTATCGATAGCGCAGGCAACTATGCATTGCGTATGGCACTGCAAACCCGCGAGCAGCATATCCGTCGTGATAAGGCAACTTCAAACATCTGTACCGCACAAGCATTATTGGCTATTATGGCCGGGTGCTATGCGGTATACCATGGTCCGCAGGGAATTAAATTGATTGCTGAGCGTATCCATGGCTTGTCAATATTGTTGGCTCAGTCATTGGAACAATTAGGTTATAAACAACTGAACGAGTCGTATTTCGACACCTTGAAATTCGATTTGGGCGAATTGGTTGGACCGATCCACGCTGAAGCGCTAAACAACGAAATGAACTTCAATTATGAAGGTTCTGTCGTGACTGTTTCAATTGACGAAACTACGTCATCAGAAGATATCAAAACCATGGTTCGTTTTTTTGCCAAAGTAAAAGGCAAAACACTAAGCGATGTGAATTTTGATGATTTGAAAGCTAATTTGGAAACGGTCATCCCTAATGCTTTACAACGCAAGTCTGATTTTCTGACGCATGCCATCTTCAATTCGCATCATTCAGAGCATGAGATGTTGCGCTATATCAAGTCATTAGAGACCAAAGACCTTTCTTTGTGCCATTCCATGATCGCCCTGGGCTCATGCACCATGAAGCTGAATGCTACTACGGAGATGGTGCCGGTTACCTGGCCTGAGTTTAGCAAGATGCACCCGTTTGCTCCGGCCGACCAGGTGGGCGGCTATATGCAACTGTTTGATGAACTGAACAACTGGTTATCTGAGATCACCGGCTTCGCAGCCATGAGCCTGCAGCCGAATGCCGGCGCGCAAGGTGAATATGCCGGTTTAATGGTGATTCGAGCTTATCATCACGATAGGGGTGAAGGGCACCGCAATATCGCTTTGATCCCGTCTTCAGCTCACGGTACCAACCCTGCTTCAGCAGCAATGGCCGGAATGAAGATCGTCGTTGTAAAATGTGATGAGAACGGTAACATCGACGTAAACGATCTTAGAGAAAAGGCTGAACAGCACAAAGATGATCTGTCATGCCTGATGGTAACGTACCCTTCAACACACGGTGTGTTTGAGGAAGCTATAATTGAAGTATGCGAGATCATTCACCAAAACGGCGGCCAGGTTTATATGGACGGTGCCAATATGAATGCACAGGTAGGCTTAACCAGTCCTGCAAATATCGGTGCTGACGTTTGCCACTTAAACCTGCATAAAACATTCTGTATTCCGCATGGTGGCGGTGGTCCGGGTATGGGCCCGATTGGCGTAGCTAGGCACCTGGTGCCTTATCTGCCGGGTCATGCTGTAGTAGATATCGATCGCGGAAAATCTATTCATGCTGTTTCTGCTGCGCCATGGGGTTCAGCATCGATCCTGATCATCTCTCATGCTTACATCGCTATGATGGGTGCTGATGGCTTGACTAATGCTACCCGGTATGCTATCCTGAATGCTAATTATATCAAGAGTCGTTTGAAACATCATTACCCCGTATTATATACCGGTGCCAATGGTCGTTGCGCTCATGAGATGATCCTGGATTGCCGCTCATTTAAGGGTGCCGGCATCGAAGTGATCGATATAGCCAAGCGTTTAATGGACTATGGTTTCCACGCACCGACCGTTTCGTTCCCTGTTGCTGGTACGGTAATGATCGAGCCGACTGAATCGGAGCCGAAACACGAACTAGATCGTTTCTGTGATGCGATGATCGCCATTCGTCATGAAATCGATGACGTTGAAAAAGGCTTGCTTGATAAGGTGAATAACCCATTAAAGAATGCACCCCATACCGCTGCAGTAGTTACGGGTAATGATTGGGAACATTCATATACGCGTCAAAAAGCTGCTTTCCCGCTACCTTATGTAGCAAGTTATAAATTCTGGCCATCTGTCGGTCGTGTGAATGACACTTATGGTGACAGAACGCTGATCTGCTCATGTCCGCCATTGGAAGATTATGAATTTGAAGAAAGTGTTATTGAGTAGCGAATGTGCAGATGAGAAAATGTGCAATGTGCAGATGATTATCATCTGCACATTTTTTTTGGACTATTGCCATCTAATTTAAGCCTGATTGTTGAATAAAACTTTGGGTTTATATTTGCTCGATAGTTATATTTTTACTTAACTTGTAGAATAAATGGATAGGTGCGGATTTTTTTGGAGGAATTACATACTTACATAACCTTTTAGATTTTGCCCCCGTATAAAGTTACATATGATTAATACTAACGGTTCTGTAAGCATTTTGCTGGTTGATGATGATGAGATTAACAATTTCATCTCGATCAAATTGATAAAGAAAGCTTTGTTGAATACTGATATCATGGCTTGTCTGCATGGTAAATATGCAATTGATCTTTTACTGGATATCCAGAGAAACGATCCTTCTAAATTACCAGATTATATTTTGTTGGATATCAATATGCCTATCATGAATGGATGGGAGTTTTTGGATGAGTACACGCGCTTAAATATCGACCCGTTAGGTAAATGCAAGGTGTATATTATCTCGTCATCTGTGTTCAGCAACGATATCAATAAAGCACGCTCATACCCGGTTGTGAAAGACTTTATCTCGAAACCATTGAATGTGGAGAAGATAAAAGAACTTTTCGAAGTGGCTAACCACGTCTAACCAATTGAAAGGTTGTAAAGTTTAAAAGTTGTAAGGTTGTTTTCTATTTTGCAACTATCAGTTTAAACATATATCTCAAAACATTTCCTTTAGTCTCCCCGATCTTACAATACTTTGGTGACGACAAAATGGTCATCATCAATACTTACATTTCCTGCTGTGTTCGATTTGGCGTGGTAGAATAAGCAAGTATAATTTTCCTCCGCTGCCTTTTTTCCATACTCTTCACGCAGTTGCATCGCCTTACGGCCGTCGTAATCATATTTCGCTATAAACTTTCTTAGCAGTTGTTCGGGCTCAGGCAGTTCATCGCCGCCATAAAAACATTTTTGGCCTTTATCATTTATCCAGAATACCTGGTGAAAAGGACAATGCCCGCCCGATAGTTCATACTGTATGCCCGGCTTCAACTCTCCCGATCCTTCCAGAAATTGAATCTTTACCGAGTCTTTCAGTGCTTCAAATATCTCTTTATGATAAGATGAGGATTTGCCCAATATAGCTGTATCCCATTCTCCTTTTTGAATGACGTGTGTAGCGTGCGGAAAGCTTGCTTCTAATTTGCCATTACGCTCAACTACTAAGCCGCCGGAATGGTCATAGTGAAGGTGCGACATCAATACAAGCGTTACATCATCCGGATCGAATCCATTATTGCGGATATGCTGGTGGATCAATAGCTCATCGCGGGTATCTTTAAAACCAAGACCGGAATCAAACAGGATCAGATCGCCAGAAGTCTCAACCAAAAACGGATTGACATGGATAAACAAAGAACCCGGACGATCTTTTGTGTTATCTGTCTGCGGATCAAACGGTATAAATTTTTTGGTAGAATCAACTGAGTAGGAACCCTCACCTAATGGGAAAATCTGCATAGTGGTTATAAATAATGCTGTTTTATAAAATTGATGTGATGTTGTTCATGCCCGGCAATATGATACACCAGCGCACGAACGGTGGCATCGTTGAAAGTCCCGGTACCATGCCCCATCCTGTCAAGAGATGATTCGGGTAGATTATTGAAAAGTGCAATCGTAGAATTTCTTACTGCCTCGTACTCTTCGAAGATGCTATCCAGGCTACGACTGTCAGCTTCCGAATAAATAGCGTATGAATCCTGGTCAAAGCCTATTAAGTTATTCTTTTCATTGCGGGCAAAGCACATTGCACGATAAGCGAAAATACGCTCATCATCCACAATATGCACCAATATCTCTTTTATGCTCCATTTGCCCGGCTGATACCGGTGATACAAAGCGGCTTCCGGCAATGAATAGATAAGCTTTTTATTTTCTTCAAAATTATCCTTCAAATGCCTTAGTATCAGACCATCGTCGGGTAGCCATTTCATATACATCTCGGTATATTCGGGATAGTCGCCTTTTTTTGCTTTGTGAATGATGCGCATATTCTTTAATGTACAGAGGTGATCTAAATGTGCGGATGTGCAAATATGCTTATGTGCAAATGAAAAACATTATGCCTGTCTGATTTGCGAGTGAAAAGGCGTAGTTCTACAACTTAATAAATCCATCTGCAAATCCCCGCATTTGCACATCTGCATATCCTCAATATCTGCACATTTCCTATCTTTACTGTTTAAAGTGCAAAGATATGGATAAACGGTGGGCGGTAAGAGAAAAGCCTGATAATGCAGATGTCATAAATTTAGCCAACGAGCTGGGCATCGATACCGTTTTAAGTACTTTGCTGATCTACAGAGGTATAAACAGCTACGAAGATGCCCGTTATTTCTTCCGCCCTGACCTGAGGCACCTTCACGATCCTTTCCTGATGGCTGATATGGAGAAAGCCATTGAAAGGATTGAAACAGCTATATCTAACGGGGAAAAGATGTTGATCTACGGTGATTATGATGTAGACGGTACTACTGCAGTGTCATTAGTTTACAGTTTCTTCTCAAAGCTTTACGACAAAATCGAATATTATATTCCCGACCGTTATCTGGAAGGTTACGGCATATCCACTCAGGGCATTGATTATGCTGCTGACAATGGTTTCAGCCTGATCATCGCACTGGACTGCGGTATCAAATCGGTTGATAAAATTGACTATGCGAATACCAAGGGCGTAGATTTTGTGATCTGCGATCACCACCTGCCGGGAAAAGACTTGCCTGAAGCTGTGGCTGTGCTCGATCCCAAACGTGTTGATTGCGAATATCCTTATAAAGAATTGTCAGGTTGTGGAATTGGCTTTAAACTGATACAAGCCTACGCCGAAAAGAATAATATCGATTTTGAAGAAGTAACCCGCTACCTCGATTTAGTAGCTATTAGCATAGCCTGCGATATTGTGCATATAACCGGTGAGAATCGTGTGTTGGCCTATTTCGGTTTGCAAAAGCTGAATGCCGATCCCTGTATTGGCGTAAAAACCCTGATGCAGGTTGCAGGGCGCACAAGCAGCTATTCCATATCGGATGTGGTGTTTGCACTTGGTCCGCGTATTAATGCTGCCGGGCGTATTGATGATGCCAAACATGCAGTTGAGTTATTAGTCGCCTGCGATGAGAACTCGGCATTGGAAAAAGGTATGCTGATTAACGGTAAAAATGCAGAACGTAAAGAACACGACCTGTCCATAACCGATGAGGCATTGAATATGATCGCGAACGATGAAGTGCTGATCGGCAGGAAATCGACTGTAGTGTTCAATGAAAAATGGCATAAAGGCGTGATCGGTATAGTAGCATCACGACTGACAGAAAAATATTATCGCCCAACAATCGTTCTAACACGGTCGAACGGCCATGTTGCTGGTTCTGCTAGGTCTGTTTTCGGGTATGATCTTTATGAAGCGTTATGTGAATGTAAAGATCTGCTGATCCAGTTTGGCGGGCATAAATATGCGGCGGGCTTAACAATGGATCCCGAAAATGTAGAGGCTTTTGCAGCGCGCTTTGAAGAAGTGGTTTGCGCCACCATTAAGGATGAGCAATTAATACAGGAAATAAAAATAGAAGGAGAACTGGAGCTAAAACAGATCGACCCCAAATTTTTTAGGATACTGAACCAGTTTGCGCCATTTGGTCCGGAGAATATGTCGCCGGTTTTTTTGAGCAGGAATGTGTATGTTAGCGGCTATGCCGGATTGGTAGGTGAAAATCACCTGAAAATGTCGGTCATGCAGGAAGGCTCCCCGGCATTTGAATGTATAGCGTTCGGGCAGGGTAGCTTCCTTGACGAAATAAAAAGCGGCAAGCCTTTTGATATTTGTTACCACATTGAAGAAAACATCTGGCGCGAAAGGCGTTCGATACAGTTGAATGTGAAAGGCATTCGGTTTTAGATTTTAGATTTGCGAATTACGAATGCAAAAAATCGTAACTCGTAAATCGCAATTCGTAAATAAAAAATGATTTTAAGAGCAGAAAATCTCGTAAAAAAATATAAGCAGCGTTCGGTTGTAAATCATGTTTCATTTAACGTTTCGCAGGGCGAAATTGTAGGTCTGTTAGGTCCGAATGGTGCCGGCAAAACGACATCATTTTATATGATCGTGGGTTTGATCAAACCGAACGAAGGCAGAATATTCCTGGAAGATGAAGATATCACCGGCGACCCGATGTACCGCCGTGCGCAAAAGGGGATAGGTTACCTGGCGCAGGAAGCTTCCGTTTTTCGTAAGCTGTCTGTTGAGGATAATATCAAGGCTGTGCTGGAAATGGGTAAAATGAGCAAAGAAGAACAGCACCATAAGCTGGAAGAACTGATTGATGAATTCAGTCTGCATAAGGTCCGCAAAAACCGTGGTGACCTGCTTTCGGGTGGCGAACGCAGGCGTACAGAGATTGCCCGTGCTTTAGCTGCTGAACCTAACTTTATTCTGTTAGATGAGCCTTTTGCAGGTGTGGACCCGATCGCTGTAGAAGAAATTCAGGCGATGGTAGCCAAACTGAAACACCGTAATATCGGTATATTGATCACCGACCACAACGTACAGGAAACCCTTTCGATCACCGACCGTGCCTACCTGCTTTTTGAAGGGAAAATACTGGAGTCTGGCGTACCAGAAGTGCTGGCTGAGAACGAAATGGTGAGAAAAGTTTACCTGGGAGCCAATTTTGTACTGAAGAGAAAAACCTTCGTGTAGATTGTCATTGGTCATTCGCTACGCTGTCATTAGTCATTGGTTTTGCTCTGTTGTATCAAAATAGCGTTAAATTCCATATATTTAAGCCAGTCACTAATGACTAGTGACTAATGACCAATCAACCACCCTTCTATGACGCTTATTAACTCAGTGTTTACATGGTTTATTAAGAAGCGTATCCACCAGATTGAGCTTTTTATGAAGTACCCTAATGAGGTACAGGAGGAATGGTTTGAGCAGTTGGTGGCCGGGGCCGAGAATACCGAGTGGGGTCGCAAATACCATTACAAAAGCATCGAGAACCTGAACGAGTTTAAAGAGCGCGTTCCGATACAAAATTATGATACCCTGAAGCCCTATATTGAACGGATGCTGAAGGGTGAGCAAAACGTGCTATGGCCGTCCAGCATCAGGTGGTTCGCCAAGTCATCGGGTACGACGAGTGATCGCAGCAAGTTTATCCCGGTAAGCGAAGAATCATTAGAAGAATGCCACTTTAAGGGTGGTAAGGATATGCTTACGCTCTATCTGAATAATCGCCCTAATGCCCGCGTATTTAATGGTAAAACGTTGACTTTAGGCGGCAGTCACCAGGTGAGCCAGTTGAATGCTGATACTTTTTTTGGCGATCTCTCGGCCGTTTTAATGAAGAACCTGCCGATGTGGGCTGAGTTTTTACGCACCCCGCATATTGATATTGCCCTGCTGGAAAATTTCGAGGAAAAGATTGAAAAAATGGCCCACGCTACTAAGGATGTCAACGTCACCAGCATTAGCGGCGTACCTACCTGGAATTTATTGTTATTCAAGCGTATACTGGAGATCACTGGCAAAAATAACCTGCTGGAAGTATGGCCCAACCTGGAGCTGTACTATCACGGTGCGGTTAGCTTTACCCCGTACCGGGAACAATTCAGGAAGCTTATCCCAAAGGATGATATGCATTACCTGGAAACCTATAATGCTTCGGAGGGTTTCTTTGGCATACAGGATCAGGAAGAACATGGTGATTTGTTATTGATGCTCGACTATGGCATTTTTTATGAGTTTTTGCCACTGGAGCATCTGCATGACGAGAGCCCTCAAACACTGACGCTGGATGAGGTCGAGCTAAATAAAAACTATGCACTCATCATCAGCACAAATGCCGGTTTGTGGCGGTATTTGATAGGGGATACAATTCGTTTTACCTCGCTCGCGCCATTCCGTATACAGATCACCGGGCGCACCAAACATTTCATTAATGCTTTTGGCGAGGAGCTAATTATCGATAATGCCGAGCGCGCTTTAGAAGAAGCCTGCATGCAAACCGGCGCTATTATTAAAGAATATACCGCGGCACCAGTATATTTTAACGGCGATAAAAACGGCGCTCACGAGTGGATCATTGAGTTTGAAAAAAGTCCGGCTGAATTCGAGCGGTTTGTTGATCTTTTGGATGAAACCCTGCGCAAAATTAATTCCGATTATGATGCCAAACGCTTTAAAGATATGGCCCTGCGCCGTCCGATAGTGCACAGTGCGCGGCAGGGAACTTTCTTTAACTGGATGAAGGAGAAAGGTAAATTGGGCGGTCAGCATAAAGTGCCGCGTTTGGCAAATGACCGGGAATATATTGATTCGATATTGCTGATGATGGAGTTGGTGTGACTTTGAACAGATTTAATGAATTTTTTGCCTGAACTTTTATGGATATTAAAGAATATTTCAAAGAAATAGATAAGGGTATAGCTTCATTTAATACGGATGGTCGGTTTATAGTCAGTAACGATGCACATTCCGATTGGTTGATATTTGATGTCAGGAAAATAATTTGGTATAAAGATGGGATACGCTTCACCATTGGTATACATCCCCACTTTAACGATAAGGAAGAAATAATTTCTTGGTCACTTAATGCAATTGCTTGGTTCGATAAACGTGGTGATAGATATCTGAAATCAAAAGTATTTGCAGATAAAGTTCAATTAGGTGAAATAGCGACAAATGTAAATCGCCTCTTAGATGAGGCTTATGCCTATATACATTCATTTAAGAAATCTGAAATACCTAAGGTAGCAAGCTTAGATATATCGTAACTAACGTCAATACCATCCTTCAGATTCACAACTCCTTTCTCATACAAATACTCGTTGTCAAATCAGAATACGGATCATAATTTTCGGTAATCGCATAGCCTAATTTTTGATAAAGGGCCACCGCTTCATGCTGTTTATCGCCTGTTTCCAGTATGCTGTAGGTAAATCCATTTTCTTTGGCCCAAAGTTCCAGTTCGGATAATATTTTGTAGGCAATGCCCTGTCCGCGTTCGGTAGCCTTTACAAACATTCTTTTTATTTCGACTGAGGTGTTGTCATATTTTTTAAAGCAAGCGCATCCAACCGGTGTGTCATTATTATAAGCTAGCACTACGGTATCAATATCAATAATATGATTATGCCGGTCGTAGGTGGATTGCATTAAATCGCCATACCGTTGATTCAGTTCCTTATCCAATAACGTTATCAGGAGACGGAAATCAGCATCAGTGCTGTCTGTTCTCTTCAGAATGATATTTTGGGTAGTCATATGAAAAACTTGATCAGCCCAAAAATAGAATAAGATTAAAATAATGGTGCAAGGTCTTTATGGTCTTCTACTGAAATTTCGTCTGTAAAATTACGGTTCAGCCAGCTTTTGATTCGTGTTAACAAATTTGGGTGCGGGGTAACAGTAGTCGAGATCAGGTTTTGATCAGTTGGCCCATTTATTGGGTTATCCGTTTCATTATCTTCTTCCCCAAAATTTTCACGGATCACCAGGTCGCGGATATCGGGTACACGGTTGACGATCTCATCCAGTTCGGTGAGTTCATTAAACGTCGCGGTACCTTCTTTCTGGCGTTTAATCAGGGTATAGTACCGGTCTTGCGAGAAGGTACGACGTTCCAGTTTTTTGCGGAAGTAAGACATATATGAGTGCTTGATCTATTTCACATCAAACAGAATGCCGATATTATAAATGATTAATTTACAGATGTTTAAACTTGTAATTAAATGATTTTTTGAATCGTTTTGATACATTTACTGTCCGCTTCCGTACGGTGCTTAAAATAAAAATAATCAGGTTGTTACATTTTTATACCATGCGCCGTAATTGATAAAAACGCAATTTATGAGAACCATTCTTTTACTAACCCTTCTTGCTATTTGTGCTTTAGCCTGTAAAAAGAGCGAACCCGTGCGACCAGGTTTGTTTGGCAAATGGGAAATCCACAGACGCTATGGCAGTATTGCCGGCTTTGATTCAACCTATAAAGCGGGCAATGGTACCATTATGCAGTTCAATAGTGACAGTACTTATAAATATTACGTGAAAAATAAATTGTCCTCAACAGGTACTTTTCATGTTGAAATAAATATCGGGATAGCACTATCTTCTTCAACTATATATTTTGACAAGAACACAAGCGGTGAGCCGCTTTCATATAGTGGTAACACAATGACCATAGGAGCAGATTACGACGATGGTGTAGCCGCGGAATACCTGAAAATAGCAAACTAAACTATGAAAAAATTATTGATCATATTATTCATATGCGCCGGGTATTGCCTGTCTGCATGCAAAAAAGGTAATGGTTTATCTCCGGCCTTATTTGGCAAATGGGAATTGCGGCGCAATTATGGCGGCCTGGCAGGATTTGATTCGGTTTATAAAGCAGGTAATGGTAATATTCTCCAGTTTAACAGCGACAGCACTTATAAACGTTTTGATGCAAATAAGTTAGCCAAAACCGGGGTTTTCCATATCAAGCATTATAATAACCCAACTGAAAACTCTATCTCAGAGTACATGATATTCTTTGACAATACTACCTATGGTGACGCCTTTAGCATGAAAGGTACTACTATTACCATCGGTACTACAGTTACTGACGGTATTGCTTCAGATTTTCAAAAGATATCAGATTAGACTTCTTTAGATTTCAGGTATATCCGAATAGCTTCTACGGCTTCCTTTACATCGTGAACCCTTAAAATATTGGCGCCTTTGGTGAGCGCTATTGTATTCAATGCTGTAGTTCCGTTCAGCGCATCATCAGGCGTACCGCCCGTAACGTGGTACACCATTCGTTTTCGTGATATCCCGACAAGTATTGGCAAGCCTAATACATCAAACTCATTCAGGCGGTTCATTAACGTATAATTATGATCGGCATTTTTTGCGAAGCCAAAGCCAGGATCGATAATGACATCATGTGCGCCCAATTGCTTTAATTGATGATAACGTACCGCAAAATAATCCAGCACTTCGGTAAATATGTCTTTGTAAGATGCACGTTGGCTCATGTTCTGCGGGTTGCCTTTCATGTGCATCAAGATGTATGGCACTTTCAGTTTGGCAACTGTAGTGAACATGTTTTCATCCAACTGTCCGCCTGAGATATCATTTATAATATGGGCTCCTGCTTTTACAGCAACTTCGGCTACATAGGAGCGAAATGTATCTATAGAAATAAAAGCGTTGGGGTGATTGGCGGTGATCAACTCCACCACCGGTAACAAACGGTCAATTTCCTCTTGCTCCGAAATGTCTTCGGCTCCCGGACGCGATGAATAAGAACCAATATCTAAAAAATCGGCACCATCAGCCAGCATCTTATTAGCCTGTAACAGAGCATCGTTCAATAGAGGTTTACGACTGCCGGCGTAGAACGAATCGGGCGTAATATTGATGATACCCATCACCTTCGGCATGCTTAGGTCGATCAGTTTGCCACCTGTATTTATGGTTACCTTTTTCTTAAAAAGTGTATCTTTAGCCATTATTCAGGTTAAAACGTTTAAATTGCTGAAAAGGTTAGAGTTAAATAGCCTTTGCTCATATTAATATACGAACAATTATAATTATAAAATCTACCTTGGCCAATACAGCAGCAGAATACGACGCGGTAATTAAGATTTGTAAGGGACTTTTCATGAAGAAAACCCGTGATTACGGCACAGCCTGGCGCATCCTGCGGATCGAATCCATCACTGATCAGATTTTTATTAAGGCTCAGCGTATCCGAACCCTCGAAGAAAAGAAAATATCGAAAGTTGACGAAGATATCAACAGCGAATACATTGGCATTGTCAACTATTGCCTTATTGCTATGATGCAGTTGGATTGTGGTCCCGGTACACCTACTGAACTTTCTGTAGAGCATGTAAGCGCGATGTTTGATGAAAAAGCCAATGCAACAAAGGAGCTGATGTTCGCAAAGAACCATGATTATGGCGAAGCCTGGCGGGATATGCGTATCAGCTCATTAACCGACCTTATACTAATGAAGTTACTGCGAGTAAAACAGATAGAAGATAATAAAGGGCAGACACTAGCTTCAGAAGGAGTAGTGGCCAACTATCAGGATATGTTGAACTACTCGGTTTTTGCCTTAATTAAATTGGGTGTGAAATGAAGCAGCTGGTTTGGTTTTGCCGGATATTTGTCGGACTGCTGTTCATCTTCTCCGGCCTGATCAAGATCAACGACCCATTGGGGTTTTCCTATAAGCTGGAAGAATATTTCGATGTTTTCCATATCGGTTTCCTGAGCAGTTTTGCACTGAGCATATCCATCATTTTATGCTCACTTGAAGTCATTTTGGGTTTTGCTTTGCTAATAGGAGTACGGGCTAAGTCTGTAGCCTGGGGATTGTTGCTACTCATCATCTTTTTTGCATTCCTCACATTCTACTCTGCCTATTTTAAAGTGGTGCAAACCTGTGGCTGTTTTGGCGACGCTATTCCTCTTACGCCTTGGCAATCGTTTAGTAAAGACCTGGTTTTGCTTTTGCTGATCATCGTTATATTCATCAATCGGAGAGCAATAGAGCCTGCATTCAGCAAGAAGACAGGGGATAACCTACTTATTGGTTCAGCTGTGGTTGCTGTTGGAATAGGCTTGTACACTTACAGTTTTATGCCGGTGATTGATTTTTTACCTTATAAAGTTGGGGCCAACATCCCGGATGAAATGAAAATTCCAGCCGGAGCAAAACCGGACATATATGAAATTACTTATCACCTGAAAAACAAAAAGACTGGCGATACTAAAGTGATGACCGATAAAGAATATCTGAAAACTAACATCTGGAAGGATAATAGTTGGGAGATTGTTGGCTCACCCGAGAACAAACTGGTAAAAAAAGGTTATGAAGTGCCAATAAAGGATCTTTCAATACAAGACGCTCAGGCCAACAACTATACCAACGAACTCTTATCAAATCCATATAATAGTTTCATTGTTGTGGCTTATGACCTGAATCATACCAATGTGGAGGCGATTGGAAAGTTAAATGCAACGGCTGCAAACTTAATCCGGGACTTTAATACGCGCACGATAATGTTGACTTCCAATTCCGCAAAAGATGCAGCGGTATTCGCTAAAAAGAATCACCTGGTATTTGAGATATTTTATGCTGACGAAGTTCCGTTAAAATCAATGGTAAGAGCCAACCCAGGTGTTATCCTGATGAAGAATGGAGTGATCTTAAACAAATGGCATTACCACTCAGTGCCTAAATATGACGATTTGGTAAAACAGTATTTTCAGAAGTAAATGCTATGATCGGCTACATTCTCCGCAAGTTGGGTTATGGGGTAGCAGTGATGCTGGGGATAGTGGTTGTGGTATTTTTCCTGTTCAATATTTTGCCGGTCGATCCTGCCAGGATGACGCAGGGCCAGCGTGCTGATGTGCAGTCGCTGCAGGCTGTTCGCAAAGAGTTTGGCCTTGATAAATCCGTTCCGGTACAATTTATTTATTATCTGAATGATCTTTCTCCTATTGCGGTCCATGCCCGAAACGACGAGGAGCAACAACGGTATCATTATGTCTCTTTGATACCAATTTCGAAAGAGAAAACGATTGCACTCAAATGGCCTTACCTGCGCCGCTCGTACCAAACACGCAAGGATGTAGCTTCTCTATTGCTGGGTGTAATTCCTAATACATTGATATTAGCTACAACAGCCATGATTTTTGCAATCGTAATTGGCGTGTTGTTGGGGGTATTAAGCGCTGTTCATCAAAATACGTGGATAGATAAAGCCGCATTGACTTTTTCTACACTTGGTATTTCGGCGCCGTCCTTTTTCGCCGGTATCATTATCGCCTGGATATTCGGTTTTGTGCTGAATAAGTACACGGGGCTTAATATGTCGGGCAGTTTATATAGTTATGACCCATTCAGGGGGGAAATTATTACATGGCGTAATTTGGTGTTGCCTATGCTCACTTTGGGCTTGCGGCCATTAGCAATCATTGTGCAGCTAACCCGCAGTGCCATGCTGGATGTGTTAGGACAGGACTATATTCGCACTGCAAGGGCCAAAGGACTAGGCGAACGTACTGTTATATACCGTCATGCTTTGAAAAATGCGCTTAACCCGGTAATAACCGCCATTGCTAACTGGTTTGCATCGTTGTTGGCAGGCTCTTTCTTTGTAGAGTATGTCTTTGGCTACAATGGCTTGGGTAAAGCAACGGTGGATGCGCTGGAGATGTCGGACTTCCCTGTGGTAATGGGCTCTATTTTATTTATTGCTTTTATATTTGTCGTGATCAATATCCTGGTGGACGTGTTATATGTTTGGATCGACCCGCGGGTCAAGTTGAGTTAATTTATGAAGATATTTTTGATTGGATTTATGGGCAGCGGCAAAACAACTTTGGGCCGCAAACTGGCAAGCAGGCTGGGATATGAGTTTATCGACCTTGACCATAAACTGGAGCAGCAAGTAGAGTTAAGTATAGCAGAATATTTCCAAATATTTGGTGAGGATGCGTTCCGCAAGCTAGAGTCGGAAGTGCTAAAAAAAACATTATATCCTGATAACGCAATTATCTCAACAGGTGGCGGATTACCCTGTTATTTCGATAATATGGGCTGGATGAAAGCCAATGGCAAATCAATTTATATTAAACTTAGTCCTAAAACATTGGCGGACCGCCTGGAAACGGGAAAGGAAGAACGTCCACTGTTGCAGGATAAACACGGCGATGCGCTCGTTGATTTTATTGAACAAAAATTAGGTGAGCGTGAAAAATTTTATTCGCAGGCCAGCATTATTGTTGATGGTTTGAGTTTGACTGCGGAAAAGTTAGAACAGGTGATAGGCGAATACTAACAAATAATTGTCGTGCTGAACGATAGTAAAGCATCTATTCGTAAAGCTGTTAGGTCCCGGAGATATGTAGTAAGCAGATTCTTCGCTCTCGCTCAGAATGACAGACGAATTTACCTCAAATAAACCGCATCCTCTTTTCCATCTTCATTCAGCACCACATCTACGTGCTCCTTTAATACAGTAGAAAGCGCAATGCCTGAATAATCGGTAGTAACAGGGAAGCTTTTGTGGTTGCGATCAACCAGCACCACAGTTCTCAATTTCTTTAACGGGACATCAAGAAAAACGCCGAAACCATAAGCGAGAGTTTTTCCGCTGTTTAGTACATCATCAACAATGATCACCACTTTGTTGTGGCAAATCCGGATATCAGTATCTGTTGTTGCTTTGAGGCTGGTGCTTTGCTTTTCCAACTCAATGTTCATCAGGGTGCTTTTGAAAGGAGCGATCTTATCCAGGATTTGCTTCAACCGTTCGGCTAGATAATTGCCGCGTGGCATTATACCCGCAATAACGATTTCCTCTTCATCAAAGTTATCTTCCAGCAACTGATAAGCAATACGGTCGATCTTTTGCTCTATCTGGTGCTGGTTTAATATGAGGATCTTTTTTTCTGATGATTCCATTCTGTATTTAGCGTAAATATAAACTCAACTTTACAACATTCAAACTTTGAAACCTTTCAATTGCTTTTTTTATAAGGGAAGTACACAAAGTTGGCTCCTTCCGGCACGATCACAAACAGGCACATAAAATCATGCGGATTCTTATAGGAACGGGTAAAACGCTCCTGTAATTCTTTCTTGATGACGCCTTTTTCGACAAACTCTTCCAAGGTGGAGGCGTTGATGCTCCACTCCATATTCAAATCGTCCCTGTCGAGGATAAGCTCACCCAGCTTTACGAGGTGTTGATAGGCGATAAAAATAGGATAGCTGGACAAACCCTCTACCATGATCTCTATCGCTACTTCATGTATCGACTCGTTATATATTTTGAGGTCTCTCTCCAAACTTAACAGCGGACTTTCCGTCTTTTTTTCGCCGTTATTATTTTCGTTAAGCAGTTCTTCCGGATCCATCGTTTGAAAACTCTAAATACTAAATTCTAAAACCTAATTAACTGATAACCGGTCACTAACTCCTCAGCCTCAAGGCTACCACATTCTCCACATGCTGGGTGTGTGGGAACATATCAACCGGCTGTATTTTTTCTATATCGTACTTTTCTTTTAATACCAGTAAATCCCGGGCCTGAGTGGCGGGGTTGCAACTTACATACACTATCTTCTTTGCTTCAATCTCCATTAATCGAGCCACAACATCAGGGTGCATACCCGCGCGAGGTGGATCGGTTATAATTACATCAGGCTTGCCATGTTCGGCCACGAAATCGGCATTCAGCACATCTTTCATATCGCCCGCATAGAATTTGGTATTGGTGATGTTGTTGATAGCCGAATTGATCTTGGCGTCCTCAATAGCTGTCGGCACATATTCAACACCCACAACTTCTTTTACCTTACCAGCTACAAAATTGGCAATAGTACCAGCGCCGGTATAAAGGTCGTAAACTAATTCATCACCCTTAAAGCCTGCAAACTCTCTGGTGATCTGGTATAATTTATAAGCCTGAACAGAATTGGTTTGATAAAACGATTTCGGCCCGATGCGGAAACGGATACCTTCCATTTCTTCATAAATATATTCCGGTCCGCGTTTTACCAGTATTTCCTGGTCAAAAATAGTATCGTTCTTTTTCTGGTTAATGATATATAATAGTGATGTGATCTGCGGGAATTCGCTGTCAATGTAATTCATCAGTGAATCGATCTCTTCCTCCGTTGTATAGGCAAATACTACGATTATCATTAACTCGCCTGTGGATGAAGTACGGATGATCAAATTTCGCAAAGCTCCGGCATGCTGCTTGAGATCATAAAAGCTGATATTCTGGTTTTTTGCAAAATCCCGAACCTTGTTGCGAATATCATTGGATGGATCGGCCTGCAGATAGCAGTGATGTACATCCAATATCTTATCAAATCTTCCCGGGATGTGAAAACCCAAGGCATCCATGTCAACCGCTTCATCGGTGCGGTTCTCCCCATCATTTAACCAGCGTTTATTTGAAAAGGTGAATTCTAGTTTATTGCGGTAGTATTTATCTTCTGGTGATGGTACTATCGGCAACATTCCACTAACATCAATCTTAGCCAGGTGACCCAATGCACTTGCTACCGTTTTTTGTTTGAACTGTAGCTGCGCTTCATAAGTCATATGCTGCCATTTACAGCCGCCACAAGTACCAAAATGTTCGCAAAAAGCTTCGGTGCGATAGCAGGATGCTTGTTTGAGCTGAATGATCTTTCCCTCGGCAAAATTTCTCTTTTTGCGGTATACCTGCACATCGGCCACATCGCCCGGTACGGCTTTGTCGACAAAAAGCACAAAATCGTTGGTTTTCCCCACACCCTTGCCTTCCTCAGCAATATCGACAATGGAAACATCCTCAAAAACAAGATTGTTAGTAGTTTTATTCATTAGGCTGCAAAGGTACGTTTTATCGTTGAAAGGTTAAGATCGTTGTAAGGTTGGAATGTTTTAAAGCTGAAAGGTTGGGTGCTTTTTTAGTTAACCACAGAGGTAGCGGAGAGTTTCACAGAGAGCACAGGGTTATTTTGGGCAAAGGAATGCAGTTCATCTGTTGAAGATGATAAAATACAATAGTAACAGATCAAATTAACAAGCTCACAAGAGCTTCCCAAAAATCATCGCTCTCCACACTTTGCATGTCGGCTATGTCAAACTGTTCATCTATCTGTTCAGAAAAATCGATCAATTCCTCGCTCATGATACAAACTTTAATAGCTACTAAAATATTAAACTATACCAACTGGTATGCTTTTTATGTGAAATTTTACTCTCAGATGAAAATCAGAAAATGGATTTCAATATCGCTAATATAAAATATTTATACCGAAAACCAAATTGGTATTATGATTGTTTTTATTTAATCGAAACGGTAGAACAGACTACATCCCGCCATGCAGAAACAATAGATCGACATAATCATAAAAATAGAAATATCAGGTAACCCATCGCTCAGAAGGAAATACAACAATATAAAAGTCAATGCAGTTAGCATAGCACCAATAAGCGACATGATAAGTTTTCTATGCATCATATTTGTTGTGTAGCAATAGATAGCGATGCTAATAACCCAAAAGACTATAAATGTAATAAAGGAGAGCACTGCTCCCGCAGCTATAAATGCGAGATATACCTGGAACAATAACCCGATGGCAGGCAGGAAAGTTCCCGAGTCTTTCTGATTAAAAAGATGGTCAATAAAAAAATACAATAATAGAGGGATGGGAGCAAGAAGCACGGTCGTTGCCCATACTTTTAAACAATAAGGAAGTACATAATATTTCATCGTTCATGCAAATTGTGTTGACAAAGTATTAGTTATCTTTTTCAATGTCTTTAAGTACTTATGCTCCATCTTCCTGGAATAGGAGTCAAAGCTGTTGCCACCAGCTTTAAATAACTTTCGGTGACCAATCCACACCAATGTCGCAGTGGCATAGAAGAAATATTTATATACGATACGCCGCCAGGCTTTTGAGAAATTGTTTTTGCCTTCGTAAATGATTGCCAATCGCTCGGTTTGAAAGGTGATATGATAAGCCTCATCAATCAGGATGTCATTGCAGATTTGCTTTAGTAATTCACAGTTGGTGGCATCTTTTAGCGACTGGTAAAATATTTGAGCAGTGCTTTCAACTACCACCACAGCCAAAGTCCATATCTCCATATTGGTGTTGAAGTATCTTACCTTTCGGAATAAACTATCGCCCCAATTCTTCGTCACACGAGGCTGGCCGATCCTGTCAAGATATATTCCCAGGTTATTGCCATGTTTTTGCTCTTCTTTAATAAATAGCTTCACTGCTTCTATGTAAGGTAAATCACCGATTGCATGTGCATATTTAGTTGACGCTGCTATAAGGTGTTTGCCTTCGGATGTTTCACCCAATTGCCATGCCTGTAGCGATGGTAAAATACTGCACATTTCTGCAGGAGTGATATTTGGCTTCAAATCCCAGTTGATCCGTTTTTCAAAGGCATTAGCTTTGAAATACCCTATCCAGTAATTGCTGTTTTTCATGATCGATTTGATTTATAGAAAGCTTTGACAACTTTTGAAAGTTGTCAAAGCTTAGGTTCATTTTATTGCCAGTTGATCTTTCTCGAGAAGTACATCAGTATTGCTACCACCAGGAATAGCGCTACGCTGCCAACCAGCAACGCAAGGTCTTCCAGTTGAATAATGACATATATAAATGCATAAAACAAGCTGAGGATTAGCGCAAACAGGCCAGTGGTTTTTAAGGTCTTAATGAGTGATCTTAAAAAGGCAGCAACCAAAATTACGGTTGCTGCCGAGGCGATAAGGTAGGCGGATGTGAAGCCCACTTGCTCAGAAAAGGAGAGCAGGAGGGTATAATAAACGATCATGGCTGCGCCGATGAGTACATAGTTAAATACATGGATGCGGTGTTTGCTGATCATCTCTGTAAGGAACAGTGAGATGAACGTAAGCATGATAATCAGGATGGCATATTTACTGCTGCGGGTAGTTTTCTGGTACTGATCAACCGGCAGGCGTAGTTTTACACCGAATGTGGCATCATCCGCCTTTTTGGTCTTCAATACATTCAAATCGTCCACCCATTGCTGTGGAAACGGACGATTATAATAAAGCATCCGCCATTTGGCGTCGAAGGTATTGGCTTTGGTGTCGATAGTCCTTGTATCAGGCAGGTAACGTCCGTCAAAACTTGGACTGGCCCAATTACCTTTTACTGTCACGTCGGTAGTTTTGCCTAGGTGCAGGAAGCTGAGTTCCTCGCTTCCCTTCAGGTCCAGGTTAAATTCAAAGGGAATGGTTTTATCCATCAGTCCGCTTAAGTTGACCGCCACTTGCAGGCCGTTTGTAAATACAGTATCACCAAAGGCAGGTTCCGCTGTAACGGTTTGCCCTGCAATTTTTAGCTGAGGATTGGTTTTCAAACCTTTCAGGTCGCTGATGCTAAACAGTAATTTGGCTTTGTCCGGCATTAATTGGTCGGCGGTTATCGAAAGTGAGCTGAGATCGGCCTTTGTAAAGTTTCCCGATACCTTGACGGTGCCATTGTAGACCACCACCTCGAATATGCCCCGGTGTAAAATGTCAGGACTAACGTTTGCATTATAATCGAGTTCGTTTGGCAGCAGGAACAGGTTATTTATGACCTCTTTGGTCACTTCCTTTCCTGAATTATCAGTTTCTTTTAGTTGCTTTTTATAAGGTATAACCAGTACCGGGCCCTGTACTAGTTGTTCGCCTGAATATTGGTCCGATACCTGTTTCTCGGTTTCGTCCTGCCGTTGCGACCGTTCCTGTATAAGGTTTTGCACCAGCTGTGATGGTATAAGCAATAGAATAATCAGCAGGCCAATAAAAGCCAGTTTTACAGTTACCGACTCCTTGAGCCAGTACAAAAATCCTTGCGGTTGTGGTTGTTCGGTTATCATTGTATTTAAGTAAAAGTACTTTGTAATTCAAAGTATACGAATAAAAAAAATTAAGTCAGTTTTTGCTGTTTTATTAGTTGTTCTAATGTGTTTAAATGATCTCTGAATGCCTGCTTACCTTTGGTTGTAGCTTCATAATTGGTATTAGGTTTACGTCCCAGAAAACTTTTATGTACTACAATATATTCCTCCTTCTCCAATGCTTTTAAGTGAGAAGCCAGGTTGCCGTCGGTAATAGTCAGCAGATCTTTGAGCGAGTTAAAATCGTAGCGCTCATTGGCAGCCAGCACGCTCATGATCTGTAACCTTACACGGTTCTCAAATGCTTTATCAAGTTTATCAAAGGCTATCTTCACTTATCGTATTTTAAGTACATCATGCTGCCGTAGATGATATGCAGCACTCCAAAACCAATGGCCCAAAATAGTAATCCGTAACCGGGTAAACAAGCGGCAATTAGTCCGAGTATAATTTCTAATATGCCCAGGTATTTTACATCGCTGAAAGTAAAGTTGCTGGCGCTGATCAACGACAGGCCGTAGAAGATCAGGGTTGATGGTGTAACGATACCATAATAGCCGCGGCTAAGCAGGATCAGGATCAATAAGCCCCCTGTTACCAATGGCGTTGCCATATGAAACAGCAATGTCTGACTGATCTTACCCCAGATAGGCTGCCCTTTGCGTTTCGCCTGGCGACTGCTTAAAATAAAACCGGTAATTAATGAGGCCACCAAAACAGCAACTGCTATGATAAGCAGGTATGTGATGGTTTCGGGATAAGTGCCGATCGATAAGGAGTCATAAATTCTTGTCGGGCCTTTATAGATTAGCCTGTAAGCAAGGTAAGCACCAATCAAGGCATAAATGCCGGCCAATATGCCTGATAAGCCGCTTAGGGAAATAAATTTGGAGGAGCGCTCCATGATATTGCGTATGGACGCCAGCTCGTTTCGTATGTCTTTTTCTTCCATTGAAAAGCACTTTGTGTTTCAAAGTAAATAAAAGGATTTCAGATTTCCAAATTGGCGGTGAGATTATAATCCCAATTGTTTCATTATCCGTTCTTTATAGGTATCACCTATTGGCAGGTATTCTTTATTAATAACAATTCTGCCCCGTTCTAAATAGTCGATATGATCTTTATTTATAATGAAAGACTTATGTATTCGGGTAAATTTATTTGCAGGTAAAACTTCTTCCATGTTTTTCATATTTTCCAGTGACAAAATTTTACCATTCATAGTATGAAAAGCAATATAATCCCTTAGTCCTTCGATATATAATATCGAATCGAATTTTATTTTCTGTAACCGATATTCCACTTTCACAAACAAATGGTCAGGTTGCCCGTCCTCATTTTGAAAAAATCTTTTACGGACTTTGTTAACTGCGATTGTAAATCGTTCAAAGGTGATTGGTTTTAACAGATAGTCAACTACTTCATGTTCATAGCTTGGTAAGGCGTATTGTGTATAAGCAGTAGTTAATATCACTTTGACTGCAGAAGTATTGATAGTTTTCATCAATTCCATCCCGTTTATATCAGGCATTTGCACATCCAGAAAGATCAGATCGACATCGCTATTTTGAATCAGAGTAATGCCTGCGGTTGCCTTTGCCGTTTTGGCAATCAGATGCATATCAGCAGTTTTCTCAACATAATCACAAATAAGCTTTAATGCTAAAGGTTCGTCGTCAATTACTATACACTTTATGGGATAGGATTTACTGTTCATAAAATATATTAAGGTTAACTATAAACTGGTCTGCGTTATCAATGATATCCAAATGATGCTTATGGGGATATAGTAGCTTCAGCCTTTTCTTTACATTTTCTATTCCGATACCGCTAGCAGAATCTTTTTGGTTGCTGCCTTTACGATTCCTGCAGCAAAAGCTGATTTTCTTATCGTCAACGTTGATACTAATAAATAGCCCTTGAGTATTTCCGCTTAAGTCACCGTGTTTAAATGCATTCTCTACAAAAGGTAAAAACAGCAAAGGTTGAATGACAATATGATGTGTATTAATTATGCATTTGAAGTTAACTTCCACTTGTTCATCAAGCCGAAGTTTTTGAAGTTCAATATATTTTTCGATGTACACTACTTCTTTTTCAAGTGCAACTTCATGGGTTGTGTCGTATAGCATGTAACGAAGCATGTCAGATAGTCCGGCAATTGCCGGAAGCGCCTGATCTGAATGGTGGTAAACAAGCGAGTAAATGCTGTTTAAATGATTGAACAAAAAATGCGGGTTGACCTGTGAGCGCAGAAATGATAACTCAGATTGACGTGTTTGAAGTAATAATTCTTTTGCCTGTAGTTCTTTATACTGCGCGTACTGCACAAAGTAAAAAGCCATGCCGAAAATAACATTTATGGCATAAAAGAAAACAGCAGCAGGCAAATAATTTCCTAATCTCACAGGAACAGGCTCCATAAATTTGATCCACCAGAAGCTTAAAAGGAAACATAGGGTAACTGAGATAGAGATTGAAAGTATGAGTTTAGCGTATGATTTATTTGGATAAAACCAGTATAAAAAAAGATAAGCAGAAAGTGTAAATAACCACGAAATAAAAATGTCTGCTACAATGCGTATTATGCCCAAGGTATTAGTGATCTCCCCATTCCAATTCAATCTGCCATGGAGCAATCCAGGAATATGCCTGATTGTATGCACCAGTGTATAAAAAGCTATAAAGCTGACCAGCAGCATTGATAGTTTTTTCTTCATCTTCCAAATCTACGCGATTTATTAATTAACAATAAACCAAATAGCAGGCGTTTGCCGATGTGATTACCCGGTTTGCAGATTAGTTTTTTGGGCAACTGGTGCCTGGACTAATTTGGGTCAACAATTAACACAAAATCACGATGAAACCACTACAATCATTAGAAATAGCTTTAATGCTGACTGCCTGTCTGTATGTTCAAATTACATTCGCACAAAACTCCAAGATTGAAAGCTACCTGTATAAGATAGGAAAAGCACGCCAGCTAAACGGCAATATATTGATGGCCAGGAATGGGAGGGTAATTACTAACAGAGCTTTTGGTTATGCCGATTTTGAAAGCCAAAAACCTAATAACACTGATTTGCATTTTAACCTGGCATCTGTATCCAAACTGTTTACTTCAACCGCCATTCTTCAGCTCAGAGATAAAATGAAATTATCGCTGGATGATCATTTGATTAAATATTTCCCTGATTTTCCATTTGCCGATGTTACAGTCCGGCACCTGCTTACCCACACATCCGGACTACCCGACCTGGAGTTATTTGAAAATATCATACAAAAATACCCGGATACGGTGATCACTAATAAAAACATTATTCCTGAACTTAAAAAGTGGAGCAGGGGGTTAAATTTTAAGCCGGGTGACCAATATCAGTATTGTAATACAGGGTATTGCTTACTGGCGCTGGTAGTGGAGAGCGTTGTAAAAATGCCATTTGAGAAATATTTGAAACAATACATTTTTCAACCGGCGGCAATGAATAATACTTATGTCAGCATTTATCCAGGTCATACTTATAATCAGGATAAAAACTGTGTTAAGATGCATGCACAGCCGCATCCTTATTATGATACCACTTATTTGTATGTAGATTCATTGTCCCGGTTTAAATATACCAATTACAATTGCAGCGGCACCATTGGCGAATCGAACATAATAACAACTACCGGAGATCTTTTAAATTTTGACCGTGCTTTTTTTGGCGGCAAGCTTATTAAACCCACTACAATGGAAGAAGCTTTTACTCCGCTAAAATTGAATAACGGGGAAATGTGGTATGGGTCGATGGATACGATGCTGGGTGAGGGTAAAATGACTGTTGGCCTTGGCTGGGACATTTTCGAACAGCCTGGTTATGGAAGATCTGTCGGGCATGGAGGCTATAAGTTCGGTTTAGCTACTTTCTATTTCCATCAACTAGAGAATATACAAACCATCATAGCTTTTGATAATACCGCCGGCAGCGAATTTGGACGTGTCGTAACCTCAGCATTTTATCTGATGAACGGCATAGAACCTTTCGCAATACGGAATCATCATTCATTGGCTTTTGTTTATGGCAGTACGTTGGTAAAACAAGGGCCGGATGCAGCAGCAGCTATTTTCAATGCGTCTAAAAGCGATACAGCCCATTATTACCTGAGCGAATGGGAATTTAACCAACTGGGTGGAAACTTATTGTACGGGTCATCCTTTGAAGGGCATAAGGATTTGGCACTGGAAGTTTTCAAGATCAATACCCTCTTGTTCCCAGGCAGTTTTAATACATATGACAGCTATGGCGCTGGATTAAGAGAAATTGGCAAAAAGCAGCAGGCCATTATGATGTATCAAAAATCGATCGCCCTTAATCCAAACAATGAGGATGGTAAAATGGCACTTAAAGAGTTATTGGATAGCAAATAGTGAATCTCTAAACTAATATTGCCGCCTTTACCAAATAAGGCAATATCTCTTTCTGAAACGAAACAAAGTTTTTGCGAACGTCGGAGTCACTTACTGAGGTAAATGCAAAACTGAAGACAATATTCTTACTGCATTTAATGAGAAAGCGGATGCGCTGCATAGAGTTTTCCTGTTTGCGGATGCCGCTCAACTGCATAAAGGAGCTCACCAGCATTTCTTCCAGCTCGTTTGAAAGATTTTTCAGAAAATCCTGTGAGTTGGCCGATTCGCGGATAAAGTCCCAGCCAATAAACTCGTTGCAAACGGTATAGGAGAGGCGGCAGGTTTTCATGATCAGATTGGCAAGATGGGTTTCTTCGTCAACCTCAGTCACATTGCTGTTGATCAGGTCATCCACGCTGGATTTTATATAATCCATCAGCAACACATGCAAAACCGCCTCCTTACTATCAAAGTATTTGTAAATAGTGGCTTTGGCAATCTTGGCCCTCTTGGCTATCTCGTTGACACTGGTTTTATGATAACCGAATTTTCGGAATAACTCCTGTGCCGCTCTTTTTATACTTTCTTTTATTTTATCAGCTTCCATGTATCAATTAGATACAAATATCTCAAAATTACTCACATTTACATTATAGGCACGCAATGCTCTTGTTGCCGGAGCTTTTTGAGGTGTACCATCAGATAATAAGAATTTTGATCCGCTGCAGGGATCGGTGCAGGTAACGGAATTGCCGTCGAGCGTAACGGCACATCTTTTTTCTGGTTGGTAGCTACTGCAAGCGTCATAGGCGGCATAAGTCAGATCCGGTTCGCGATAAATCAGCAGGCCGGCTACACCATAGCCCTTTATAATCACAGCGCCGCCCGGACTTTTCAGTGCCGCTAAACCTGGATTATCAATATTAGCCTGGAAATTTACTGCTACACTGGGAACTAAATCACCGCTCTTCCCGCATGAAAGGAAGCTCAGGGAAATAACAGTCAGCAGGCAAAGTCTAAGGATCATATGATCTCTGTTTGGAATTGTTTAAGGAAGCGAACGTCGTTTTCAGAGAATAAACGTAAATCGCGTATCACATATTTTAAATTGGTGATTCTTTCTATCCCCATTCCAAAAGCAAAGCCGGTATATTTTTTACTGTCAATGTTGCAATTCTCCAGAACATTCGGGTCGACCATGCCGCAGCCTAATATTTCTACCCAGCCGGTGTACTTACACATGTTACAACCAGAACCGCCACAGATTGTACAACTGATGTCCATTTCCGCCGATGGTTCGGTGAACGGGAAGTAAGACGGCCTGAAGCGTACTTTGGTGCCTTCGCCATATAATTCTTGAACGAAATGATATAATGTCTGCTTCAGATCAGCAAACGATACATTCTCATCAATATACAAACCCTCCACCTGGTGAAAAAAGCAATGTGCACGCGCTGATATGGCCTCGTTACGATAAACACGCCCCGGCATAATAGCGCGGAACGGCGGTTTGCCATTTTCCATCATACGCACCTGCACTGATGAAGTATGTGTACGCAAAGCAATATCATCCTTCCCATTGTTCTTTTTGATGAAAAAGGTATCCTGCATATCGCGTGCAGGGTGTTCTTCCGGGAAGTTCAATGCAGAAAAGTTATGCCAGTCGTCTTCTATTTCCGGTCCCTCAGCCACCACGAAACCAAGGCGTTTGAAAATATCGATGATCTCAATCCTGGTTAATGATAACGGATGACGTGAGCCAACCTCGAAACCTTCGCCAGGTAAGGTCAGATCAAGTTCTGAAACTTGAGTATTAAGTCCCGAGTCGAAAGATTCTTTTAGTTCAGTATATTTTGTCTCAGCCAGTTGTTTGAACTGGTTCAGCACTTTGCCATAAGTTCGCTTTTCTTCCGGTCCGACATTTTTAAATTGATCGAACAGGTCTTTAATAATGCCTTTAGTGCCTAAAAATTTAATGCGGAATGTTTCTAGTTCCGCAGCGTTGACCGGTGAAAAAGTGTTGATCTCGGCTGTATATTGATCTATTTGTTCTTGCATTATAATGCGCTATTCTTTTGCACCAATTAGCTGGCGCTTTGCAAATTTACTTTATTACTCCTAATTCTCTGCCTACTTTGGTAAATGCAGTGATCGCTTTATCCAAATGCTCCTTTTCGTGAGCCGCTGATATCTGTACCCTGATGCGTGCCTTACCTTGCGGAACAACCGGGTAGTAGAATCCGATCACATAAATACCTTCCTCCAACATTTTTGCGGCGAAATCCTGCGATAGTTTGGCATCATACAGCATTACCGGCACAATGGGGTGCACGCCCGGCCTGATATCAAAGCCGGCTTCGGTCATTTTACTGCGGAAGTATTGGGTGTTGCTTTCCAACTTATCACGTAATTCTGTAGTCTCGCTCAGTAGATTCAATACCGCAATTGATGCTCCGGTAATTGAAGGTGCTAAGGTGTTCGAGAACAGATATGGCCTTGAACGCTGTCTGAGCATATCAATGATCTCCTTGCGTCCAGAAGTAAAACCACCCGACGCACCGCCCAATGCTTTACCCAAAGTACCGGTGACGATATCGATCTTACCCATCACATTATGATACTCATGTGTACCGCGACCGGTTTTGCCCATAAAGCCCGAACAGTGGCTCTCATCTATCATCACCAGGGAATTATATTTTTCGGCCAGTTCACATATCTTATCCAGCTGGGCAATGGTACCATCCATACTGAACGCTCCATCGGTCACAATAATGCGGTGACGGCAGTTTTGTGTTGCCTTTAGCTTTTCTTCCAGGTCGGCCATATCATCATGTTTGTAGCGTTGGCGTTGTGCCTTGCATAAACGCACCCCGTCGATGATCGATGCATGATTCAATTCATCAGATATAATCGCATCCTGCTCATTAAACAACGGCTCGAATACTCCGCCATTGGCATCAAATGCTGCAGCATACAAAATGGTATCCTCGGTGCCCAAAAACTCAGCTATTTTAGATTCCAACTGCTTATGAATATCCTGAGTTCCGCAGATGAACCGTACCGACGACATGCCGTAGCCATGCGTATCCAACGTTTCTTTTGCTGCCTGAATCACTTTAGGGTGACTGGATAGCCCCAAATAGTTATTAGCACAGAAGTTAATAACTTCTTTACCGCCCTGCACCGAAATGTCGGCACCCTGTGGCGAGGTAATGATGCGTTCTCTTTTATACAATCCGGCTTCTTCAATTGCGGCGAGTTCCTGCTCCAACACAGGTTTCAGGGTAGTGTACATAGTGTGTAATTATTGAGGCGATAAAATTAAGCATTTTTTTGAGTTGATTTTGAACTGCCCGGGCTCATTAAGTTGCAGTCAGTTGGCAACGGGTTGGTTTGGAGTTAGCAATTTGCCATTTATCCCGGCGATGCGAGTTTATAGATTAATTAAATTTGATATTTTTGACAAATGAATAAAACCTTATTGATCTTATCACTTTTTGGTATTGTATTTTTTTCCTGCAAAAAAACTGTTACTTCACCAACTCCGCAAGCTAAACCGAAAGCATTTATTATACTACTTGACACCATATATGAGCATGAGTTTGTCTTTCCGCGAATAACCGACACAACAAATTCTCGTAATGAAACTTACAAATGGGATTGGGGCGACAATACTACTGATACAGGTTTGCACGCGAGGCACGAGTATTTAGCTGGGGGCAATTATACCATGCAGTTGACAAGTAATGGCGGCAGCACAAGTAAAAAGGTTTTTGTTTATCCGGGATCGGGAAGTGTCCAGCTTATAAATGCATCCTCTGAGCCGCTTACAAAAATAGTAGTTAACTCCAATTCACAAACCAGCGTACGTCCTGTTGGAACTCTCTTGCCCGGAGCTAAAACAGGCACAATTTTTATTACCCAGTTGCCTGAGTACACCCAATGCACAATAACTGGGTATGTTGGAGACTCAACAAAGAAAACAGTTTTTTTTAAATGGGAAGAAAACTTTTTGCTTCCCTATAACCACCAAGTATTCACTATTAAAGATCAGAGTTTGGTGTTTTTTCATGATAGTCATGGTAACGTTTTGGGTACGAGTCTTTCTGATTGGATGAACTTTGTTTTTTAACCGTAGGCCGTATGCTAAGTTGCCAACTATTTGTATACCAACCTCGGTTTAACGAGCCATTAACCTATAAACACTTTTAAAATATTTAATTCAACAAATCAATCATATCCCAAAACAAAACTGAGTTTTTAGTGTCATCATCAGGGTGCACACTATGAAAACCATAAGGCTTATCACTGTATGTATCTTAACAGCCTTTGCTCAATTGTCTGT
>Ga0068871_100000113_pt1 | contig 49481 bp, 54 predicted proteins | sample KBSMisM72_FD_72750 | JGI IMG/M metagenome (GOLD analysis project Ga0068871, IMG submission 72750) | Miscanthus rhizosphere microbial communities from Kellogg Biological Station, Michigan, USA - KBS Miscanthus M7-2 | ecosystem: Host-associated > Plants > Roots > Rhizosphere > Soil ...
CTCAAGAGCTTAGCCGATTCGTCATGACGGTTTGTAGACGCAGCGCGCCTCGCCGCTGGTTTTCAACAGGCCGGCAAAGGCCAGATTCAGAAACTGCCCCGCCATCATTAATCCTTCCGGGTCGATGCCATGGCCCATGCCGCGGGCCAGATGCCATTGCACCCGGGCGCCGGCCAGTCCCAGCTGGTTGGCCGCCAGGAACATGGCCTGAGGCGGGATCACCGTATCGCTGTCGCCATGGGTGAGCAGGATTGGGGGAATTTCGCCGTCAGGTGGTGCGCCAGGCAAGAGACCGGAAAATCCCACAATAGCGGCCGGGCGGACCTTGCGCCGAAGCCCCAGATGCAAGGACAGCATGGTGCCCTGGGAAAAACCCGCCAGCGCCAGATGTTCGGGCGCCAGGCCTAGCCGGGCCAGCTCGCCATCCAGATATTCGTCCAGTGCCGGGCCGGCTACCTCGACGCCCTTTTGCATCTCATGGGGATCGATGCGGGAGATGGGAAACCACTGATAGCCGGGGCCGCCAGGAATGCGCATCGGCGCATTGGGGGCGGCGAAGGCAACCGTCGGCAGCAGGTCCCGCCAATGCTGCGCCAGGCCGATCAGGTCCTGTCCGTCGGCGCCATAGCCGTGCACCAGCGCCACCAGATGGGTGGCGGGACCGCGCGCGGGCGTCAAGGTTGGACCGGAAAGTGCCATGTTGAAATCTATGAGCTAGAATCCCCGCATGATTGTCACAAGGTTCGCGCCCAGTCCAACCGGCCTGCTGCATCTGGGCCATGCCTATGCCGCCATCACCGCCCATGAAAGCGGTGACGATTTTCTTCTGCGGATCGAGGACATCGACAAGGGACGGTCGCGCGACAAGTTCATTCAAGCGATCTTTTACGACTTGAAATGGCTGGGGCTGTCCTGGGACGAACCGTCGTTGCGCCAATCCACCCGCATGGGCGCCTATGCCGAAGCGCTGGTGAATCTGAAGGCGCGCGACCTGGTCTATCCCTGTTTTTGCACCCGGGCCGAAATCGCCGCTGAGATCGCGCGGGCGGGCGAAGCGCAACATGGCCCTGACTTGAATAATTTGGCGGCTCCGCCGCCGGGGCCCAAATATCCCGGCACCTGCCGCGTGCTGTCGCCGCAAGAGGGCACGCAGCGGATCGCGGCGGGCGAGTCCTATGCCTTGCGGCTGGACGTGACCAAGGCGGCCGCCCTGACCGGACCACTGACCTTCCGCGAGCAGAACCATATCCATACCGTCGACCCATTTTGTTTTGGCGACATCGTGATCGCGCGCAAGGATTTGCCGACGTCGTATCATCTGGCCGTGGTGGTGGATGACGCCCATCAGCAGGTCAGCCTGGTGACGCGCGGCGAAGACCTGTTGTCGGCGACCCATATCCAGAGGCTGTTGCAAGCCCTGCTCAAACTGCCCGAGCCGGCCTATGCCCATCATTCGCTGGTGCTGGATGATGAGGGGAAAAAATTCTCCAAACGCGACGGCGCCGTCAGCCTGCAGAGCCTGAGAGAGGCGGGGGCGACCCCTGCCGATATCCGGGCGCGGCTTGGACTTTAGCTTTCCGCTTGTTAAGAGGTGTGCCCATGTCCGACGCCCTAAACAAACTCTTCGCCACCATCGCGTCCCGCAAGGGCGCCGACCCGTCCCAGTCCTACACCGCCAAGCTGCTGGCGGGCGGGGTGGAAAAATGCGCCAAGAAATTCGGCGAGGAAGCCACCGAGGCGGTGATCGCCGCCATCCAGAAAGACAAGGCCGAGCTGGCCAAGGAATCCGCCGACGTGCTGTATCACCTGGCGGTGCTGTGGGCCGCCAGCGGCCTGACGCCGGACGATGTCTATGCGGTTCTCAAGGCCCGCGAGGGAACGTCCGGGCTGGATGAGAAAGCCTCGCGCCCCAAGGGCTAGCTCTTCTGGGCTTCTTCTTCGGCGAGACTCTTGACCAAGTCCAGCACGCGCTTGCGCACCTTGGCGTCCTTGATCTTCATGAAGGCCAGGGAAAGCTGAAGCCCCTCGCCGCTGGAAACAAAATCCATCACCGGCGCGCCATCGACTTCATTGGCGCCGGACGCCAGGTCGGTGACGCCTTCATAAAAGAAATCCACCGGCACATTGAGAATCCGGGAAACCTCGAACAAGCGTCCCGCGCCGATGCGGTTGACGCCTTTCTCATATTTCTGGACTTGCTGAAATGTAAGGCCCAGCAAATCGCCGAGACGTTCCTGACTCATGCCGATCAGCATGCGCCGGATGCGCACACGGCTGCCGACTTGAATGTCGATTGGGTTGGCTTGTTTCTTGGCTGCGATTGCCACGCGCGTCTCGTCTGTTTGCCGGGCAGGAATTTGCCTCATCTGCGGCCGAACGCAAACACCTAATTTGGTCTATTTCGCGGCGTGCCCAAAAATGAAACGGTTAAAATGGCAATTACTAAAAATATCAGAAAAACAAGGTCGCCGAACCGTGCATAGGGCGGCGGCGCAAGGGCCTGTGGAAGTGCGGCATCGACCACGCCGATTCTGTTAAGGCCAAGCTGCGCGCGTATGCGGCCTAAAGGATCGATCATGGCGCTGATGCCGGTATTGGCGGCGCGCGCAATCGGCAGGCCTTCCTCGATGGCGCGCACCCGCGCGCTCAACAGATGCTGCTGCGGCCCTGCCCGGGGCCCGAACCAGGAATCGTCGGTGATGTTAACAAACCAGCCGGGCCGCGGGCCTGTGGCATCGATAACGGCATGGGGGAATATCACTTCGTAACAGATTAACGGCGTCACGGGCGGCGCGATGCCCGCCTTCAGCACATGCGGATGATCGCCCGCCGTAAAATCGGACCCCACTGTGAGCTGGCTGAAGCCCAAAGCGTTGAGCAGGCCGCCGAAAGGAAGATATTCGCCAAACGGCACCAAATGAAATTTGTCGTATACAGATGGCGGGGCACCGCCCGGCCCAAACAGATAAAGACTGTTGTAGCCGGTGACGGTTCTGGTGCCCGGCACGATCCGGTCAGAGCCGGTGATTAACGTCTGTCCCCGCGCCGTCAGCTGTCCGATCTGGTCCAGCGCCTGGGTTGAACGGGCCAGGGGAAATCCGGGGGCGGCTTCGGGCCAGACGATATGGGTCGGCATTTTCTGGCCCGGCGCGGGTGGCTGGATGGAAAGCTCCATCAATCGCCGCCAGTTACGCGGCACCAGGGCGCGGACATATTTTTCGGCTTGGGGAATATCCGGTTGTACCAGCCTGATGCTTACACCCGGCACGTCGCGCACAGGTGTGGTGTCCAGGCGTTGCACGCCATGGATCCAAAGCGCCGCGAACGACAGGATCATTGCAGCAGGCAGGCGCCAGGCCTTCGAAAAAAGTTCCGCCAGGGAGGCGCCCAGAAGAATGGTCAGGAAAGACAGACCGTAAGCCCCCATCAGGCTGGCCGACTGCAGGATCGCCAGCGACGCGCCCCAGCCATAGCCGGACAGGTTCCAGGGAAAGCCGGTGAAAAGATGGCCGCGCAGCCATTCCGAAAGCGCCATCAGGACGGCGAACACCAGGATGCGGCTAGGCCCTTGGCGCCAGAACCGGATGGCCGCCCCGCAGGCCAGCGCGCCGAACAGCGCCACGCCTGCGGGAAGCAGGCTGGCGAAAGGCAGTTCCCACAGATTGACGTCGGGATAGATCAGGAAGGGATAAACGATCCAGTGCCAGCCGAGCAGGAACTGGCCAAAATAAAATGCCCAGCCAAGCGCGGCGGCGCGGCGCATGGGCCTGGACGACGCACTTGCGCCATCCAGCAACAGCACCAGTACGGCATAGCCGGCCAGCAGGCCCGGGAAAAATTCCAGCGGCGCGAAGCCGGTGGCCGACAGCGCGCCGCCGGCAAATCCAAGCAGCAATCCGCGCCAGCCGGTCAGGCTGCGAATTTTCTCACCCGTCGCAATCAGCAGACTCATTCCGTGGCGCGGGACTTGGGCAAGGTGACCCGCAGCTTCTTCACCCGGCGCGGATCCGCCTCCATCACCTGGAATTCGGTGCCGTCGGGATGGGCCACGATCTCGCCGCGTTGCGGCACCCGTCCGAGCAGTGAAACCACCAGCCCGCCCAGACTGTCGATATCGCGCCCGATTTCTTCGTCGCCATCGGCCACCAGCAAATCGTGACCGGTCTGGGCGCGGAAATCGTCCAGGTCGATGCGGGCATCGGCGACATAGCCATTGCCGTCCAGTTTCAGCGTGGCGGCATCCTCGTCATGCTCGTCGGCGATATCGCCCACGATTTCCTCGATAATATCTTCAATCGAAACCAGGCCGTCGGTGCCACCATACTCGTCGATCACAAGCGCCAGATGGGTGTGGGTGGCCTGCATCTTGAGCAGCAGGTCCAGGGCCCGCATGGACGGCGGCGCAAACAGGATGGGGCGGCGCAGACTGTTGATGCGCGCATTTGGCGAAAGACAATAGGCGCCATCGCTTTCGGCATGCAGCAGGCCCAGCACATCCTTCACATGGATCAGCCCGGTGGGATCGTCCAGAGTCTCGCGATAGACCGGCAGGCGCGAATGCTGCGCCTCGCGGAACAGCTTGAGCAGCTCGGCCAGGGCGATATTTTCATCGACCGCCACGATCTCGGCGCGCGGCACCATCACATCGCTGACTTTCAACTCGCCGAAGTTCAGCAGGTTGCCCAGCATCACCCGTTCCTGCGCCGACAAAGCGGGAGATGCGCGATCGCTTTCTTCGATCACCTCTTCCAGGCTTTCGCGGATGGCGGCGGCCTCGGTGTCCTGGCCGGTGATCTTCTGTATCAGCCGCTTTAAGGGATTGTCGCTCATGGCGCGGCAACCAAATAGGGATCGGCGATGCCCAGCCGCGCCAACACTTTCACTTCCAGAGGCTCCATCACCTGCGCGTCCTTGGGCCGCTCATGGTCATGGCCGGCCAGATGCAGCACGCCATGCACCACCAGATGGGTGGCATGATCGGCGAATGTCTTGCCGGCCGCCTTGGCTTCGGCTTTGGCCACGCCATAGGCGATCGCGATATCGCCGGCATAATCGCCGGTTCCCGGAAAGGACAACACATTGGTCGACTTGTCCTTGCCGCGAAAGCCGCGATTGAGACGGCGCAGGGTCTTGTTGTCGGCCAGCAGGATGCAAAAATCGCCTTTCAGCCGCGCCGCACGGCGCGCCGCTTGCGCTGCCTGCTTCAGCCGCGCCTGAAGGCCGCGATGGACACGCCAGTTGGGGTCTTCGACCAGCAGGGTGATCCCGCTCATGATTTGCCGTGCCGACTATAGGCGGCAACGATGCGCGCGACGAGGGGATGGCGCACCACGTCCTTCTCGGAAAAACGTGTCACGCCAACCCCTTCCACGCCCTCCAAAAAGGCCAGTGCTTCATTCAGGCCCTCCGCCCGGCCGCCGGGCAGATCGCTTTGCGACGGATCGCCCGTGACGGCCATGTGACTGTCCTCGCCCAGCCGGGTCAGCGCCATCTTGATCTGGGCCGGGGTGGTGTTCTGCGCTTCGTCCAGGATCACAAAGGCCCGGTTCAGGGTGCGGCCGCGCATGAAGGCCAGTGGGGCGACTTCGATGATCCCCTGCTCCATCAGGCGTCCCGCCCCGTCGCCCAAGACATCGAACAGCGCGTCATAAAGCGGGCGCAGATAAGGATCGATCTTCTCTTTCAGATCGCCGGGCAAAAAACCCAGCCGCTCGCCCGCTTCCAGGGCGGGCCGCGACAGGATCAGCCGGTCGACCCGCTTTTCATGCAGCATATGGGCGGCAAAGGCCGCCGCCAGATAGGTCTTGCCGGTGCCCGCCGGGCCGATGCCGAACACCAGCGGGCACTGGCGCATCATCTCCAGATAGCCTGCCTGGGCAGGCGAGCGAGGCCGCACCGCGCGGGAGGACGAGGTCTTGATCGCACCGGGCGCCTGGGTGCGGGCTTCATCGGTGAAACGGATTTCGGCATCGACTTCCGCCATGGTGACGCTTTCACCCGCCACCAACCGCAGATACAGCGCCCGCAGGATGGCGCCGGCACGTTCGCGGTCCTTGCCTTCGATGGCGACCAGATTGCCACGCATGTCGATCCCGACATTCAATTTCTGTTCGATGCGCGCCAGATGCTTGGCATGCGGCCCGCCCAGGGCGCGCAACAATTTGTTGTCGGGAAATTCCAAAGTGGTGACCGGGGTCTTTTTGGCGTTCACGCCAGGACGTCCTCTCGCAGCGCGCCATGCAAGCTGTTGGCGGTGCGCCTGGCGATTTTCACGTCGGCGATCCGGCCGATCCGAGACGCATCGGCTTGGACATGGACCGGCTGCAGATAAGGCGTGCGGCCCATGATCTGTCCCGCGTCGCGGGCGCGCTTTTCAAACAGCACCGGCACCGTCTTGCCGATCTGGGAATCGTCGAATTCATATTGCTGTTTCAGCAAAAGCTTCTGCAGCACATCCAGCCGCGCGGTCTTAACATCCTCCGAAACCTGCTTGCGCATGGTGGAAGCGGGCGTGCCGGGACGCTTGGAATACTTGAAGGAGAAGGCGGTGGCGTAGCCGATGTCGCGCACCAATTGCAGGGTCGCTTCGAAATCGGCATCGCTTTCCCCGGGAAAGCCGACAATGAAATCAGACGTCAGCGCCATGTCCGGCCGCGCCTGGCGGATGCGCTCAATCAGGCGGCGATAATCGTCGGCCCGGTGTTGCCGGTTCATCGCCTCCAGCACCGCATCCGATCCCGACTGCACCGGCAGATGCAGATAAGGCATCAGCTTGGGATTTGAACCATGCGCCGCGATCAGCTCATCGGTCATGTCGCGGGGATGGCTGGTGGTATAGCGGATGCGCGCAATCGCATCGATCTTGGCTATGGCATCACAGAGCTTCGCCAGGCCCCAGCCTTCTGCGTGATAAGCATTGACGTTCTGGCCGAGCAGCACGATCTCGCGCGCGCCCTTGTCGGCCAACTGCTGCGCCTCGCACAAGATGTCCTGGGGCGGGCGGGACTGTTCGGAGCCTCGCGTGTAAGGCACCACACAGAAAGTGCAGAACTTGTCGCAGCCTTCCTGCACGGTGAGAAAAGCGCTGACCCCGCTGGACGCGGGCGGCATCAGGGAATCGAATTTCTCCAGCGCCGGAAAATCGGTCTCTAACGCATGGCCAGATTGCCGCGCGGTGCGGGCGATCATCTCGGGCAGGCGGTGATAGGATTGCGGCCCTACCACCATGTCCACGGCGGGCGCGCGCGCGACAATCTCTTCGCCTTCGGCCTGGGCGACACAGCCGGCGACGGCCAGCAGCATCCGGCCGCCGTCCCGCGCCTTTTGTGCCTTCAGGGTCTTTAAACGCCCCAGTTCGGAATAAACCTTCTCGGCCGCCTTTTCGCGGATGTGACAGGTGTTCAGGATCACCATGTCGGCACCGTCGGGCTTGTCGGCGGCGGCATAGCCCAGCGGCGCCAGCAGATCCGCCATCTTGGCGGAATCATAGGCGTTCATCTGGCAGCCATAGGTTTTGACGTAGAGCTTCTTCATTCCGGCTGGGTTATCAGGTCCAGGGGCCACGAATTCAAGCTAGGAACGCCCGGCAAGCGCTTCCGCCTGGCCGGTTTGCACGATTTCCTGGGCGCGGGCGGCCAAAGTCTTGCGATCCATCATATCCAGGCTGAAGGGCTCGTGGAACTGCACCACCACATCCAGCGGCCCCGCCAGCAGCGCCCCCCACAGATGTGGCATCATTTCCATATCACCGTACCAGGCGAAAAGCGGGCGGTTTTCCCGGCCCATCGGCAGCCCGTGCAGGCCGGTGAATGCGGTGGAAACCGGCTGCACCTTCACATGCCGGCCATTGGCCAACACAGCCTCGGCCGCGCCCAGCAGCGCGCTCTTGAAAGGCAATACCGCATTGCCGGTATGGCTGGTGCCTTCGGGAAACAGCACCAGGGCATCGCCCTGCAGCAGGCGGTCCCGGATGGCGTCGCGGGTTTCGCCGGTGCTGCTGCGCCGCTGACGCTCGACAAAGACGGTGCGTTGCAGCCGCGCCAGGGTGCCGAAAAACGGCCAGCTTGCCACTTCGGATTTGGCGACAAAGGAAATCGGCGCCACCGCCGAGAAGATCACGATATCAGCCCAGCTGGTGTGATTGGCCACCATCAGCACGCCCTCGTCTTTTACAGGTGTGCCGATCACCTTGATGTGGATGCCGAACAAAGCCGCGACCAGGCGGTGATAGTGATGGGGAAAACTGCGCGCCGCGGGACTGCGCAGTTTCAGCAGCAGCCATTGCACCGGCATGCCCACCAGCGTGACCGCCAGGAATGCCGCGATAATAAGAGCGGCGCGCAGCCGGGACATCAGACAGCTGACATCAGAAGTGGGGCATCAGGATTGGGGTTTGTTGCGCCCTTTGGGCACGCCGTACAATTCCAGCCGGTGGTCGATCAGTTCGAAGCCCAGCTCCTCGGCCACCCGGCGCTGCAGCTTTTCGATATCCTCGTTGCGGAATTCGATAACGCTGCCGGTCGCCACATCGATCAGATGGTCGTGATGCGATTCCGGCACTTCCTCGTAACGCGAGCGCCCATCGCGGAAGTCGTGACGTTCCAGAATGCCGGCATCCTCGAACAGCTTGACGGTGCGATAGACGGTGGCGATGGAAATATGGGGGTCGATGGAGGAGGCGCGGCGGTACAGTTCCTCCGCATCGGGATGATCGGCGGCATCCGACAGAACCCGGGCGATGACGCGACGCTGGTCGGTCATCCTCAGGCCCTTATCGACGCAGGCTTTCTCGATCCGCGTCACCGCGTGCTCCTTGATGTTCAATCTTGCCGTCAGGTTAGGCGAATTCGGCAGGCAGCGGAAGCCTGAGAAGCAATGCATCGGTTCCGCCCGATGGCGTGGCATAATAGCCTTTGCGCGTGCCGACCTTGGTAAAGCCCAATCCGGCATAGAGCGCCAGGGCTTGCGGGTTGTCGGCACCCACTTCCAGAAACAAGGACTGGGCTCCCATCGCCCGCGCCTGGGCGATGGTGGCCTGCAACAAGGCGCGCCCAAGCCCTTGCCCCCGCGCCGCCGGCGCCACCGCCAGAGTGAGGATTTCGGCTTCGTCGCCGGCCGTGCGCGCCAACACAAAACCGTCATCGCCGCGGAAGGCGAATGTGCCCGGTGTACCGAGCAATGCCGTGATCGCCGCCGTATCCCAGGCCTGGGAAAAGCAGGCGGCATGCAGCGCCGCCAGCGGCGCGGCATCGGATGCCGGATCAAAGAGCACAATTTCAGACAAGGGATTCTCTGTTTGGTCGCACGGCCTACGCCTCGTCCATACGCTGTCGCTATGGACCGCTCGGCTGGCCGATGCTCCGGCCACCGGGCAACTTGGCGTCGGGTGCGCGCAGGTAAAGCGGCCCCGGAACAGTCTTGGGCTCCGGCATCATTTGCGCCTGGCGTGCCACCCATAGCGCATCGGGCTGGCGCACTGAAGAAAGATTGTAGCGCCCGCCCAATCTCTCAAAAGCGGCCGCCGCACCGGTACCCGCAAGCGCGCAAGGCCCGAAGGCATGGATGCGTTCCACCGCCTGGGCGAACGGCAACACAATCGGCGGCAACTTCACATCTGCCCCATCCTTCAGCAGCAGATAGGCCTCATCGCGGCGGGCATCGTGAATGGCGGCAGCTTTGGGCAGACCGGTTTCGGCGGCGGCCTCCGCCGCCATGATTTCCAAAGTCGTGGTGCCAACCAAGGGAATCTTCAGCGCCAGCCGCAGCCCGCGCATGAAAGCCAGCCCGACGCGCTGGCCGGTGAAGGTGCCGGGACCGATGGTAACCGCCAGGCGCGCCAGCGCGGAAAATTCCACGCCCGCGGCGCGCATCGCCTCCTCGACCATCGGCGCCAGCCTTTCGGCATGACCGCGGTCCATGGCTTCGAAGATATGCGCCAATGTCTGCTCGTCATCCAGCAGCGCGACAGAACAGGCGCCGAGCGCCGTATCGACTGCGAGAATCTTCACTAAAGAATCTTGCAGGCTTCGTCGAAGCCGAGGCGGGCGGCGCGCGGCCGCACGCTGCCATGATCGCCATAGCCGAGATTGCAGATAAAATAGGACTTGATCGCGGTGCCGGCGAAAAATTCCTTATCGACACCATCGCGGTCAAAACCGGACATGGGCCCGCAATCCAGTCCCAGCGCACGCGCCGCGACAATGAAATAACCGCCCTGAAGCCCGGCGCTGCGCATCGCCATATAGCGCGCGCGCTCGGGATCGTCGGCGAGTTTTTCGCCAAGGCTTTTGGCGGCGCGCGGCGCAAGCTTGTGCAAGGTGCGCGCGAATTCCAGGTCGTAACCGATAATGGCGGTGGCGGGCGCCGCCATGGTCTGTTGGCGGTTGCCTTCGTCCATCAGGGGCTCCAGGCGCGCCTTGGCCGCCTTGGAGACCACAAAGTGAAAGCGCGCCGGGGTGATGTTGGTTTCGGTCGGCCCCCAGCGCATCAGGTCATAGATCGCCATCAGCAGCGCCGGAGAAACCGGCTTGTTCTGCCATTGGCGCAGGGTGCGGGCATCGCGGAAAATCGTGTCCAGCGCCGCATCGGAAACCGCGTGATCCGGTTCGGCCAGATAGGGCTCGGCGATGTTCATGGGCGCCAGCCTATCACACGGATTCGACCGCGGTCACTTCCGGCACATAATGGCGCAACATATTCTCGATGCCGTTTTTCAGGGTCATGGTGGAGGACGGGCATCCGGCGCAGGATCCTTGCAGCTGCAGGGAGACGACGCCGCTGGAGCCGTCGAACCCCTTGAAAATGATGTCGCCGCCATCCTGCGCCACGGCGGGGCGCACGCGGGTCTCGATCAGTTCCTTGATCTGTTCCACCACTTCGCTGTCTTCGTCGCTATAGCTTTCTTCGGTCTCTTCGGCGGCGCCTTCCAGCAACGGCAACCCCTGGGTGAAATGCTCCATCACCGCCCCCAGAATGGCGGGCTTCAAATGTTTCCAGTCGCCGTCGCGCTTGGTCACCGAGATAAAATCCGAACCGAAAAAAACCCGGCTGACTTCCGGAATGGTGAAAAGCGCCTTGGCCAAGGGCGAGCGGGCCGCCTGTTCGGCGCTGGGAAAATCGGCCACCGCGCCTTCCCCCATCACCTCGCGGCCGGGCAGGAATTTGAGGGTGGCAGGATTGGGGGTGGATTCGGTCTGGATGAACATGGGTGCGTCCTAATTCTTTGGCGGCGCCGCGTCACTACGCTGTCGCTAGTGATCCCTACGCTTTGCTTCGGGTTCGCGGCCGCTCCTGGTCCATTAGATGAACCTCGGCGGCCTCGGCATCAAGCCAATCCTGCAATTTACTTTTATCCGGATGATATTGACTCAACTATTTTACCCGGATAAATACATTGAATGCGCTACTCCGCCTTTTCCGGTTTTGACCACATCGCCTCTGGATCGCTGCCCCAGGCCTATTCAGCCTGCCTTTCAAATTCTCTAGCCGATTCCCTGATCTTCGACCGGGAGACTGGCCGGGTGGTGGATATCGATCCGCGCTTTCCGCCCACCGATGAAAGCCCCCGGCCCGGCCGCCCCAGGCTGGGGGTCACTCCCCGGGAGGTCACCCTTCTGCCCCGGCACTGGGACTGGCTTTCCACCCAGCCGGGCGGCGCTTCGGTGGCGCTGCGCAAACTGGTGGAAGAGGCCAGCCGCAACCCCAAGGCCCAACAGCGGGCCCGGCGCGATGCGGCCTACCGCCTGGCGACGGCTTTGGTCGGCAACGCGCCCGGTTACGAAGAGGCGATGCGGGCGCTTTATGCCGGGCAGCGGGAGGATTTCGCCGCCCATATCGAGGCCTGGCCACAGGATGTGCGCTTGGTGCTGGAAGAAATGACGGCGGAGGCTTTTTAGCTTCTAAAAATCGGAGACAATCCCCTTGCGCTCCCAGTCGCCATAGCGGGTGGGTTCCGGCCCCTTGGGGCCACCCAGTTCCGGCGGCAATTGCTTCTTATCTTCCTTGTCGCGGCGTTCCTGGGCTTCGGCTTTGGCGCGCTGGGCGGCTTCGGCGATGCGGGCGGCAATCTGATCTGGGTTTGGGGTCGCTTGATCGGCCATGAAGCGATCTTACATCTACCAGACTTAGGAGGAAAACCATGAATACCCTGCGCACCGGCATCCTGATGGCGGCCATGACCGGCCTGTTCCTGGCGGTCGGCGCGCTGGTCGGGGGCAGCACCGGCATGCTGATCGCGTTCGGCATCGCGCTGGCGATGAACCTGTTCGCCTATTGGAATTCCGACAAGGTGCTGCTGTCCATGTATGGCGCCCAGCCGGTGGATGCGCAGAGCGCGCCCGACCTTTACCACCTGGTGGAGAAGCTGGCGGCCAGCGCGCAAATTCCCATGCCCAAGGTTTACATCACCGAAAATCCGCAGCCCAACGCTTTTGCCACCGGGCGCGATCCAGACCATGCGGCGGTGTGCGTGACATCGGGTCTTCTCGCCCAGGTGAATCAAGAAGAATTGGCCGGGGTACTGGCGCATGAGCTGGGACATGTGAAGCATCGCGATACCTTGACCATGACCATCACGGCGGTGATGGCAGGGGCGATTTCCATGCTGGCCAATATGACCTTCTTCATGGGCGGCAGCCGCGACCGCGAGCATCCGCTTGGCATGGTCGGCGTCTTGTTGGTGACCATGCTGGCGCCGATTGCCGCCATGTTGGTGCAGGCGGCAATCTCGCGTTCCCGCGAATTCGAAGCCGACCGTGCCGGCGCCGAAATCACCGGACGGCCGATGTGGCTGGCTTCGGCGCTCGGCCAGATCGAGCGCGCGGCGGAACGCACCCCGAATTATCCCGCCGACGCCAATCCCGCCACGGCGCATATGTTCATCGTCAATCCGCTGCATGGCGGCATTTCGGGCCTGTTCGCCACCCATCCCTCCACCGAAGAGCGCATTGCGCGGCTTAGGGCGATGGCGGGTGGCGATGCCACACCGGTCAAGCGTGGCCCCTGGGACTGAACTCCACTAAACAGTCCCGATGACCGATACGGGACTTATCGCCCCTGGACTGGCTGCGCGCCGCGCCGCGCTTTCCATTCTGTCCGGCGTTCTGCAAAAACGCCGGCCGCTGGATGCGGGGCTGGATCAGCTTGCGGGCCTGTCCACCCGGGATGCCGGGTTCGCCCGTGCGTTGGTCAGCGAGACTCTGCGCCATATGGGCGCGCTGGATGCCGTCTTGCGCAAGTTCATGGCCAAGCCGCTGGTACCGCACAAAGCGGGTACTGCCAGCGAGATTCTGCTTTTGGGCGCTTGCGAACTCCTGATCCTGAAAGTCGCGGCCCATGCCGCGGTGGACGCCGCCAATCAGCTGGCGGCCAAGGACAATAAGGCGGTGCATTTCAAACCGCTGATCAATGCGGTGCTGCGCAAAGTCGCCAAGGAAGGCCAAGCGGTTCTGTCCGGACTGGACCGCGAGCGATTGTCCACCCCCGACTGGCTGTGGACGCGCTGGAGCGCGCAATATGGCGCGGCGACGACACGCCAGATCGCCCGCGCCCATCAGCAGGAAGCGCCCACCGACATTGTCTTGAAATCAACCGATGCGCCGCCCGGCGAAAACCTGTTCGGCGCGGTGCGGCGGCTGAACGATCCCGGCCGGATCGAAGACCTGCCCGGCTTTGCGGAGGGCGCCTGGTGGGTGCAGGACGCCGCCGCGACCCTGCCCGCGCTGCTGTTGGGCGACGTGGCGGGAAAAACCGTGATCGATCTTTGCGCCGCGCCCGGCGGCAAGACCATGCAGCTGGCGGCACGCGGCGCACACGTGATCGCGGTGGAAATCGACGCCATACGCGGCGCGCGCATCGCGGAAAATCTGGCGCGCACCAAATTGACGGCCGAGATCGTGCAAAGCGATGCGCGCGACTTTGATGGTGCGGCGCCGCTGGTGCTGATCGATGCGCCCTGTACCGCCACCGGCACCATCCGCCGTCATCCCGACCTGCCCTGGATCAAAGGCGCCGCCGACATCACGGTCTCGGCCGGGCTGGCCTATGAGATTCTGGAAAGCGGCGCGGCGATGGTGGACCCCGGCGGGACACTGGTCTTTGCCGTCTGTTCCCTGGAGCGCGAGGAAGGCGAGGAGCAGATCGCGTCATTCCTGGCGGCCCATCCCGAATTCGCCCGTGCGCCAATCACAGCGGACGAAATGTTCGGTCACGACGAATGGATCACACCAGACGGCGACTTACGCACCTTGCCCTGTCACTTGGGCGACAAGGGCGGCATGGATGGATTTTACGCGGCGCGGTTGAAACGATCAGAGACGGCCTAACGCATAAGCGATGGCCAAATAGACCTTGCCTGTGTCCGCCGACAGCAAAGTCGATGTCAGCAGCCCGCCGCCATCGCCTTCGCGCGCCTTGGTCAGCAGCTTTTCGAATTCCGCCAGATAGGCGTCGGCGGCATCATGGAAGCGTTTGTCGTCGCGATAGAGATTGGTGATGCGGTCCACCGCGTCTTCGTCGATGGTATCGGCCAGCCGCCGGGCGAACACGGCGCGGTCGCCCGCCAGATAGCGTTTCCAATCGCCTTCGCCGGCTTCGGCGGTATCCAGCGCCGAAAGATCGATCGCCATGTCGGCCAGCGCCAGTTCCAGCGCGCCCAAGGTCGCCGCGGTATCCAGGCCCAGTTTTTCGGATTTGGGGAAACGGATGCCGCTATCCTGTTCCGCCGCCGCCAGCAGGGTCTTCATTTCCCAGGCCTTGGATTCGCGGGCCTCGGATGGCTTGCGCATGGTCAGTTTGCGCGCCAGGCCCTTCAGTCCTTCGGCTTCGGGTTCGGCGGCGGGCTTCATCGGCCCACCGAGGTCGGGCGGGGTGATCTTGCCGGTGGAACGCGCATGCAAGGTGGACATGGTGCGCGCCGACAAATCCAGCATGAGTTCGGTTTCGGTCACCATCATCTGACGCACCCGGCGGGCTTCTTCCTCGGCCAGAGCGGGCAGGCGGATCAGGTGCTTTTCCATGTCGCGCGTGGTTTCGCTTAGCAGATGACGGATCTTGCCGGCCTCGGCGCTCATTTCGCCGCTGGCGCGCAGCAGCCGCTCGCATTCCGCCATCGCCTCGCCCACCAGCAGGCGGGCGTCATGCTTGGCCTGGGAGGCGCTTTCCCCGATCAGGGTCTGGGCGCCGACACTGGCGTCTTTCAAGGTGGCCGACAGGCTGGTCAGGATGGTGTTGGCATTCTCGCCGGCTTCCTTCAGCCGGTCGGCTTCATGGGCAAAGGCGCTGGTCAATTGCGCCGCCTGTTGGACGGTGGCGCGCATGATCGCGTCCAGGCGCTGTTCGGCCTCGCTGGCGACGGTTTCGAACTTGCCGGTCTCGCCGCCAAGCGCCTGGATCGCCAATTCCATGCTGGCGCGCTGCTGGCTGAGCACGGTTTCAAAACTTTCGCTTTCGTCGCGCAGCTTCAGCACCAGCTCGCCCATCTGGTTGCGGTGTTTCTCATGGCGCGCCAGCACGAATTCGGCGCGGCCCATGGCGGCGTCGGAAACTTCGGCGATCCGCGCCGCCTGGGACTCCAGAGTCTTGGCGGCCTGGAACGGCGCTTCGGCGGCTTGGGTGACGGCGGCGCGAAAGCCCGCGGCCTGCACATCCAGCGACTGGGTCGCCATCTTCAACGTGCTCTCCGCCGATTCCATGGTGGCCTTGAGCTGGGCGGCGCGTCCCGCCACGCTTTCCCCGGCCCGTCCCGCCGCTTCGTTCAGGCTGTCGCCCAAAGCTTCGATCCGGGCATTCTCCTGATTGAGGCGGGCGGCGATGGTTTCGCTGCGCACCTGGGCGCGTGCACCGGCATCGTCCAAAGTGGAAATCTGTTTTTCCAATACCGCTTCGATAGTGCGCATGCGCTGGAAGGCGACATCGAGGCCGGTGTTCAGGCCGTCCAACTCGCGGCGCACCAGCCGCGCCAGCCGCGCCGCATTGGCAGCGGCGGTCTCATCGGCGGCGAACAGCCGGTCGCTGGCCACCAGCAACACGCGGGTGGCGTCGCTCATCGCGGCGCTGCGCGCCAGGGCGGCGGCCAAAGCCAGAAACAGGAAAGGCGGCATCAGGACGGCGGCGGCGGCCAGCGCCTTGCGCGCCGGGTCGAGCGCGATCAAGCCGCCCGGACCCAGATAGCCCCAGAGGAAAGCCGAGCCCGCGACAATCCAGACCATGCCCATGATGGTCGCCGCCACCAGGGTGACGGTGCCGAAGCGGTTGGAACGCAAGCGGGGAACATAAGGCGCGGCGGTCGTCACCTGGGGCTCGGCCGGCAGGCTCTTGGCCTCGGGCTTTTCCCGGGGCTTATCCTGCGCCTGTCCGAATGTCCTGGCCATGATCGTCGCCCGTCGCTATCCGCCCGTCACCCTTACATTTTAAGCATTAATTTCAGGGCCTGACGAGGGTCCAACCTATTGTGGCAGTTGGCCATTAACGCGCTCTTAGCGGTGGCCGAGGCAGGATAAAGGGCGTTTTTCGGAAGAATCCGTCATGACCGCCGCCCCAATCGATCTGGCCCATCTCGCCCGCTACACCGGCGGCGACAAGACCCTGAACACCGAAATCCTGCGGCTGTTCAACGGCCAGTTGGGCACCATGGTGGGCGAGTTGCTGACGGTACTGGAACAGCGCGACGCCCGCAAATGGCGTCAGGTCACCCACACCATCAAGGGCGCGGCGCGCGGCGTCGGCGCTTTTGCCGTCGGCGAGGCGGCGGCGGCGGCGGAGCCGATCGACCCCACCCTTTCCAAGGACCGCGCGATTGAAGTGATCGAGACGCTGCGGGTCGAAGGCGAAGCGGTGCAGGCGTTTATTGAAGAGTATTTGGCTGCTTAATACGTCTGCGTAGCTAGCGCGATAATTCAATCTCGCTTACGACCTGTATCCGCTTTTCTTTGAGAGCGGAGGCAACGTGGGTATCGGTCATAATAGGCTACAGGGCGCCCCCAGCGGCGGCGTCTGCATAACCGAAGCAATAAAGCCGCAAGCCTTCCTGGTGCCGCTTATCGCTTTGTAAGCGAGTATCGCCGCCCAAAAACTGAGGATAACGAGTAAGGCGATCTTCCAGCACTTCAATGCAGCCTCCCAACCGGAATGCCACAAATTACCCCCGGACCCCCGAAGTACAAGAGAAGGACTCGAGGCTCGCTCTATCGCCTATCGAACGCATCAAACTCATGACGTATCGACGCCTCGATCAAAGTCCGCCACACCGGCTCGGCGATCTGGGCGCTTAATCCGGCGCGCCGGCCTTCGGCGATCACCTTGGCCACCACATCCTCGATCCGTTCGGGATCGCGCACCTGCTCGCGCCCGGTCTTGAGCTGCGCCGCCCGCTCGATATAGGTCTGGCGCACCGCCAGCAGCGCCACCAGGCGCGCATCCAAAAGGTCGATCTCCGCCCGCAATTCCTCCATGGAAGCGCAGGAGCCGGGCATCTTCAGGGGAGCGTCATTTTGCATCGCAGCACTGTTATAGGCGGGGGTTGTTGGCCTGGCTATTTTTACACTATAAGGACGATGTTTTTCTTTTACTTACATTAAGTTAAGTGTGGAATCCCGAGAATGACCGCTCCCATCGAAACCGATGTCGTCCTTATCGGCGCGGGCCCCATCGGCCTGTTCGCCGTGTTCGAGCTGGGATTGCTGGACCTCAAATGCCATCTGATCGATATCCTGGACCGTCCCGGCGGCCAGTGCACCGAGCTTTATCCGGAAAAACCGATCTACGATATTCCCGGCCTGCCCATCGTCACCGGCCAGGAACTGGTCAACCGGCTACTGGAACAGATCAAGCCGTTTGATCCGCAATTTCATTTCGGCGAGATGGCGACCAGCCTGGAAAAACTCCCCGACGGCCGCTGGAAACTCAAGACCGATGCCGGCACCGAGATCATCGCCCCGGCGGTGGTGGTCGCGGCGGGCGCGGGTTCGTTCCAGCCCAAGCGACCCCCCGTCCCGGGCATCGAGCATTTCGAAAATGCCGGCGACGGCGTCGGCGTGCATTACGCCGTGCGCAAGATGGAGACCTTCCGCGGCAAGAACATCTTGATCGCAGGCGGCGGAGACTCGGCCCTAGATTGGGTGATCAACCTGGCGCCGTTGGCCAAGAGCATGACCCTGGTGCATCACCGCGACGGTTTCCGCGCCGCCCAGCACAGCGTCAACCAGATGCGCGAACTGGAAGCAGCGGGCAAGGTCAAGTTCCATGTCGCCAGCGTCAAGGCTATTCATGGCGAGCCCGGCAAGATGACGGGCGTCACATTGGCCGGTCACGACAAGAGCGAATGGCAACACGAGACCGATGCCTTCCTTCCCTTCTTCGGCCTGACCATCAAGCTGGGTCCGATCGCGGAATTCGGCATCAACCTGCATGAAAACCTGATCCCGGTGGACACCGCGCGCTTCGAAAGCCAGACGCCGGGAATCTTCGCCATCGGCGACATCAACAGCTATACCGGCAAGCTGAAGCTGATATTGTCCGGCTTCCACGAAGCGGCCCTGATGGCGCAAGCCGCATTCCAAATCTGCAAGCCCAACGAGAAACTGCGCTTCCAGTACACGACCTCGTCTTCGAACCTGCAAAAGAAATTGGGTGTCTCGTGAAGATCCACGCCATCGACCGCCAGGGCAAGGAACACACGCTGGAAGGCCGCGACGGCTGGAGCGTGATGGAAATCCTGCGCGATGGCGGGCTGGATATCGCAGCGGAATGCGGCGGGGCATGCGCCTGCGCCACCTGCCACGTCTATGTGAATGACGGCTGGTTCGACAAGCTGCCCAAGCCGTCGGAAGCGGAGATCGACATGCTGGACATGGCGCTGGCGGTGGAGCCCAATTCGCGCCTGTCCTGCCAGGTGATCTGCAGCGACACGACCGACGGCATCAAGGTCACCGTCGCGCCCGAATAGGGACATTCCGGCCATTTGCCTTCATAGGCAAAGTTCCCGCGCGATGGCGCGCCCGGCAATCTGTCATGCTTTCAGCCTGTTACAGCGAGCCTGCGCGCGTCGCACCGCTGTTTAACAAAACTTAAACATCCAAGCTTACTCTGTAATCAACTCGCTTCCGGAGTGGCCGCGTGGGCGCCCTTTTCGATTCAACAGATATGGAAACCGGAACGGCCTCCGCGCAAGAGGCGGTCCCGGCGGCCAAACTGCATGTCCTGCAGCTGGAGCCGATCAAGGCCAAGCTGGGCGGCAAATGGGAAAAGCTGTCGGCGCTGGTTCACACCCTGTTCGAGAAATCGCTGCGCCGGGCGCAGGGGCCGCAGGACCATTTCCTGCTGGTCGATGAAATGTCCTATGTCGTGACCTTCCACAATCTGTCGCTGGAGGAAGCCAGCCTGGCTTGTGCTTCCGTCGCCAAGGAAGTCTGCGACATGCTGTTCGGGGCCGATGTCGATGACATCACCATCCGCGGCCTGGTGGCACTGGTGCCGCCGGCCATGCTGGAGAATGCCGGCATCAAGAGCGGGCAGCTCACCGAACTGCTGGAGCGGACCGGCGGCGAGATCGTCGTCACCCATCGCGACAATCCCGAAATCATGTGGGAGACCATTGAGAAGCCGGCGCCGGTGCAGATCATGCCGGCGGGCGAATGGACCGACCGCTCGCATACGCTGGCCGAACAGATGGGTTTGAAGATCGGTTATTTCCCGGTCTGGGACCTGGCGGCGCGCAAGAGCGCCTCCCTGTTCCTGTCGCCCATCAACCGTACCGCCGGCGCGCCCACCAGTGCGCGCCATGCGATGAGAGGGCTGGAAGAGCCCCGCATCGCCGGTTTCGAGACCACCCTGCTGCATGCCGCGGCGGAATATGCCCTGATGGTTCACGCCGCGCTGAAAGTCTGCGCCCTTGGCGTGGGCGTCAGCTATGAGACATTGTCGGGCTTTCATTCCCGCATCCATTATATCGGCGCGCTGAAAGCGGTCCGCGTCATGCCCGACTGCCCCTTGCTGCTGCGGATCGACCAGGTGCCCGATGGCACGCCGGTGGGCCGCCTGGCGGAAATCGTGGCGATGTTGAGCCACCCCAATGTCAAGGTCACGGTGCAGTTTGAATCCCTGCGCAGCCTGCCGGAAATGGGCATCAGGCTGGGCGCGGTCGGGATCGGCGGCGCGCTGCCTGCCCAAAGTGATGCGGCGGGCGCAACTGCCATCGCGCAAAGACTGGTGCGCCGCGCCACCGAGCAAAAGGCGTTCGCCTTCCTGCACGGGTTGGACACCCCCGCGCTGATGGACGCCGCGCTCAAGAGCCATGTGCGTTTCGGCTCCGGCCACGCCCTCGATGCCGGGCATCATTATACCGGCCATGAGGCCATTCCGGATTTCCCGCTGCGCGCGGCCTAGCGCCTTGCGCCGTCTATCCACCGGCCGTTAGGCTCGCGCCCTGGGCCGGGGCTTAAATGACAGTTTCTCATATTTACACGGTTGCCTTTCAAGGTATCGAAGCGCGTGAAGTAGACGTGCAGGTGCATATCGGTGACGGCGGCAATGGGCTGTTCAACATTGTCGGCCTGGCCGACAAGGCGGTGGCGGAAAGCCGCGAGCGGGTGCGCGCCGCGCTGTCGGCCATCGGATTGGCGCTGCCCTTCAAGCGCATCACCGTCAATCTCGCCCCCGCCGATCTTCCCAAGGAAGGATCGCATTACGACCTTCCCATTGCGCTGGGCCTCTTGGCGGCGATGGGCGTGATCCCGGCCAGCGAAATGGCCAATTACGTGGCGCTGGGAGAATTGTCGCTGGACGCGGCGGTGACGCCGGTCGCCGGGGTGCTGAACGCAGCGCTGGCCGCGAGCGAGCAGAATCGCGGGCTGATCTGTCCGGCGCTCAACGGGCCGGAAGCGGCCTTTGCCGGCGGCATCGAGATATTGGCGACGCCGTCCCTGATCGCGCTGGTCAATCACATGAAAGGCGCGTCGGTGCTGACGCCGCCGGTGGCGCGAATTGTGGAAGCGGCGCGGTCGGCGCCGGATCTGCGCGACGTCAAGGGCCAGGAAAGCGCCAAGCGCGCGCTGGAGATCGCCGCCGCCGGCGGACATAATTTGTTGATGATCGGCCCGCCCGGCGCGGGCAAATCGATGATGGCCCAGCGCCTGCCGGGCTTGCTGCCGCCGCTGGATGCGCGCGAGGCGCTGGAGATTTCGATGATCCAGTCCCTGGCGGGCGCGCTGGACGGCGGCACCATCTCGCGCACCAGGCCGTTTCGCAATCCGCATCATTCCGCTTCGATGGCGGCCCTGGTCGGCGGTGGATTGAAAGTGAAACCCGGAGAGGTGTCACTGGCGCATCTGGGCGTTTTATTCCTGGACGAGTTGCCGGAGTTCCCGGTCTTAGGTAGCAACGTTCCAAGACCTTTTTCTTGTACTTCGGGGGTCCGGGGGTAATTTACTCCCATGTCGAACTATTGGGGCCTCCAGTTTGAATCGGGTATCGCCGCCCTGGTCATTGTTGGGGTGGTGCTGATCGTGTTCTGGGCGCGCAAGCGCAAATGACCGACACCCATGTTGTCTCCGCTCTCAAAGAGAAGCGGATACAGGTCGCCTCCCAGATTGAATCCCTACAGGGACAAATCCGGCAGGCTGTAATCGACCTGGACCATGTAGAGGCTGCGCTACGGCTGTTTGATCCCGATGTGGACATGGCCGCCCTGAGCCCTCGCAAGGTCGCCCAGGTGCTTGCCGACAATCACGGCGACACTGGCAGGGTAATCCTGGACACCCTCAGAACGTCTATGCGGCCAATCACAACCGCCCAGGTCAATGATGCCGTGATGAAGGCCCGCAACCTCGATACCAACGATAAGGCCCTGTGTAAGCTGATGATGAAGCGGACCTTCGCCAACTTGAAACACTGGTCCCGGAAACGGGGCCTCATCCGGTCTATGCCGGGGCCAGGGCAGCAGTTCCTATGGGAGATTGTGCGGTAAAATACGGGACGGTCTTTCGACCGCCCCGATTTCCTTAAGACCTCGGCTGCAACGTCGGCTTAGACGGCTTGGATGGCAGCAACTTTTGCAGATACGGCAGCGCCGCCGGATCGCGTGTCTTGATGTAGCCCTCAAACCGCGAAGGCCACCACACCGTCTCCACATATTCCCGGAACAGAGGCAGCATAGCGTTGGGATATTGGCGGCACTCCCCTTCCCATTCGGGGGTCACGTGGAGGTAGTATTTGAACATGGGGTCCACGTAGGGATGATTTTCCTTCAGCCAGTCCGAAAAGCAGCGGCCAACGCTGTTGTCCGGGCGGTTTTCGACCCCGTTGGGGGCCTTGTCCGCCATGACGTGGCCAACTTGCTCCATGCGTCCCCAAACGAGGACAGCAAGTTCATTGATGACTGAAAAATAGCCCTGTTCGACCCGGTTCCAGTTTGCATTGGCCCGCTTGATGAAAGCAGGGGTTTTGCCCCGGTAAGTACCGGTTTTGCGGATGGCCGGAAGGACTTCCGAAGTCACCCATTTGCGGAACTTTGTGGCGCTTTCTTTGCGGCTCCGGAAAATCAGCGAAAACAGGCCGCTTTCGTTCACGATGGTGACATTCTGGTTGCCGCCAGGGGTGTGCATATTGAGCACACCCTTTTCATCGTCCTCCAAAAGCCGAGCCGCTGAAGCGGGTTGGGCGATATCGAGACGGGCACAAACCTCAGAGAGAACGAACCAAGGCTCGCCATCTCTATCAATCACCCGGAACTCTGAGTGACTACTTTCTTCTTCAAACACTTTCATTACGTACTGCATTTACAGGCCTTATATTGAAGGCCGGGCGATAGAGATTGACAAAACGAATCACTTGCTCTATAAGGACACCACGATAGTAATCCCGGCACCCAGCCGGTGAACGGCCCGCAACCCTCGAACGGTTGACGGGCCGAACTTCTATTATACCACAGATTCTCCAAAACTCCACCTTATTGTCTCTTAACGTACCGATGACCGCTGCCAGTACCCCTTCCACCGGCGGCTGACAGGATGCCTAGCTGCTGCGGCTACGATGGCGCGGTATTGGTCGCCGTTTGCAATGCGGCGATTATCTTCCCGCCAATCCATTTCAGCAGCATACGCGGCTAGATACGGACCGGCGATGTGGTGGTGTGTTCCGATTTCCGCGCGGCGTAAGCGGCTGAAAAAGCTTTCCGCCATGTTCGTGCACCCTTCGCTGGTGCTGTACGCCTCAGAATGATTGATGCGCTTGGTTTTGTAGGACGCATGGAAAACGTCCCAATGCGAAGCTTCATCGGCATAGACCGTGCTGCCACCGGCGATGCGGTCATGCAGGGCGGGAACGGCGGCGGCTTCTGACTTGGCGGCAAAGGTGACGGTCTTGCCGTGGCGCTCGCGAGCAACGATTACCGATTGGCGCTTGCCGGACTGGTTAGCCAGCAGACGACGGTCGCGGCGATATTGCTTCACGTTGGCGGGCTTCACATAGCCGCCCACATACATGCCGTCTATTTCCACTTCGCCCGATACCTGCTTGCCGTTGTCGGTGGCCTGGATGGCTTCACGCAGCTTATGGGCCATCACGAAAGCGGTCTTGTATTGAACGTCCAGGTCGCGGCTCAATTGGAGCGCGCTATAGCCTTTCGCGCCGTTGGTGAAAATCGCGATAGCGGCCAGAATGTCCCGGATCGAAAGCTTGCGGCTGGCGAAGATCGTGCCGGATGTAACCGAGAACTGGCAGGGGCAACCCTTGCAGCGCCACATCTTGCGGCGGGGAAGGCTGTATAGGTCCAGCGAACCGCACTTGGGGCAAAAGGCTTCGCCGCCGTTGTCGGCAAACCGGATGGCCTTGAAGGCGTCGTAGGCTTCCTGGTCCGACAGGCGCAGCACTTGGGCCAGACTGAGCGTCCGGGCCTTTGTGCTGAGAAGGAAGTGCTGCGCCAAGGTACTATATCCGATACATTGCGCATCGTATGTAGTACGTTGACGTACCGTTGGCAAGGGCATAAGTATCATTTTCAGTACTTTTTATACGGAAAGCGATACATGGCAAAAACGGACTGGAATGCCCATGCGGCCAATCTGCTTAAGGCGGAGCTGAAAAGGCACGGCGTCACATACGCACAACTCGTTGAAAAGCTTGAAAAAATTGGGGTAGAAGAAAAGGAGGCCAACGTCCGCAATAAGCTGTCGCGGGGGGCGTTCACCGCCGCTTATTTTCTCCAATGTTTACAAGCGATTGGATGCCATACGCTCCACCTATCGGCAGCTAATGGACGCTAATGCAAGCTAGTGGAAGGTACTGGAAGGTACTGGACGGTACTGCAAACTAATGGAACTTTCCGGTCCTCGGCTGTTGCGTCCCATTTTAGGCCGAAGGTCGCAATGGAGTTTCCGTGAAATATAATCCCTTTCAGCCGAACGGTATTGCAACTTTTGGCACCTTCGTCGGTCGCATCGACGAGCTGGACGCAGTCGAAAAAAGCCTATTCCAGACCAAGAACGGCAACCCGCACCATTTCCTTATCGAGGGTGAGAGAGGGATCGGAAAATCCTCGCTCTTTTTTTACGTTGAACTTGTCGCGTCTGGCCAGGTCACGGCAATGGACGATAGCCGCTTCGAATTTCTCACAGTTTCCGTTGACCTAAACGGATGCACCACGCCGCTTGAAATTGTCTGTACTATCGCTCGCGGCCTCAAAACCATGATGGGAACGCAAGAGGTTACCAGGACGCGCGCAAAACAGGTGTGGGACTTTTTGCGAGGCTGGGAAATTCTTGGTGTGTCGTATCGCGCGGAACTCAAGAATGATGTGATTGATGATGCGCGCGATACACTGGTGGACAACATCGTCAATCTTTGTCTTCGCATGGGAGATACGATAGATGGGATACTGCTTCTGATCGACGAGGCCGATAATCCAAGTCCGGACGCCGAATTAGGCCAGTTTGTTAAGCTTTTCACAGAACGGCTGACTAGGCGCGGCTGCTCTAATGTGGTCATAGGGATGGCGGGGCTACCCTCAGTCATCAACACGCTTAAGGCGTCCCACGAATCCTCGGCGCGCATTTTTGAGATCTACGCGCTTCAGCCCCTAGAAAAGAAGGAAAGAGAAAGCGTCGTAAAAAATGGACTCGCGTTAGCTAATAAGAAAAACAAGCAAAACACCGAAATAACTCCCGATGCCATAACGATGATTTGCGAGTTGTCAGAGGGCTATCCCCATTTCTTACAGCAGTTTGCTCATTCTGCTTTCGCCGAGGACAGAGATAATGTCATTGATGTCCATGATGTTATGCAAGGAGCATTCAAAGAAAATGGCGCTCTGGCACAATTAGGACAGAAGTATTTCAATGAAATGTACCATGCGCGCATAAATTCCGATGACTATCGACGCGTTCTGGATACCATGGCCAACCATGGCGATGATTGGGTTGCCCGCAAGACAATTATAGAACAGACCCCAAGCGTATCCGAGCACGTAATCGGAAACGCACTTTCAACCTTAAGGGACAAGGACATTATCCTTCAGGAGGATGGACGCCGTGGCTTCTACAAGCTGCCGACTAAGTCCTTTGCGACGTGGATCAATGCCTTGAAATCGGCGCGGGCCGAAAAAGAAGCCGAAAACGAGCCCCGCTTGCTTTTTTAAACTTTGGAACGTTGCTACCTAATACCGGGAGTTCCAGCGCGGCGTGCTGGACAGTCTGCGTCAACCCATCGAGACCGGCGAGGCGGTGGTGGCGCGCGCCAATGCTCATGTGCGCTATCCGGCGCGCTTTCAACTGATTGCGGCGATGAATCCCTGCCGCTGCGGTTATCTGACCGATCCGGCGCTGGGCTGCGGACGGGCGCCCAAATGCGCCGGCGATTATCAGTCGCGCATTTCGGGGCCGCTGTTCGACCGCATCGACATGCATGTCGAGGTGGCGAGTGTTTCGGCCAGCGACCTGACCTTGCCGCCGCCCGCCGAAGGCAGTGCCGAGGTGGCGGGCCGGGTTGCGGCGGCGCGCGCCCTGCAGCGCGAACGCTTTGCGCAAGTGCCAATCCGCACCAATGCCGAGGCCGAAGGCGAATTGCTGGACAGTATCGCCACCCCGGACGCGGCGGGCGCCAAGCTGCTGACCGAGGCGGCGGAACGAATGAAGTTGTCGGCGCGCGGCTATCACCGGGTGCTGAAAGTGGCGCGCACCATCGCCGATCTGGCGGGCGCGGACGGTGTGGCCAAGCCGCATATTGCCGAGGCGCTATCCTATCGCCGGATTACGCATCTGGCGTGAGGGCGGCTAAGCAGATCGCCGCGCCTTGCACCATGTGAATAGGAAGCTCGAAATCGGTGTCATTTGGCACCTTCCCGGAAAAGGCATAAAACCGGCGCCACACACGGGGAGCGATCATGCGTCTTGCCACGTCACTTGTCCTGGTCCTGGCCTGCGGTCTTGGAAGTATCGCCCTGGCGGACGATCTGTCCTTGCCGGCGCGCACCCTGCCCGCCCCCGCCAGCGAGGATATCAGCCCGCAGATGCAGGCGATCATCGCGGCCAAGCCCAATCCCAACGCCAACCCGCTATGGAAGACCGGCGAGGAGGCGCGTGCCACCGCCGATGCCGCCGCGGTGGCGGCCAAGAAGCGCATTCCCGGCCTGTTGGAACGCCTGAACGTGACCATGACGGCCCAAACCATGGACGGCGTGCGGGTCCATATCATTACGCCCAATATGCTCCCCGCCGCGAACCGCAACCGGGTGCTGATGCATGTGCATGGCGGCTGTTATGTCTTGTCGCCGGGCGAGGCGGGGACCATCGAAGCCATCCTGATGGCGGGGATCGGCCGGTACAAAGTGATCTCAGTCGATTATCGCATGCCGCCGGAAGCCTATTTCCCTGCCGCACTGGACGATGCCGTCACCGTCTATCGCGCGATCAGCAAGACAACCAATCCTAAGCGGATCGCCGTGTTCGGCACATCGGCCGGCGGAGCCCTGACCTTGGAGACGATGCTGAAGCTGAAGGAACTGAAACTGCCCATGCCGGGCGCGATTGGCGTTGGCACGCCCATGGCCGACGCGACCAAGACCGGCGACAGCTTCTACACCAATGAAGGGGTCGATAATGTGCTGCTGTCACGCGACGGCTTCTGCGACGCGGCGACAAAGGTCTATGCCCAGGGCCATGACTTGAGGGATCCGCTGATCTCACCCATTTATGGCGACATGCATGGCTTTCCGCCCGCGATCCTGACCACGGGCACGCGCGACCTGCTTTTGAGCAACACGGTGCGTACGCATCGCAAGCTGCGCCGCGCCGGTGTTGAAGCCGATCTCAATGTCTATGAAGGCCAGAGTCATGCGCAATATGGGCGCAACGATGATATTCCCGAAACGCGCGAAGCCTTCGGCGAAATCGCCGCCTTTTTTGCAAAGCATCTGGCCAAATAGTTTGCCGGCCAGTCACGGCCTCGCGCCTCTGGCAGCCCAACCAACATGATGTTGTAATATCCGGCAGGAAGAGGTTGCACTGCTCTATAATTGTGCTCGCTCCTGGGCTATCGACGCCGGATTTGTTGCTCCCCATTGTCACACAATTCCACTGCATGCCTGGCGGCCGTGCCGACCCGCGCGGCCGCGCCTTTGTCGTGGAAATATAAATTGTCCCCTGACGCGTTGTCCCACCGCGCAATGTGCACAACATAGACCTTTGGGTAAGCGCGTAGGGAAAAACGACTGCCCGCTTCAGCATCAATCGACGTCACCTTTATGTTCTTGGCAAGGCGAAGTTCGACCGTGCGATCCAGGTCGGACATTGCTTTGCCATCCTGCTCGACATGCCAGTGGAATCCTACCTGACATCGATTTGGATCGATGGTCACGTTGCTGGCTTTGTATAAGGCCTGCTCGGTATGCTCGCGGCCGGTAGCCATATCGTGAAACTGCGCCGTAAAATTGATCGCCCCCTCGCCGCTCACCTTGTCTGCGATCAGCGCAAGGGCGTCCGCCAATGATTGGCCTTCGGGTTTCGGATCGGGGGACTTGATTTGGGGTGCGTTGGACGGCGGCTTCGTCTGGGCATTTTCCGGCGGGATTGCCGATGCTTGCCGTGTTTCCGCGGGCAGCATTGCGGGGGACGGGGGGCGCACGACAGCCTGTTTAGGACGGGATGGTTGCGCGGATGCCTGTTTGATGTTTGGCGCGGCTTGCCGCGAAGACGCAAGCACCATCACGATTGCGCACAGAAAGAATAGAGACATTACCGTTCCAGCCAAGACCATTGTCCGAGCGGTTTTTTTTACAGTAGCCGCGATTTCAACAACGGCACGACTATTGGCATCGACCTGGCTGGCCAGCGTCAATGCTTCAGCTGCACGCCTCAGGGACTCAGAAGCGGTTCCTTGCGCCTGTTCCGCGAGCGCCCTGATAGACTCCACGTCCTCACGCAATTGAAGAAGCTCGCGCTGTGCAAGCCATTGGCGCGCGATCTCCATTCCAGTTGGGGTATATGAATTGCGCTCGACATAGCCGCGAACCGCTTCTTCGCCGATGGTATCAAATTCCGCCAACCACAACGCTCGCTCGTTTTGGAACGAGAGATCGGAGAATGAGGGCGTGGGACCGCCCGCCTCGCCGCTGCTGAAAATTGAATCGGATTCCTTGGGCACTTTGCGATCTCAGGCTCAAGATGGCCGTCAACCATACCGATTGCATCCGCGCCGACAAAGACGGAACTTTCGATTCGTTAGTGCGGCGAAAATGTGGCGGTGAGAATTCTGGCGCCTGTTTATTGTTCAAATGCCATGATCGACTTTCGCAATTCCTCGCGAAGGACGCCCGAAGTTCGCTTCCTGGTTGATAGTCGAGCAAATCAAATCGAATCTGAAGTTCCTTGCTCCGCTGTTTCGGCAAGTCGCAGCCAGCTTGCTTCAAGCTTTCGGAATACCGCATTGGCTTCTTCGGTCTTGCCTTCCTCCGCCCTTGCCCGCATCTCAGATGCCCGTGCTCGATAATAGGCAGCGCGTGCCCTAAAATAGGCAGCCCCGTCTTCAGCTCTGAACATTCTTTCCCCGAGACATTCTTTCCCCGAGGTAGCAGCGATTGCTTGCGCAACGCGCTACTGCATGCGTGGTTTCAATGGCCGCGCATCAAACGGGTACTGCAGCCGTAGGGAACCATCGGGGAGCAACGGCAGGACGCGGGACGTTGGACACCCGCACGAATTTACCGGCCTCAACATCTTACCGGCCTCAACATCGATTGATGATCGGCCCGCCCGGTCTCGAGCACACCGCCGCTGATGCCAGGCTTACTTATTTGCCCCGGGCACCGGACCCAGCCGCTTCTTGCCCACGGCGATGTCATCGATCCATACCGTGAAACCTTCACCGGTGGCGGGCTGGTAGTTCGTGAACCCGATCGACAAGGTCTGGAACGCGGCGGGGATTTCGATGCCTTCATAATTGCCCGCGCCCTTGTGCTGGCCGATATCGGCGACTTCCTTGCCATTGACGAAAAAGGCATAGGTCTGTGTCGCGGCATCGACATGCCATTCCAGCAACGTCCATTCGTCATTGAATTTCTGCATGGCCGCCGATCTGGGGCCGAATTCCTTGCGCCCGTTCGGCGGCTGGACATTGTAGAAATAATCGAACTCGCCGGTGGGATAGAACAGCAGAGTGGCCAGGCGCACATCGATCAGGTCATTGGCAAGCGGGCTGGTGCCTTTGCCGTCGACCAGGGTGGCATGAATAAGCCGCCCCGTCGGCATCGGCGTCGGCGTCTTGACCTTGTAGTAAAGCCGGCCCCAATGCTCGCCGCCCAGCGCCGCGACCTTGTCGGGAGCAAGACTGATATAGCGTCCGCCCCGCACCGCGGGCTCAATCTGCAAGGCATGGGTGCCGCTGTGCGCGACGCCTTCTTCCACGCCGAGGGCGCCGGTCTTGGTGAAGCCGGCCGGGATCGCGCCGGCCGGGGTTGATTCAAAATCGTCCCAGACGATGGCGCCGGGCGGGGCATGACCGGCAAGCTGGCCGTTGCCGGCGCAGCCGGACACAGCGATACCCAGCAGCAAAGTTGCCGCTGCGAATGAAATCTTCATGGAAAGTCCCCGATTCCTGTTGCCGATGCCAATCATCGGTCTTGAGGAGACGATGCGCCTATCGGCCATCCATACGCAATCGGCCAGCAGACAAAATTACAATTCGGACAGACTTTGGCGGGCTTCGGCTCAAAAAAACGGACGCGATGCAGGGGGGCACCGCGTCCGTGTCAGGTGACGAATAAGCTCAGTTGCGGAGTGACTTGAAGCCTGCGCGAAGCTCTTCGGTGAAAAGTTTCGGCTGCTCCCAGGCGGCGAAGTGGCCGCCTTTTTCAACCTTGTTGTAGTGGATGAGGTTGGGATAGGCCCGCTCCGCCCAGCTCCGGGGCGTCTGGTAGAGTTCGTCCGGGAATGCGCTGACGGCAACCGGGATCTTGACGCCCTTGGGGCTGAAGAAGCCAAGCTTGTTCTCCCAATAGAGCCGGCCCGACGAAACTCCCGTATTGGTCAACCAGAACAAGGTGACATTGTCGAGAAAATCGTCCGGCGTCATGCCTTCCGGCTGTCCGTCGAATGAACGCGCGATCATTTCCAGGCTGCCCATGTCATGGTCGAGCAGGAAAGTCGCCAGACCAATGGGCGAATCTGCCAGCGCGGTCATAGATTGCGGCCGCGTTGCCAGCTCGAAAGCGTAGTAGACATGCTTGTAGGCAAAAGCGAGCTGGTCGAAGGTGCTCTTCTCTTCTGCAGTGAGGCCGGCCGGCGCGGGCGCGCCGAGAAATGACGCCTGATCGACCTCGGCCGGAATGGCGCCGGGCATGTTGGTATGGATGCCGAGCAGTTCCTTGGGCGCTTGCACACCCATCATTTCGGTGACGACCGCGCCCCAATCACCGCCCTGGGCGACGAAGTGCTTGTAGCCGAGACGCCGCATCAGCTTGGTGAACGCGCTCGCAATGCGTTCAGGGCCCCAGCCGGTTTTAGCCGGCTTGCCGGAAAAACCGTAACCCGGCATCGACGGGATCACGACATCGAAGGCATCCGAAGCGCTTCCGCCATGGGCCGTCGGGTTTGTCAGCGGCTCGATAATCTTGAGCTGCTCGATGATCGAACCCGGCCAGCCATGCGTCACGACCACCGGCAGCGCGTTCTCATGCTTGGAGCGCACGTGGATGAAGTGGATGTCCAGTCCGTCGATTTCGGTGATGAAGTTCGGATAGGAATTCAGCTTCGCTTCGACTTTGCGCCAGTCATACTTGGTCTGCCAGTGACGGAGGACCTGCTGTACGGTCTTGAGAGGCACACCCTGAGAAAAGTCGGAGACGGTCTCTTGTTCCGGCAGGCGGGTGTTGGCCAAACGCTGGCGCAAGTCAGCCAGGGCGGATTCCGGGAAGTTGATGTGGAAGGGACGGATTGCGGCGTTCTCGACGGCGGCTTTGGTTGCGGTGATCGTGGTCATGGGAGTTCTCCTTGGTGAGGGCCAGTGGCCCGGTTTGTTGTTATGCGATTATATCGCACGATAAGTAATCGCACGAGATAATCTTTATGTCAAGCCTTGCGATTAAATCGCGTAATAACTATTTTGGTGGAGAGTTATGACGGCGATTTGACCGCTTTTTTGAGGAATATCATGGCCTTGGCCAAGAAAACCGCGCCCGATCCCAGCGAAACCAGCAAGCTGGACGACTTCCTGTGCTTCGCAATTTATTCGACCAACCTGGCCGTCCAGCGCCTGCAAAAGCCCGTGCTGGATCAATTGGGGCTGACCTATCTGCAATATGTGGTGCTGGTCACGCTCTATGAGCAGGACGATCAGACCGTCGGCGGTCTTGGCGACAAGCTGTTCCTCGACTCCAGCACGCTCACACCGCTGTTGAAGCGGCTGGAGGTCATGGGACATCTGACCCGGCAACGCGATCCGCAGGATGAGCGGGTGGTACGCGTACGCCTGACATCACAAGGGCGAAGCCTGCGCGAACGGGCGCTCGACTATCGCAGCGAGCTTGTTGAGGCGATGGGACTGGGCGCAGCAGACTTCCAGCATCTGCGCGAGGACCTGGTGAAATTGCGTACCAATTTGTCGGACGCGGCGGACACGAAGCTGCCGTAAACCTGACCTTGGACCTCACATGCCTGCCGTGACTGATAAAGCCGGCATGGATTTACGTTTGCTATCGCGATGAGAAACGGGAACGCCTATTTCTTCGCTTCCGGCACCGGCACCGACTTCATCGGCCCCATGCCGGTGACAAGCAGGATCAGCTCCTCGTCCTTGGAGCCGTCCCAATGCACCTTGTTGGCAAGGTCGGTGGCGAAGCTGCCTTGCGACAAAGGATAGGTTGTCGCCGGATCATAATGATCGCTGGTGGAGACCCACCAGGTGCCGGACACCACATAGGCGAAGCGGTCGGTGGTGTGGAAATGCGGATGGCTCATCTGTCCCTTGGGCCAGCGTATCAAGATGCCATAAGGCCCCGGCTTGCCGGGATCGCCGTAAAGCGGTGCCTGCAACTGGCCCAGGCTTTCCCTCTTCCATTTCAGGTCTTTGGGCAGGATGAAGGTCGCATGGGAGGGATCGGGCTTCACCGCCGTCTTGGGAACGGCCGGCTGGGCGGCGGCGGGAACGGCATAGGCCAGGATCAGGACCGCGGCAGGTAAGCTACGCATTTTCTCTCCACGCGTGCAGGAATACCAAGTCTAGTAAATCCGCCGCCATCGCGCCATCGGGCGCTTCATCCGATCATTGCACATTCAGGCGTCGGTGGGATGCGCCAAGCCGTTGGCGCGGCGCCACGCCATGGCCTGGTCCCGCTCCCAGCCCGCGGGCCAGGCAATATCGGTTCCGTTGGAGAGGATTTTCGGTTCTGTGTAGCGGTGACAATCGCAAAACACATCAAAGTAGCGGCCGGGATCGCTGACAGCCGATCCTGCACCGGTCTCTTTGCAGCCCGGCTCGTGGGCGTCCGGATCGTAATAGCTTGGCGGCTGGTCTTGGTTCATCTGATGGCAGGCGGCACGGAAAATTGCATGCGGTTACTCTCTTGACCGCTATGCAAACGTCCTGTTGCCCGGTCCGTTCCGCCCGGGACAGCGGCCCGCCCATATTGAGAATTGCCAATTACAGGCTGCTGCGCGCAAGGCGCAATTTGCCAACAAGCCAAAACAAGCAAAGAAGACGCGCTAGCAGTCGCTAGCGACTCTTCGGGCGCTACGCTCCTGCTAGCGCAGAGAAGAGAAAAGAAGAACAGAGAATATATAACTTGTCCGATTTCATCGGACAAAATATGGCTCCGCTTCCGCGCGAGGAAAGTCGGGGCGAAAATATTCATCGTCAAGATAGTTTCTAAAACTGTCCGCAACTTCGTTTGGCGCGCCCTTTGCGATCAAGCACATAAAGTTTTCTTGTTGTTGCGAACCTTTCTGAAGAGTTCGCCGCCTGCGCGTTCTGACAGACTGTCAACGCATCCCGATTATCCGTGTACAAATGTTCCGTGACACAGTTCGCCAGCATGGTTTGCAGTTTGCGAATAAGTGCTGCAGGGTTCGGATTGGACGATCACAGGATCGGCGAATCGTGGTCTCAAAAACATATGCACGCGGGTGCCTGTTCGTCCTCATCCTGATTTGCGCCATCGCGCTGGCGGGCTGGTCGCTTGGCATCCCGGCGCTGACCAGCATCGTGCCGGGCTGGCCGCGCATGGCGCGCATCCTCCTGCTTTGCTTTCCGTTATGCGCTGCCGGCGTCCTGGAACTGACCGCGCCGCCGCGCCCCCGGCTGCGCATAATCGCCGCCGCGCTTGTGTTGGCGATCAACGCCTATGCCCTGATCGATTTCGCTGTGGCGGGCGGGATCAATGCCAGCGCACCGCAAACCGGCGGTGCACTGGGCATCTGGTTCGGCCGGCCATCGCCCGCCACCGCACTCAATTTCGTGGTCGCCGCGCTCGCCTTGCTGCTGCCCCGCCGCGACCCTTACGGGCGGCTTTTCAGCGGCCTGATAACCCTTGGCCTCGCCGTCACGGCGTTCGATTTCGTGGGCTATGCCTATGGCATTGCGGCGCTCTCCCGGGGGCCGACCATCACGACAATGTCGCTGCCGACAATGATTTCCTTCGTCCTGCTTTTCGTGGCGGCCCTGCTCGCCCGCCCCGGCGCCGGCTGGACGGCGGTAATGTTCGCGCGCAATAGCACCGGGGTCGCGGCGCGCCGCCTTTTCCCGATTGTGTTGGTGTTTCCGTTTGTCTTGAACGGCATTGTGCTTCTGGCGCACCGCGCCAGCCCGTTCGAGGCCCCCTTCGGCTTCGCCATCCTGGCGGTTCTTACCTCCATTGGGCTTGGCATCATCACGATTGTCGTCGCCAATTGGGGCGCCCATCATGAAAGCGAGCGGCAGCGAAGCCAGGCGCTGCTGGCGGCAAGCGAAGAACGCACCCGCCGGATCGTCGAGACGGCACTGGATGCGGTGGTCAGCATCGAGCGCAGCGGCGCCATCACCGGCTGGAATGTCCAGGCGGAGAAAATCTTCGGATGGAGCTGGGAAGAGGCCCTTGGCCGCCAGGTCGAAGAGATCATCATGCCGGAGCGTTTTCGCGCCGCCCATAGGCATGGCTTGGCGCGCTACCTGGAAAGCGGGGAGGCCCGGGTCCTCGGCAAGCGAATCGAGCTGACCGGGCTTGACCGCAAGGGGCGCGAATTCCCCGTGGAGCTTTCGATCACGCCGACCGGGTCGGGCGATACCGTGGAGTTCAGCGCCTTCCTGCGCGATATCACGGAACGCAAGGGCGCCGAAGCGCGGTTGCAGGGACAGTTGGTGCGTCTGGCGTTGCTGGAGCGGATCACCCATGCCGTCGGCCAGCGGCAGGACTTGCGCAGCATCTTCCAGGTGGTTGTCCGTACCCTGGAAGACCGGCTGCCGGCCGATTTCGTCTCCATCTGCTCTTATGATTCCGGCAAAAATGAAATCACGGTGAGCCATGTCGGCGCCAAAGGGGCGCCGCCCGGATTTGAACCCGGCATGACCGAACGCACCACCGTTGCGGTGGACGAGAGCGGCCTGTCGCGTTGCGTGCGGGGCCTGCTGGTCTATGAAACGGACATTGCGAAGGTCGACTTTCCCTTTCCCCGCCTTCTTGCCAGCCGGGGGCTTCGCTCCCTGGTGCTCACGCCCTTGATGATCGAGAAGGATATTTTTGGAATTCTGGCGGTGGCGCGGCAGAAGGAAAGCGCCTTCAGCAGCAGCGATTGCGAATTCCTCAGGCAGCTTGGCGAGCATGTCGCGCTGGCGGCCCATCAAGCGGAATTGCGGGGCAGCCTGGAGGCCGCCTACAACGATCTCAAGCAAACGCAACAGTCCGCCATGCAGCGGGAGCGACTGGGGGCGCTGGGACAGATGGCGAGCGGCATCGCCCATGACATCAACAACGCCATCTCGCCGGTGGCGGTCTACACCCAATCCCTGCTTGAGCGGGAGCCGGATCTTCCGTCCCGGGTGCGGGCCTATCTGGAGACGGTCGGCCGGGTGGCGAAAGACGTTTCCGCCACGGTCGGCCGGATGCGGGACTTCTATCGCCGCAACGACAATGATGACGAGTTGAAGCCCCTGAGTCTCAACGAGCTGATCCCGCAGGTGGTGGACCTGACGCGGGCGCGGTGGAGCGACATGCCGCAGCAACGCGGCATCGCGATCGAGGTCGCGGCGCGGCTGGAGCAGGACCTTCCCCTTGTGATGGCCAACGCCGCCGAACTGCGGGAGGCGGCGACCAACCTGATTTTCAATGCCGTCGACGCGATGCCCGCGGGCGGATTGATCACCATCCGGACGGTATCGGTGCCGGGCTCTTCGATTTCCGAGGCCCGGCGGGTGCGGCTTGAAGTCGAGGACAGCGGGGTTGGCATGGATGAGGCGACGCGTCGCCACTGTTTGGAACCGTTTTTCACCACCAAGGGCGAACGCGGCACTGGGCTTGGCCTGGCGATGGTCTATGGCGCGGCCCAGCGGCACAAGGCAGCACTCGATATTGAAAGCGCCCTGGGCAAGGGGACCTGCGTGATCCTGGAATTTGCCGCAACGGCGGAAAAACCGGCACAGGAAGAAATTGCCCAGGTCGCCGAGGTTCCGGCATTGCATGTGCTGCTGGTCGATGACGATCCCTCCGTTCTGGAATCGACGCGCTTCGTGCTGGAGCTTGACGGGCACACAGTGGCGGCGGTGGATGGCGGCAATGCCGGCATCGACGCTTTGCGCAAGGCAAAGGACATTGACCAGGCTTTTGACATCATCGTGACGGATCTGGGGATGCCCTATGTCGACGGCAATCAGGTCGCCCATATTGCCAAGACGCTTTTTCCTTCGACCCCCGTCATTCTGTTGACCGGCTGGGGCACGAAAATGGGAGAGGGCGGCAAGAAGCAGGCAGACGTGGACTATGTGCTGCCAAAGCCGTTCGACCTGAACGAATTGCGCGCCGTGTTTTTACGCCATCCCAAGGCGCCGCAATAGGCAAGGAGCGCTGCTCCAGGCCTGACGAATTGTCGGAATTAACCGATCCTTGACCAAGAAAGTGACGGCCCGCCAGGCCCGTGGTTCTTATTGCGGCGGGAGAACCGCGATGATTGCGATCGCCAAAGCCAGGCTGGAAGAAATCTGCGTGCTGTACCTGAACCATCAGCTGCGCAACCGCCCGGTTGCCTGCGTCCTGCTGGAGCGGCCCGGATTTGGCAACGCCAACTGGTCACTCGCCCAGGTCGAGCCGCTTCTGGACCTGCGCGATACCGCGATCAGTTTCGCCGCGATCAGAGAGCTGCAATCCGTATTTCGCATGGTCGTTTGAGGCATCGATGTTCAAGTTCATGATGTTTGGTTTTCTTGTCGGGGTCATCGCCGGCCAGCAAGTGCAGGATTGGTCTTCGGACACCATCGCCAGCACGCGTCAGGAATTGCGCGTGCTGATGCACACCGGCGCCTATGAAAAAATAAACGCCGCACTCCGCTAGCGCCCGCCGGGAACCTTTTGTTCCCCCGGGCCGTTGTCCCTTCAACTCTGGAGGGATTCATGAAACCGATTGCGACCCTGGGCATCGTGCTGATTGTGCTGGGCATTGCCGGCCTTTTCTTCAGCCGCGTCAGCTGGACCGAGACCAAGCCGGTGGTGAAAGTGGGACCGCTGGAGGTCAATTCCCAGGAAGACCATACCATCTGGATTCCCACAGCCGCCGGTGTGATCGCGGTCCTGGCGGGCGTGGGCCTGGTATTTGCGGGCAAGCGCACCGCCTGAGTTTGCTCCCGGACTTGCTGCACCAGCGAAGGTGAAGCAGGCGGCCAGGCCGGCTGAACGCCCGCGTTGCGAGTGTCACGCACTTACGCCATCATCCTCCCCAAACAATCTCAAGGGGAGAAATCGCATGCGCACTGCCATCAAGTTTGCCCTCACCGCCGCCGTCTCGGCGGGCCTGGGCGCCGCCGGTTTCGCGGCCATCGCACAGACCGATCCCAAGGTCGGCGTCACCGTCAACGATCCGGTCGGCCCGGCGCCTGATCCGAGCAGCGTCACCGCGACCCTGCCCAAGGACCAAAAGTGCACCGGCGAAGTCGGCAAGATGCAGATGTGCTATCTCTATGGCGATCCGGCCAAACCGGGTCCCTACATGGTGAAATACATCTGGTATCCAGGCAATTTCTCCAAGCCGCACTATCACAACAATGAACGCTTCGCCTATGTGGTGTCCGGGACCTGGTGGACGTCAACCAGCAAGGTCTATGACGAACGCACCACCTATCCGGTTCATGCCGGCACGGTGGCGGTCGACAAGCTGCGCGGCATCCATTGGGATGGCGCGCGCACCGGCGAGAAGGAACCGGCAGTGCTGGTCCTGGCGGGCACCGGCCCCAACACCACCCAGGGCGTGGACGAGAACGGCAAGGATAGCGGTCCGCCGCGCTAACGGAGCGACCGTGAACCCGAGTGAAACGAGGGGTCGCTAGCGTCAGCGTAGCGACGCGGCGCGACCATAAAAGGAGTGGGGGCCATGCGTCATGCTTTAGCTTTTGGCTGGGCGCTGGCGGGCATTTTGCTCGCCGCGCCGGTCTGTGCGGAAACCCAGCAGCAATTGTTGACCCAGGGTCCGCCCAACACCAGCCAGCCGCTGCCCGATCCCAGCCATGTCCCGATGATTTTCGGCAAGGATATTCCCTGGAAGGGCGAAGGCGGCGAGCAAAGCGCGGCGCTGTTCGGCGATCCCAGCGAGCCCGGCATCTATGGCGTGCTGATCAAGTGGGAACCGGGGCACAATTCCAAGCCGCATTTCCATTCCACCGATCGCTACATCTATGTCGTGTCGGGAAGCTGGTGGGTGTCGAGCAGCACCCATTATGATCCGAGCAAGATGTATCCGATCCCGGCGGGCAGTTTCGTCACCGACATCAAGAATACCGTCCATTGGGACGGCGCCCGGGCCGAAACCGGACCTTGCATTCTGTTGCTGGTGGGCGAAGGACCAATGACCAGCGCCCGCTATGAGCCCAAGGACCCATCCAAGGCGCCCGAAGGCCAGGATTTCGTGCCGCCGAAGAAATAACGGAACGGCCTGATCCGGCCGCGCGGAAAACAACACCGCGCGGCGGGATGTTGCCGGAGCGACAGGAGCGTCCGCGACAGCGGGAGCGACCAGAGAAATAGAGTGTCTGCGAGGACACCAAACGTCAAAGAGGGCAAGATGTACCAAGACAAGCCGCCCCGGAAATTTCATCCGGTCTATCTCTTCCTGGCGCTGCCTTTCGTGTGCCTGTTGTGGGTACCGCTGTACAACCGCATCGAGCCAAGCCTGCTCGGCATTCCCTTTTTCTATTGGTACCAGATGCTGTGGACCATATTGGGCGCCGTCTGCATCGTACCGGTCTATCTCTATGAAGAGCGCAACCGCAAATGAGCGCCAATCCCGTTTCGCTTTCCGTCTTTCTCGTACTGTTCGTCCTGGTGGCGTGCCTGGGTTTTGTCGCCACCCGCTGGCGCAAGGCCGATCTTCACAGCCTGCATGAATGGGGCTTGGGCGGGCGCAGCTTCGGCACCCTGATCACATGGTTCCTGCTGGGCGGCGATCTCTATACCGCCTATACCTTCATCGCCGTTCCGGCGTTGATGTTCGGCGCGGGCGCCACGGGATTCTTCGCGGTGCCCTACACCATCCTGATGTATCCCGTGCTGTTCCTTTGCTTTCCCCGCCTGTGGGCGGTGGCGCGCAAGCACGGCTATGTCACAGCCGCCGATTTCGTGCGCGGCCGCTTCGGCAACCGGCCGCTGGCGCTGGCCGTGGCGCTGACCGGCATCGTCGCCACCATCCCCTATGTCGCCTTGCAATTGGCGGGCATGCAGGTGGTGATCGCGGCATTGGGCATTCCCACCACATTGGGCGGCATTCCCAACCTGCCGCTGATCGCAGCTTTCCTGGTGCTGGCGGCTTACACCTATGCCAGCGGATTGCGCGGCACCGCTTTGACCGCCGTGGTCAAGGATGTCCTGATCTATGTCACGGTCTTGACGGCGATCATCGTGATTCCGTCGCAGTTGGGCGGCTATGAGAAAGTGTTTTCCAGCATCGATCCCAAACAGTTGCTGCTGACCCCGGGCACCGATGACAATCTGGGACAGGGTTTCGGCTATGCCAGCCTGGCGGTGGGCTCGCTGCTGGCGCTGTTCCTCTATCCCCATTCGCTGACGGGACTGCTCTCTTCGGCCAGCAGCATGGCGATCCGGCGCAACGCCATCCTACTGCCGATCTATTCGCTGGCGCTGGCGCTGCTGGCGCTGCTTGGCTATACGGCGGTCGCCGCCGGGATCAAGGGCATGCCGGAATATGCGGCCGGCTTTGCCGAGTTCGGCAACAACTTCGCGATCCCGGCGCTGTTCCTGCACATGTTCCCAGCCTGGTTCGCGGGCCTGGCCTTTGCCGCCATCGCCATCGGCGCACTGGTGCCGGCCTCGATCATGGCGATTGCCAGCGGCAATCTGTTCACCCGCAATATCTACAAGGAGTTCATCGCGCCCGGTTGCACACCCGCCCAGGAAGCCCGCGCCGCCAAGCTGGCGTCGCTGGCGCTGAAGCTGGGCGCGCTGGGTTTTGTGCTGCTGTTCCAGACCTCCTACGCCATCCAGCTACAGCTTTTGGGCGGCATATGGATCTGCCAGACCTTGCCGGCGGTGCTGATCGCGCTTTACACCCGCTTCTTCAATCCCTGGGGCCTGTTGGCGGGATGGGCCGCGGGCATCGCCGCCGGCACCGCCATGGTGGTGCAGCTGGGACTCAAAAGCTCGATCTATCCGCTGCATTTGTTTGGGCTGACCATTCCCTGCTATGCCGCCTTGAGCGCGCTGGTGCTGAATATCGCGGTGGGCTTGATCGTCAGCGTGATCCTCAACGCGACATCGACTGCGCCGCGCCGGGATGAGACGGTGGCTTCCGACTATATCGGCTAGATCTCGGAACAGACTGCGGTCCGCTGGCTGACGCCGGCACTGCCGATCCGCCGCAAATCGATGACGGCGGAGGAGGAGTGTGTCTAGCCTCTCGTGTCACGCCAGCGGAGCCGGCGCCACATTCGTCTCAGGAAAGACGGCCGCTCCCAAGGAAGATAAAACAGGCCGTTGCCTTCTTCAGCACGGACCACCTTGTGGTTTGCGCGGAAGATTCTCAGGCCCGCCCTGAACTTCTCGCTCTCGTTGAACCAGGCATCGCGCCACAAAGTAACAGGATCTTTTATGATCTTGTCGAAGGGGCCCGCCAAATTATTGAGAACCAGAAAGACATTCTGATTGAAGCAGACCGGTGTGTAACCGGCGGCGCGGCCCACGTCGATCATGACGGACAGTGGTTGGCTGAGATTTCTGCTTGCGATTTCATCGGGAATCCGCTTCGTGAGCAGCGGGTGAAAGGCAAAACCACCCTCGATGCAAATGACTTTCGGGCGCAGGGCCATCATTTCCAAAATGCGATAGTCGATCCCGTCAATATCTATCGACATATAGTCTATCGAGCGGCCGGGAAACCTCTCGGCAGAGATCCGGTCTATAGTCTTTCCTTTGCCTTCGGGCAGCCCAACCCACTCGTTGATGCAAATAATGCGTTCGGCATCGCGATAATTATTTTTCAAATCCTGGAATTTAGCTGCGGCGGCCTCTATGAACGCGCCGCTCCAACCTGCCTCAAAAAGCGCGCGACAGTTGGAGAGGTAGATGCCGTCCCATCCGCCGAACTCCACGAAAAAACCATCTGTGATGTTCAGCCGCTTGAAAATCTCCGCGGCAATACCGTCATCACCGCGCTGCGAGTAAACGTTGCGGCAATAGTGCAAAAGGCTTTCCGGCTGAATGCGTTTGCGGTCCGCCGGGTTTGAGCTTGGGCGCCAGAGCATCGCCGAACGCGTATCTGTCACTTTGTGAAGCCCCACGAGGATGGGGGATTTGATGCCTCGCCGTTCGAAGAGTCAAACAAGCGAATCGGGCGGCTTGCGGCCTCACAAGGCGGCCACCATTGACCGGCTAGCCGAAGCGGCCTGTGATATACTGTTCGGTGCGCTTATTATCTGGCGCCGTAAAGATCTTTTCCGTGGCGCCATATTCGACCAACTCGCCCAAATACATGAAGGCGGTATAGTCGCTGGCGCGGCTGGCCTGCTGCATATTGTGGGTGACGATCACGATGGTGTAATCGGCTGCCAGCTCCTCGATCAGCTCCTCGATCTTAGCGGTGGAGATGGGGTCCAGCGCCGAGCAGGGTTCGTCCATCAGGATCACTTCGGGGCGGGTGGCGACACTGCGCGCGATGCACAAACGCTGCTGCTGGCCGCCGGACAATGACAAGCCCGAGGCGTTCAGCTTGTCCTTCACTTCGTTCCACAGCGCGGCGCGCTGCAAGGCGTGTTCGACGCGGCCATCCATCTCCGAGCGCGGGATGCGTTCATAGAGTTTGATGCCGAAAGCGATATTGTCGTAGATCGACATGGGAAAGGGCGTCGGCTTCTGGAACACCATGCCGATGCGGGCGCGCAGCAGGTTGAGGTCCTTGGTCTTCAGCAGATTCTCGCCGTCCATCAGGATTTCGCCTTCGGCGCGCTGATTGGGATAGAGCTCGAAGATGCGGTTGATGGCGCGCAGCAAGGTGGACTTGCCGCAGCCCGAGGGTCCGATAAAGGCGGTCACCTTGCGGTCCAGTAACGGCAGGCTGATGTTTTTCAGCGACTTGGTGGCGCCGTAATAAAAGCACAGATCCTTGATCTCCACCTTGGCCTTGTCCGCGGGCCCTCGCGCGGCCTGGTGATCGGGCGCTTGATATTCGGGCGTGTGGTGATCGGGAGTCATGTGAATCGCGGTGTCCATGGATCAGGTCCGTTTCTGATTTTCGAGAAGGCGGGCAAGGATGGAAAGCACCAGCACGGTGGCGGTGATCAGCAGCGCGCCTGCCCAGGCGAGGGCGTGCTGGTCTTCATAAGGCCCGGTGGCAAAGGAATAGATCACCGCCGGCAGGCTGGCCATCGGTTCATTCATCGCCTTGGGATCCCAGCTCCACCCGCTATTGCCCAGCGCGGTGAACAAAAGCGGCGCGGTTTCGCCCGAGATGCGGGCCACCGCCAGCAGCACGCCGGTAATGATGCCGGCGCGGGCTGCCTTCCAAGTCACGGACTTGATGACAAAATTTTGCGGGGCGCCCAACGCACTGGCGGCTTCGCGCAAGCCGTTGGGGACCAGCAACAGCATATTCTCGGTGGTTCGCACCACCACGGGGATCACGATCACCGTCAAGGCGGCGGCGCCCGCCCAACCGGAAAAATGCCCCATCCGCACCACCACAAGTTCATAGACGAACAGGCCGATGACAATGGAGGGCGCCGACAACAGGATGTCGTTGACGAAGCGCACCACAAAGGCGAGCTTTCCATGGCGGGCATATTCCGCCAGATAGGTGCCGGCAAACAGCCCGATGGGCGTGCCTGCCACGACCGCGATCACACTCATCAAAATGCTGCCGCCGATGGCGTTGGCGAGCCCGCCCTTGCTGCCCGGCGGCGGGGTGATCTCGGTGAACAAAGTCGGTGACAAAGCCGAAACGCCGTCTATCAGCAGCCCGCCCAGAATGAAGGTCAGCCAGACCAGCCCGAACAGCGCCGCGCCCGTCGAAAGCAGGATAAAGGCGCTGTTGGTCAGGCGGCGTCGGAAATAGAGCGCGCTTTCGCCTCTGGATGTCGCGGTGACCATCTACTTCCCCTTGCCGCGTTCCATCCGGCGCAGCATCAGCTGCGCGCAGGCCAGAACGATGAAGGTGATGACAAAAAGCAGCAGGCCGAGTTCGATCAACGCCGAGCGATACAATTCCCCGGTGGCTTCGGTGAACTCGTTGGCAATGCTGGCCGAGATCGACGTGCCCGGCGCGAACAGAGACGGCACGATCTTGTGGGAATTGCCGATCACGAAGGTGACCGCCATGGTCTCGCCCAGGGCGCGGCCGAGAGCCAGCATGGCCCCGCCCACCACGCCGGTTTGGCAGAAAGGCAGGCAGACTTTCCACATCACTTCCCAGCTGGTCGCGCCCAAGCCGTAGGAGGCTTCCTTCAGCACACTGGGCACGGTCTCCAGCACATCCCGCGTCACCGCCGAGATGAAGGGCAGGATCATGATGGAAAGGATCAGGCCGGCGGTGAAGGTGCCGATGCCGAAGGTAACGCCGCCGAACAGGGTGCCGAGTACCGGTATGTCGGCAACGGCGTTGGCCACCGGTTCCTGGACATGAAGCTGGAACCAGGGCGCGAAGACGAAGAAACCCCAGATGCCGTAGATGATGGAGGGAATGCCAGCCAGAAGCTCGACGGCAATGCCGATGGGGCGGCGCAGCGGCCGCGGACAAAGATCGGTAAGGAAGATGGCAATGCCAATGCCCACCGGCACGGCGATGACCATGGCGATCAGGCTGGTGACCAGGGTGCCGTAGATGGGCGCCAGCGCGCCAAACCGTTCGCGGGTGGGACTCCAGACTTCCGAGACTATGAAACCAAAACCAAAGGCCTTGAAGGCGGGCATGGCGCCGATCAGCAAAGAGGCGATCACGCCGCCGAAAATCGCCAACACCAGAAGCGCCGCCGCCAGCGCGGTGATGCGAAACCGCGTGTCGCCCGCCCCGGCCCGGCGGGCTGTTTCAACGCGGGCGCTAAGGGCTGAAGGTTCGCTCAAGCTGATATCGGTCAAAGACGGCCCCGGGAGACGTGGATGGGCGCAATTCACACCCCGTCCGCGCCACGAACATCACAGTCTTGCAAAGCTTTTGTGACGGCCGCCGGGTTGCGTCGTAACACATTGATACAAAAGATATATTTTGTTTCCCGGGCGGCCCATTGGCCGCCGCGCGGGGTCAGGGCTTGCCTTCTCTTTAAGCGTTTCTGAAGAGTAAGCGGGCCACACTCGCGGCCGGAAAACCCGGCAAAAGGCTATATTTTTCGATGTTGCGGGTGCTTCGCATCGTCCTGGGCAGTGTGGCCTGCGCCATGCTCCTGGCGGCCCTGACCGACATTCTGCTGTCTGGCCGGCTGACCGTGATCCCGCCGGCCTGCTTTGGCGCGCTGCTGGCGGTTTGTCTGGCTTTGCTGATCAAAACCCTGCGCGCCGCCCGCGGACGCGGCGAAGTGTTGACGCGCCAGGCAACCCTGCTCAAGACCGTCGCCGGACGCCTGGAAGCGTCCCTGAAGAATGCCGCCGCAATCAATGCGCGCCTGAACCAGAGCGAAGCACGCTACAAGGGATTGGTGGATGCCCAGGGCGACGCCATCTTCCGCCGCGACGCGACCAGCCGCCTCACCTATGGCAACGACGCCTTCTTCCGGCTGTTTGGCCTCAAGCCCATCCGCGCGCTGGGCTATCCCTTTGCGCCGCAGCCCCACCCCGACAGCCGCGCGCCGGTGTTCGGCAGTTTCCTGGAATCGGGTCAAAATCGCGCCCGCTATGATCAGCATGTGAAAACCGCGCAGGGCTATCGCTGGATCGCCTGGGAGGATTTCGCGGTGCGCGATTCCCATGGCCGGCTGGTGGAAGTGCAAAGCGTGGGGCGCGACATCACCGATCGCAAAAGCCTGGAAGCGGCGCTGACCGAAGCGCGCGACACTGCCGAGGAAGCCAGCCGCGCCAAATCCGGTTTCCTTGCCACCATGAGCCACGAGATCCGCACCCCGATGAACGGCGTGCTGGGAATGGGCCGGTTGCTGCTGGAAACCGAGCTTCGCCCCGAGCAGCGCACCTATGCCCAGGCCATCACCCAGTCGGGCGAAGCGTTGCTTTCGCTGATCGGCGACATACTCGATTTCTCCAAGATCGAAGCCGGCATGGTGCATCTGGACCAGGACGAGGTGGATTTGCGCATCATGCTTCCCAGCGTGGCCGAGCTTTTGTGCGAACGCGCCTATGTCAAGAATGTGGAAGTGACCACGATTGTCGCCCCCAACGTGCCGCTGCTGTTCAGTGCCGACGAATTGCGGCTGCGCCAGGTCATCACCAACCTGATGGGGAACGCCGTCAAGTTCACCGAACGGGGCGCGGTCTGTGTCGAGGCGGTGGTGGAAAACCGCATGCTGCGCATCGAGGTGCGCGACACCGGCGTCGGCGTGGCCGCCGCCAAGCGCCAGGAGATTTTCCAGGAATTCGTCCAGGCCGATTCCAGTCATGCCCGCAAATTCGGCGGCACCGGCCTGGGCCTGGCCATTTCCAAGCGCCTGGTGAACACCATGGGCGGGGAGATCGGCATTGATGCCGTGGCCGAAGGCGGTTCCTGTTTCTGGTTCACCTTGCCGATGACCAAAGCCGTGGCGCCCGAGCGCAGCACCGCCCTGAAAGGGATGCGCGTGGCGGTGACGACGCGGAATCCGGCTTTTCGCGACAGCCTGCGCCGGCAGATCGCAGCCTGCGGCGGCAGGCTGGTGGACAACGGCGAGGATGCCGATGCGATTCTGGCTGACGCCGGTACCGGCAGCGTGCCGGAACTGACCGCACGCAGCGATACCGCCATCCCCGCGGTGGCGATGCTGACCCCCGAGGCCAGAGGCAGCCTGCCCCAGATCCGCGCCATGGGCTTTGCCAGTTATCTGGTCAAGCCGATACGCCAATCCTCGCTGGTGAAGCAGTTGACCATGTGCCGCAACGGCCTTGTGCCGGCAGTATCCAAACACGGAGCGCCGGAGGAAAACGTGCCGCCGCTCATCGCCGCACCGCACGCCTCGGGCGATCCCGCCCGTATCCCGGATCGGGCCGTCGCAGGCGGCCTGCATATCCTGCTGGCCGAAGACAATCCCATCAACATGCTGCTGGTGCGCGAGCTGCTGCGCCGCCGCGGCCACAAGGTCACCGAGGTCACGGACGGCAATGCGGCGGTGCAGGCGATGATGGAAAGCCGTTTCGATCTGCTGCTGACCGACCTCCATATGCCGGGCATGGACGGCATCGAAGCAACGCGCGCCATTCGCGCCGGCGAGGCGCGCAGCGCCAGCCCGCGCACCCCCATCGTGGCCCTGACCGCCGACGTGCTGGAATCCGGCAAGCGTTCCTGCCTGGAAGCGGGAATGGACGGCTTCCTGACCAAGCCGGTCGATCCCGCCGAGCTGGAAGAAATGTTCCTGACCTTGTTTCCCCGCGATGAGGCATCGCATATCGTCGCGGCATGACTGCTTCGGCGCGGCCGCGCTATAAATTCCGCGATTATCTCAGCCCGCGCGTCCTGACCATGCTGGCGTTGGGCTTTTCGTCGGGCCTGCCTTTCAATCTGGTCGGCAACACGCTGGGTTACTGGTTGCGGGACGAACACACGACCCTGAAGGCCATCGGATTCATTTCCTGGGTCGGCATCGCCTACTCGTTGAAATTCCTTTGGGCGCCGTTTCTGGACCGGACACGCGTGCCTGTGCTGGGGCGGTTGGGACGGCGGCGAGGCTGGATTTTGCTGACCCAGCTGTTTGTCGGCGCCGGCTTGATCGCCATGGCGATCCTGGGCACCGGCCACGGCCTGGGCGTTCTGGGCGCCGTGGCTCTGGTGGTGGCCTTCTCGGCGTCCACCCAGGATGTCGCAACCGACGCTTGGCGGATTGAGAGTTCCAGGAATAGAGACGATCTGGGCCTTCTGACCTCCGCCTATACTTTCGGATTTCGCACCGCGCTGCTGGGGACAGAAGCCGTCATCCTGCCCATTGCCCAACGCATCGGCTGGAATGCTTCCTATGCCGTCTATGGCGCGCTGATCGGCATCGGCATCATCGCTTGCCTCTACGCAACCGAGCCGGCTCAGGCCGACGAAGTCATGGCGCGCAAGCAAGCCTCCGCGCCGCTTTCGACCACGCGCGGCATTTTCGATGCGATCGCAGGACCTTTCATCGCCTTCTTCAAGGCGCATGGCGCCAATGCCGTTCTGATGTTGCTGGCGATCAGCCTTTTTCAATTGCCCAACTTTGTCAGCGGACCGATGTACAATCCCATGTATGTCGATATGGGCCTGACCAAGGACATGGTTGGGGCGGTACGCGGCAGCTTCGGGCTGGTGGGGGTGTTTATCGGCGTGGCTGCAGGCGGCTATCTCTCCCTGCGGCTGGGGCTGATGCGGGCGGTGATCGTCGGCTGCTTCGGACAAATGTTCGGCACCGCGCTTTATGCGGTGTTGCCCTACGCCCATGATCCGGTGACCTTCGCGGTGATCATGGGAGTCGATAATTTCGCCATCGCCATGGCTGGTGTAACGCTGGTCGCCTACATGTCCAGCCTGACAAGCCTGGGTTACACCGCGACGCAGTATGCGCTTCTGTCTTCGACCTATGCCTGGGCAGGCAAAATCCTGAAGGGCTTTTCCGGCGCGGCGGTGGAAAGCATGGCGGCCCAGCTTGGCCTGATGAATGCCTATGCCGCTTTTTTCATCGGTTGCGGGGCGATTGGGGTTCCCGCCTTGATATTGTTCGCGCTCCTGGCCCGGCGGCAGGCCCGGCTAAGCGTTAACCCCTCGTAATTTCACAAATATTCACCAAACCCTTGGATTGTGACACCGCGTTGGGCTAAAATTGCCAAACTGTCGCATAAGAGGTTTAAGCCCCTGACAGAAGCCAAGGCCCGATGAGTCGTGGGGACTTACCGGGACGGACAGGAAACGATCGTGGTCAATATCTACGAAGCCGGACCTTTCGAGGGCCGCCGCGAGCAGTGGCCGGTATTGGCCGTGTCCGGCGCGCTGGAAGTGCGCCTTGCCGAGACCGATCATGAAGTCGAACAGGCGCAGCACCTACGCTACAAAGTTTTCTATGAAGAAATGATCGCCATCCCTTCGCCCCGAATGCGCGAAACGCGGCGCGACTTCGACAAGTTCGACGATGTCTGCGACCACCTGCTGGTGGTGGACCGCGACGCCCATGACGAAGACGGCCAACCGATGGTGGTGGGCACCTACCGGCTGACGCGCAAGAAGGATGCTGACAAGGTCGGCGGCTTCTATACCTCCAGCGAATACAATCTGGCGCCCATGCTGAAGGGCCTGCCCGTCGACACCAAATGCCTGGAACTGGGTCGCTCCTGCATCCTCAAAAGCTATCGCGCCCGTCCCGGCACCATGCAGCTATTGTGGAAGGGATTGCTGGCCTATGTCGCGCGTTTCGACATCGACCTGATGTTCGGCTGCGCCTCGCTGCCCGGCATCGATGTCGGAGAGATGGCGCTGCCGCTATCCTATCTGCATCATTTCCACGCCATGCCCGAGAGCTTGCAGGTCAAGGCGCAGCCGGAACTGTATGTCGACATGAACCGCATGCCCAAGGACCAGATCGACGAGCGCGAAGCCATTCGCAGCCTGCCTGCCATGCTCAAGGGCTATGTGCGTGCGGGCTGCTGCATCGGGGACGGCGCGGTGATCGACCGGCAATTCGGCACCACCGACGTATTCATCTATTTCCCGGTCTCGGGCCTGGACCCGCGCTACAAGAGCCGGTTTGGGCTGGTGAAATAATCTCCAACCCCCTCCGGTTTCAGCTTCCGCTCGGTCGCTCCGCTACCCTCGCTCGCTGAAACCACCTTGCTATGCTTCGCATAGGGGGAGGCGGGCCGGTACTAGCTCAAGCTAGATCGAACAGCAGCACTTCGCTTGGCGCATTCGACTTGACCGCGATCTGGGCCTGATCGGTGATGGCGGCGGCATCGCCGGCCTTCAGCACCTCATCGCCCAGTCTGACCTCGCCCTTGGCGACTTGCAGCCAGGCCCGGCGCCCCTGGGCGAGCGGATGAATCGCCTCGACCCCGGCGTCCAGCCTGGCGGCCCAGATTTCGGCATCCTGCACCAGCCGCACTTCATTCGTGCGCGGATCGGGCGCGGCGATGCGGGCGAAATGGTTCTGCACGCTTTGCGGATCGATGGTCTTTTGTTCATAGCCCGGCGCGATGCCGCCCTTGGACGGCATGATCCAGATCTGCAGCAGATGGCAGGTTTCGCTGG